>Ga0206951_1174_pt1 | contig 11570 bp, 9 predicted proteins | sample Alteio_BWOrgHeat_38_FD_152974 | JGI IMG/M metagenome (GOLD analysis project Ga0206951, IMG submission 152974) | Enriched cells from forest soil in Barre Woods Harvard Forest LTER site, Petersham, Massachusetts, United States -... | ecosystem: Environmental > Terrestrial > Soil > Temperate forest > O... | reverse complement strand
TTCAAAAAAACTTGGAGGCGCGGGTAATTTGCCCGCATCGACAAGTTTGCGCGCTGTATCGTCGACTAGAAAGTAAAAACGGGCGAAATCATCATCATCAATATCCGCACCCTGGATGCGAATGCGTTCGTTCACGCGCACCAGGTGCGGCGATGTGTAGAGGCCGGTGCGATACCCGGCGGCTTGCAGAATAGAAGCCAGCGTGGCCGAGGTAGAACCTTTGCCGTTAGTGCCTGCAATTAATACCGAAGGAAATTTTTTTTGCGGATCGCCCAGCGCGGCGGCAAGCACGCGCATATGCTCAAGCTCAAACTTGCGCCGCGGCTGCCCGGCAGGAACATGCAGCTCCCCGGCAAGCGCGAACAAACTTTCGATGGCGTTAGCATAGGACATACAACGATTTTAGTTGATTCTTCGCGCTGCACTCAGCAACAACATTGCGGGGTTTCTACTCTGCCGGAGGTGACGGCTTACCCGCCAGATCGCAGGCGCGCCACAGGTACCAGCTTGCGACCGAGCGCCACGGCTCCCAGCGCTTGCCGCGCCGCAGCATCTCTTCCGGTTTGGCCAGCATGGTCGCGTCAAACGGCTTGTTCTTCGGCAATTTTTTGAACGTAAGCGAGAAACCTTTGCGCACACCGTAATCGGTGATGGGAAAAACGTTGGGCCTGCCGAGCCGGAACATGAGCAGCATCTCCACCGTCCATTTGCCGATACCGCGCACCGCCGTCAGCCGTTCGACGATCTCGTCATCCGGCATGCGCCGAATTTGCACCAGTGTTGGAACCGTCCCATCGAGAGTCTTGGCGGCCAGATCGCGCAGCGCCTTGCTCTTGCTGGCGGAAAGACCAACCGAGCGCAACATATCGTCACTTGCCTGCAGCAAATGCTCCGGGCTGGGATGAATCTCCCCAAAGAGCGTGAGCAGACGTTTTAAAATCGCCGCTGCAGCCTTTCCGTGGAGCTGCTGGTAAATAATCGATTCCAGCAGCGCCTCGAATGGCGAGTGCTGGCTTTTGAGTTTCACCATATAGGGACCAGCGCGCTCAATCAGTTCACCGAGTTTGGGATCAGCAGCCGCAAGTTCGCGGCAGGCCAGGGCAGCATCGTATCGTACAGGGCGGCGTCCGTCGGTCATCGCAGCAAGTGTACGTGAAATTAAGAAGAAATAGGGAACAAATGGCGAATAAAATAACGAGTCGTGGATTTCTACTGGACGGGCAGGAAATTTTCGCGGGAAAAGAGCTGGAAATCCGTTCACCTTGGGACCAGAGTGTCATTGGAAGCGTGCGAGAAGCGGAACGAAGCCACGCCGTTGAAGCAGTTCGTCTCCTGGATAGGGCATTTGCCGCGACACGAAAGCTCGCCAGTTATGAGCGAAAGCAGATCCTGGAGAAAGTTGCCGCAAGTGTCGCAGCAGCGAAGGACGAGCTTGCCCAACTCATCGTCGCTGAAGCAGGAAAGCCGCTTAAGGCCGCGCTCGTCGAGGTCGATCGTGCGATCCTGACGTTTACAACCGCAGCCGAGGAAGCTGTGCGGGAGGGCGGCGAGGTCCTGCCGCTCGATTTGTTGAAGGGCAGCGAAGGCCGCTGGGGCATGGTGCGGCGCTTTCCGGCAGGTCCGGTCTTTGCCATCACGCCGTTCAATTTTCCGTTGAATCTGGTAGCCCATAAACTCGCGCCTGCCATTGCTGCGGGATGTCCGGTGCTGCTTAAGCCCGCTCCCCAGACGCCTCTCTGCTCTTTGCGCCTCGGTGATTTCATCCTCGAAGCCGGTTGGCCCTCTGAAGCTTTGGCTGTGTTGCCGCTCGCGAATGAGGACGCAGAATTCCTGCTTGAGCACGAAGATCGACTCAAGATCCTGAGCTTTACCGGCAGCGCGAAAGTGGGTTGGGCATTAAAGCAGAAGGCTGCGAGAAAGCGCGTTCTGCTGGAACTTGGCGGCAACGCGGCGATGATCGTCCATAGCGACTGGTACGATCTTGCGGGAGCGGCGCAGAAGATCGTAGCTGCCGGAACCAGCTACGCAGGACAGAGCTGCATCTCTGTACAGCGCGTGTATGTTGAGCGTCCCATTTTCGACGAGTTTACGCAGAATGCTGTTCGTCATGCGGGAACTCTCGTTTGCGGCGATCCGGCGAACGAAGCGACCGATGTTGGCCCTGTCATTCGCCCTTCCGATGCCGCAAGAATCGAAAGCTGGGTGGACGAAGCGCGGGCCGCTGGGGCCACTGTGCTTACCGGAGGCTCACGCGAAGGCAATATGGTGGAACCGACGCTTCTCACCGGCACGCGCAGATCCATGAAGGTTCTCGATGAAGAAGTCTTCGCGCCTGTGCTCGCAATCGAGCCATATGATGATTTCGACGCCGTCCTGAACGAAGTCAACCGTTCGCGTTATGGTTTGCAGGCTGGACTGATGACTCGCGATGCGGGCAGAATCTTTCAGGCTTACGAAAAGCTCGATGTTGGCGGTCTCATCGTCGGAGATACGCCGACGTGGCGGCTTGATCCGATGCCTTATGGCGGCGTGAAAGACTCTGGCATGGGGCGCGAGGGCATTCGCTACGCTATTGAGGAAATGACCGAACGCAAGCTGTTGGTGATGGCGCTGTAGCCTACGTCGAGGGACCGCAATTTCTATGATCCGTGAAGGTGCCTCTTACAGCCCTACAAGCTATAGTTGAGAAAAGAAATGGCCACGAAGCTCACCACGATCGCCACACCGCAAGGACCGAGCGCTACGCTCATCTATAACGATTGGTATCCGGCCATGCGCAGCGAGTCATTGCAAGGCAAAGAGCTTCAAACTGCCATGCTTATGGGCATTCCGCTGGTACTGGGCCGAAAGGCCGATGGGCGACTCTTTGCGATGCGCGATAGCTGTCCGCATCGCGGTATTCCGCTCTCATGCGGATGGTTTGATGGTCAGCAGCTCACGTGCAAATACCATGGCTGGGCCTTCGAACCGGTAACCGGACAGTGCAAGGAAATCCCATCGCTCACCAGCCATGACGCGCTCAATGCGACACGCATTTACGGTACTGCTTTTCCTTGCGAGGAACGCGATGGCTATGCTTGGGTCTATGTGCCTGAGCCGGGATCGGGCCGCGTACGCGCCGACGAGAGTGTATTGCCGCCGGTTCCTGAGACGCCGAAATTTGGTCCACGCTTTCGCAGTCAACACCTGACAGCCGAACTCCCGTGCAACGTCGATCACGGCATCATTGGATTGATGGACCCGGCGCACGGTCCCTTTGTGCATCAATCGTGGTGGTGGCGCAAGCAGGCGAGCATTCACGAGAAGGAAAAGCACTTCGAACCCATAGAGCAGGGCTTCCGGATGTCCTCGCATGCGCCCTCGGCCAACAGCGCGCCCTATAAGCTGCTTGGTGTCTATGGCGAGCCAATTACGACCACCATCGACTTCGTTCTGCCGAACCGGCGTTACGAAACCATACGCGCCGGGAATAAATGGTTCTCAAGCCTCACAACTGTAACACCTACAGTTGCAAATGCCTGCCGTATCGATGTTTATGCTGCCTGGAATGTGTTTTACAGTGTTCCATTTGTAACGACCATAGCTACATTTTTCGGAAAACGTTTTGTAGAGCAGGACCAGGTAACGATGATTCAGCAAGCCGAGGGGTTGAAATACGATCCCACGCTGATGCTCATCGATGACGCGGACCGACCGGCGAAGTGGTATTTCGCGCTCAAGCAGGCACGCCTTGAAGCAGCAGTCAGCGGTCAACCGATGCGGCATCCCATGGATGGGCCGGTCACGCTGCGCTGGCGTAGCTAAAATAAAGCGTTCAGCCAGCGGCCATTGACTCCGCCAGCTTCTGCGCATCTTCGTCTTCTTCAACGACCAGCTCATCGACGCGTATCCTCATCTGTCTGCCCAACTCGCGGAAGCGCTCTTCCCACTCTGCGGGCAGCTTCTCTTTGCGAGAGAGCTTCAGCGTGTCGTACCAAATGTTTTGCGCCTGCCAAATATTCAGGTCGAAAGGCAATTCCGACAGCGTTCGCGCAGTCAAAAGAGCATCGTCGAGATGGGCCATATTCCTGAAATCTGCCTGTAGACGAGCCATGACCCGCTTCATCTTCTGGTCAGCGATGTAGCTCAGCTCGCCCTTATCCACATCGATCTGATCAGCCGACGACAACCCGCGATAAGCCCGCACCTGCACTGCATCAATGGGTTCGCTTTCAAGAGCTCGTCTCAGGCCTGCATTGATGGCAAAGCTAGCAGCCAGGCTTAATGCCGGCGGTTTGGGCACCCCGGCCTTGCTTAAGAAGTGCAGCAGCGACGCGTGGTCCTTGTAAATCGAGATCAGGCTCGATTCGACTTCGGAGATGGTTGTGCTCAGGATCTGCTTAATGATTCTTCGCTGCTCATCTTTGAAGAGCGACTGCACGGAATAGGTCTCCGCTTTGAAATGGCGATCGAAGAGGCGGATAAGCGCCGGAAAGTCCGCGCCAATGACGGCCGCGCGAGCCTTCTGCACAAAGTCTTCGTATTCGTCGGTTCGCGATGCATCGAAAGGTTTCACCACTGCAGTAATATTCTGGTCGCCAAAATGTACAACGGCGTAGATCAGAGTCTCCGGTTCCTGCGTGATCTGCGAAGCAATCCGTGCTCGCCCGAAGAGCAGCCTTCCCCGGCCGGATGTAACCACTTCGTAGCTGACCCTGCGAATGGAATAACAGAACAGCTCCGTCTCTTCCGGATAGCTGGAAAAAATGGAACTGATTGCGTAATGCACTGCCACCTGCTCGAGACCGACCTGCATCTTCTTGATATGCCGCCGGTAGATAGCCGCGCCGTCCTCTTGCTCCGGAATATTGCTCTTTGCCTCCTGCAGTTGCCTGACAAACTGATTTTCCAGCGCCGTGCCATCGGCTCCGAAGATCTCAGCAGCAAGTTGCAGCAGGCGTCCGGCATAAGCAATGATCTGCACTGTCTCAATACCGGAAACCTCATCGAAAAACCAGCCGCAGCTCGTGTACATAAGCAGCGCCTGCCGTTGCAATTCCATCAGCTTGAGGGCTGTGATCCGCTCTTTGGCACTGAGCTCGTGTGTAGTCTGCTCAGCAAGAAACTGAGCCACCGTCGAACCATTACGGCTCAGAATGACAGGAATGTATGCATCGCGTGCGGCCCAGACATTATGAAACAGCTCCGCGCCAGCTCTCTCCGTCAACGGAGCCACCGCGTCCCGCAAGTCGTCCAGCGCCTCGCGCAGCGGCCTGCGCCACTGTTGGTTCCAGTCCGGATGCGAACCCATGTTGCAGCCGCAGTTTGACCGCCACCGTCCGACCCCATGCGCGCAGCTCCAGGATGAATCTTCGACAATCTGTGCCTCCTGCGTTGGAGGAAACTTCGCTAGGAACTCGCCGTAATTTGTAAGCTGCACGTCAGGCATGCGCTCGATCAGCTTCAGCGCGTAGGAAAGAGCCATTTCCCCATGCCGGTGGTGATGACCATAGCTTTCGCCATCTGTAGCGACGTGAACCAATTGCGGCCCAGGCGCATCATCGAAGCCGCTTACCAGGCGCGCGGCAAAATTATCACCGCTATTCAAAATGCCCTCAAACGCAACCGCCTGTGAGCGCGGTCCGTCATAGAAGAACACGGCAATCTCGCGCCCTGTTTTCAAGCGGATCAGGTACGGCCTGCGCGTATCTACTGTGCTCGCATTTACATCCGTCCACGCCGTCTCAGTGTCGCCATCGGTTGTCTCCGCGCTTTTCTTTAGCGGACGAACCCGCGCACATTGCCCCGGCGCCAGAACTGTGAAGAGAATTCCATGGTCGGCCAGTAGTTCCAGTGTCTCGGAATCGACAGCGGTCTCCGCCAGCCACATGCCCTCCGGCTGCCGTTCAAAGCGGCGTACAAAATCAGCGATTCCCCAGCGAATCTGCGTCGTTTTATCCCGCGTGTTCGCCAGCGGCATAATGACGTGGTTGTAAACCTGCGCCATCGCCGAGCCGTGCCCCGAATAGCGATTCTGGCTCGCGAGATCGCCTTCCAGCACCATGCGATAGGTGCGAGGTGCGCAAGCCTCCAGCCACGATAGAAGCGTTGGGCCGAAATTGAAGCTGATGTGTGAGTAGTTATTCAGAATGCGGGTAATTTCATTCTGCTTATTCACAATGCGCGAAGCGCCGTTCGGCGCGTAACATTCCGATGTGATGCGCTCGTTCCAGTCATGGAAAGGCGCAGCCGAATCCTGTGTCTCTACCTGTTCGAGCCAGGGATTCTCACGCGGAGGCTGATAAAAATGCCCGTGAATACAAACATAATGGTCGATCTTCGGCATGCAGCAAGAGCTCCGGTCGTTTTTGCTGCTTCCATTGTAGGGTGCAGGAATTTCAACACGAAGCTCGGTCACGCCCTGTACACTGTCGTTTCATAACAAATCGGAGCAAATCGAAACCATGGTTCGTAAATCTGCACTACTCCTTCTCCTCCTACTCTTCTTTCTCGCCGCTGGAAATTCCTTATTCGCTGCCGAGCACACTTTCAAGGCGGAGAACGGCAAGTTCACTCTCGATGGCAAGCCGTTCCAGGTCATCTCCGGAGAAATGCACTACGCCCGCATTCCACGTGCCTACTGGCGCGACCGCTTCAAGATGGCTAAAGCCATGGGCTTGAATACGGTTACGACTTACGTCTTCTGGAACGAGCATGAGCAGCGCCCCGGCGTTTACGATTTCTCCGGAAATAATGACGTAGCCGAATTCATCCGCGAAGCGCAGGAAGAGGGCCTCTACGTTATCCTGCGTCCCGGCCCATATGCCTGTGCGGAATGGGAGTTCGGCGGCTTCCCGGGATGGCTGCTCAAGGATCACAGCACCGTCGTCCGCTCCAGCGACCCGAAGTTCATGGATCCTGCCAGGAAATGGTTCATGCGCTTAGGCAAAGAGTTGGCTCCGCTGCAAATCGGCAATGGCGGCTCCATCATTCTGGTGCAGGTGGAAAATGAATACGGCTCCTTCGATAAAGATCACGACTACATGGAGCAGATTCATCACGCCATTCTCGATGCCGGATTTACCAAGGCGCAGCTCTACACTGCCGACGGTCCTGAAGAGGTCCCGAACGGTTCCTTGCCGGAGCTGCCTGTCGGCATCAACTACGGTCCCGGCGAGGCAAAGAGCGGCTTTGCCTATTTGAAGAAGCTACGTCCCGACGGACCTTTCATCAACAGCGAATACTGGGACGGCTGGTTTGACCACTGGGGATCGAAACACGCCCAGACCGATGCCAGGCAGCAGGCCGACGACCTTGATTGGACGCTGCGGCAGGGTTACTCCATCAGCCTCTACATGTTCCACGGCGGTACCAGCTTCGGCTGGATGAACGGCGCCAATTCTGACGGCAAAAATTATGAGCCGGACGTTACCAGCTACGACTATGACTCGCCGCTCGATGAAAGTGGAAGGCCAACTCCGAAATACTTCCTCTTCCGCGATGTCATCTCTAAAGTTACGGGCGTTACTCCACCTCCGGTTCCACAGGTAGCGCCTGCCATGACTGTGCCATCGTTTACGCTTACGCAGTCGGCCTCACTCTGGAAGAACCTGGGAAAGTTCACGCACAGCGAGCAGCCGCTTTCGATGGAGGACCTCGACCAGGCCTACGGCTACATTCTCTACCACACTACCCTCAGCGGACCCGTCAGCGGTGATCTCGTTCTCGATCAGCTGCATGACTACGCAAAAATTTACGTCGACGGCAAGCTCGCTGGAACGCTCGACCGCCGTCTGAACCAGAGCACCCTGCCGCTCAACGTCACCGCATCCAAAGCGCGGCTCGACATCCTCGTAGAAAACACGAGCCGCGTGAATTTCACCAAGGTCATCCGTGGCGAGCGTAAAGGCATCACCAAAGAAGTCACCCTCGCAGGCAAGCCGGTCACGGGATGGGAGATCTACACGCTGCCAATGCTGGCGCCAGAAAAATACAGCTATAGCAAAGCACCGTGCTCCGGAGCCTGCTTCTACCGTGCAACCTTCAACATTGAAAAGCCGGCAGACACCTTCCTCGACACCAGTGCGTACACCAAAGGCCAGGTCTGGCTCAATGGCCGCGCCCTGGGGCGAGTCTGGAACATCGGACCGCAGAAGACTCTCTACGTGCCCGCGTCGTGGCTCAAGCAGGGCGAAAACGAAGTTGTCGTCCTTGATCTGGAAGGCGAGCCCAACCGCACCTTGCAGGGGCTCGATCATCCAGTGCTGAACGCAGCGGTGAAGAAGTAATCTGTGACTATGGAACAGCTCGATCAACTACTAACTGAAGCACGCAACCCGGCCACCGCAAATCTCGACCAGCTCTCCACGCTTGATCTGCTTCAGACGATGCACAACGCCGACCGCGATGTGCTTACTGCCGTCGAGCGTGAGCTGCCACACATCGTGCAGGCCGTCGATGCCATTGTGGCCCGACTCGATAACGGTGGCCGACTTTTCTATGCCGGTGCAGGCACCTCAGGGCGTCTCGGCGTGCTCGACGCCTCGGAGTGCCCGCCGACCTACAACACGCCGCCGGAACTGGTGCAGGGCCTCATCGCAGGTGGCGACGTGGCTCTTCGCCGTTCCGTTGAGCGCGCCGAGGACGATGCTTCGCAAGGCCAGCGCGACCTCGAAGCCCACGCCTTCAGCGGAAAAGACGTGCTCGTCGGCATTGCGGCCAGTGGACGCACGCCCTACGTTCTCGGCGGCCTAGATTACGCACGCAATCTCGGAGCCGCGACCATCGGCCTCAGCTGCGTACCCAATTCGCAGGTGGCGCAGCGAGCGGAGGTCGCCATCACGCCGGCCACCGGGCCTGAAGTGGTTACAGGATCGACACGCATGAAGGCGGGCACGGCAACCAAGCTGGTGCTCAATATGCTCTCGACGGCGTCGCTGGTGCGCCTCGGCTATGTTTACGGCAACCTGATGGTCAACGTGCAGCCCACAAACGTAAAACTGCGCGACCGTGCCGCCAGAATCATCGCCACTCTTACCGATCTGTCTCACGAAAAAGCCGCGGCGCTGCTCGATGAGGCAGGTTCAGTGAAAACAGCCATCGTGATGCAGCGTCTTGGCCTCTCCCGCGCAGAAGCCGAAACAAAACTGCAGACGGCCAAAGGAAGATTACGCACCGCTCTCGCCTGACCCGTCTGCTAGACTTGCCGCACATCTCAAGCAGAACTCAGGAACGATCAGCATGTTTAAGACCGCTTGCCGCCGCAGCTTTATTTTGTCACTGTCACTGTCACTGTTGCTTATGCAGTCGCTGTCTCTTGCCGCCCAGCCGGAGCCGGCGCGCACCCTCATCCGCGCCGGCCACGTGATTGATGTGCACACCGGCAACGAAGCTGCCGATCAGACCGTCATCGTAATCGGCGACAGTATTTCCGCGATCGCGCCTACAGCATCGACACCACAACTGCCCGGTGATGCCGAGATCGATATGCGCAATATGACCGTCCTTCCCGGCCTCATCGACGTGCACACGCACCTCACCATGGACACGAACTTCGATCCTTATCATGAGCTTTCGACCAGTGTTGCCAAGAGCGCCCTTATCGGAGCGCGCAACGCGAAGGTCACGCTCGAAGCTGGATTCACCACCGTCCGAAATGTGGGTGCCGACGGATATGCAGATGTAGATCTCCGCGACGCCATCAACGAGGGCCTGATCGAAGGTCCGCACATGCAGGTCAGTGGCCCGGCGCTTGGCATTACCGGCGGCCACTGCGATGACAACCTGCTTCCCTTCGAATTTCATCAGACATCCGATGGGGTAGCCGACGGCGTCGAGGCGGTGCAGCATAAGGTCCGCGAGAACATTAAATATGGAGCCGACGTCATCAAGGTCTGCGCTACTGGCGGCGTCCTCTCCAAGGGCGACGATCCGCAGGCATCGCAGTACACGCTCGAAGAGCTGAAGGCTATCGTCGCTGACGCTCATCGTCTCGGCCGCAAGGTTGCCGCGCACGCGCATGGCGCGCAAGGAATCTTATGGGCCACCGAAGCGGGCATCGACTCCATCGAGCACGGGTCCTACATGAATGATGAAGATATCGCCGCTATGAAGCAGCATGGAAATTATTTTGTGCCCACGGCCTATCTCATCGACTGGATGCAGCAGTATGGTAACCTGCCGCCCTTCTATAAACAGAAAATGAAAGACGTGAGTGCCGTTGAAAAGGCTAACGCAAAGAAAGCAATCGCGGCCGGCGTGAAAGTTGCTCTCGGTACAGATGCCGCTGTCTATCCGCATGGCCTCAACGCGCATGAACTCGACGTTTACGTGAATCAATTCGGAATGACGCCGCTTGCCGCGCTGCAGACAGCCACACTGAACGCCGCAGACCTCATGAGCTGGACAAATCACCTCGGTTCCATCGAAGCCGGCAAGTGGGCAGACATCATTGCCGTCAATGGCGACCCGCTCAAAGATATCCGCCTTCTTGAGCATGTCCAGTTCGTCATGAAGTCCGGCATCGTCTACAAGAATGAGAGCGGAGCACTCGCGAAATGAGGGCAACGGCATTTGAATTCCGCTTTCGCGTCGTCATCATCTTCGTCATTTACTGTCTTGGTTTCTGGGCTCCGTGGGCGCGCTATATTGGCTCCAGCAGCGTCAGTACCATGTGGCTCGAGCTCTCGGGCGCTTTGGCCAGCGCTCACTGGCTCTCGCTCAACGCCGCTACCATCCTGATTACCGTTTTGGCCATCGTCTCATTGGTCAAGGGAACCATCTTCCGCATATGGGGAACGGCCTATCTGGGTGCCCCGGTTATGCAGGGCAAATCCATGCAGGGCGCAGCGATTGTAGCGGCGGGGCCGTATCGCTATGTCCGCAACCCACTCTACGTTGGTTCATTTCTTTCGGCAGTTGCCATCTCTATTCTCATGTCGCCTTCGGGAGCCATCTTCTTCCTCGTCGCTCAGGCGATCTTCTTCTTTCGCCTCATTCTCGGCGAAGAGGCATACCTGACGGCGCAACGGGGCGAGACATACCTGGCTTATAAACAGAAAGTACCGCGCTTATTGCGCAGCCTGAGAGCCCGTGTACCTGCCTCGCCCTCGCAGCCCCAGTGGCTCTCCGGCATGCTTGCGGAAAGCTACTACATCGGCATCACTGCCTGTTTCGCAGTCCTCGCATGGCGCTACAATGCCTATCTGCTCACGCGCTGCGTCATCATCTGTTTCGGAGCTTCCCTTGTGCTGCGTGCGTTTGTGCCGCGAGAAATAACCGAAAGGTCCTGACCGTGATCGATCTAGCCCGCGATGTATCCACTGTGATTGAGGCCACAGTTCTGGTTGTCGGTGCACTCTTCCCTATCGTTAATCCGCTGGGCAGCGCCGCCATCTTCATCAACATGATCGGCAGCGGAGTCGAGCCGAAGACGCATCGCGCGCTCACCCAGAAGATCGCTATCTACAGTTTTTTTCTGCTTGTCTGCTCGCTCTTGTGGGGCGTCAAGATTCTGACTTTCTTCGGTATTTCCATCTACGCCGTGCAGATTGGCGGAGGCCTGCTCGTCGCAGCTACCGGCTGGTCGTTGC
>Ga0206951_1211_pt1 | contig 11594 bp, 10 predicted proteins | sample Alteio_BWOrgHeat_38_FD_152974 | JGI IMG/M metagenome (GOLD analysis project Ga0206951, IMG submission 152974) | Enriched cells from forest soil in Barre Woods Harvard Forest LTER site, Petersham, Massachusetts, United States -... | ecosystem: Environmental > Terrestrial > Soil > Temperate forest >... | reverse complement strand
AAGTCTACGGGATCGACCCGGTCAAGATTCGGGTCGTCCATCATGGCATTCCTACAATTCCGCGGGTTGATCCCGAAGCATACTGCGACCAACTCGATTTACCGGGCAAGAGGCTCATCTTAACTTTTGGGTTGATCGCTCCCGACAAGGGTATCGAGCATATGATTCTAGCGATGCCACAGATCGTTGAGAGTCACCCCGATGCGTTTTACCTGGTTGTCGGAGCGACCCACCCGAACGTGCGCGCACAGAACGGGGAACAGTACCGGAATAGCCTCATCGATCTTGCAGCCGAACTTGATGTCAGCGCAAACGTTGGATTTGTCGACCGTTTTGTAACCATTGACGAGCTCACCACCTATCTGCAGGCAACGACCATTTACGTGACGCCATATCTCAAGAAAGAGCAGATTACGTCGGGAACCTTGGCGTATGCATTTGGCAGCGGTAATGCGGTCGTGTCGACGCCTTACTGGCATGCCGAAGAGCTTTTGGCGGACGGGCGAGGTGTGTTGGTGCCTTTCCGAGATCCACAGGCGCTAGCGCGTGAGATCAAAAATTTGCTAGGGGATGCCGAACGCCTGAAGCAGGTTCAATCCCAAGCATACGAATTGGGGCAGCAGATGGTCTGGCCGGAAGTCGGAAAAGAGTACGTTTGCGTGTTCAAGGAGGCCCAGCAATCTTCGCGAACATTGTTTCCAGTCTTTACGGCTCCTGTGACTCCGGAATGGGCTGAATTGGAGATCGACACCGATTTGGGGTTGGATCACTTGCTCAATCTCACCGATGACACGGGGATTCTTCAACATGCAACGCACAGCGTCCCTAATAGGTTTGAGGGTTATTGCACGGACGACAATGCACGTCTCGCAATCGTGGGAGCACGCCTCGACGAGCATCCTGGCCACGCAAAACTGGCGGCGCGCCTGCAACACAAGGGCCTGTCATTTCTGCACCACGCCTTCAACGAAGATGCGGGTCGAATGCGGAATTTCATGAGTTTTGATAGAAAATGGTACGAAGAATTCGGTTCCGAAGACAGCCACGGCCGTGCGGTGTGGGCACTTGGCGTACTATTTGACGAAAGTTCGGCCGCAGGTATTCGTGCCGTATCAAGAAATCTCTTTGACAAGTGTTTGCCGGCGGTCGAGGAATTCAAGAGCCCTCGATCAATATCATTCGCCATTCTTGGGCTGAACAAAGCGCTGAGTTCCGCTTACAGCGAGACTTGGCTACGAATGATGCGTATTCTCGGGGAAAGGCTCCACGGGCAGTTTTTGCGGAGCGCCGATATTCGTTGGCCCTGGTTTGAGGAAGTCCTCACATACGATAATGCTAGATTGCCTCATGCCCTGATGCTGGCTGGATACGTTCTTGAAAACGACAAGATGATTGGTAACGCGACGGCAGCTCTTAATTGGCTCGTAGATTTGCAAACCGATCCGCAAGGCTCCTTTTTGCCAATCGGTTCGAACGGGTTTTACACCAAGGGTGGGCCGAGAGCCATATACGATCAGCAACCGATAGAAGCATTCGCAACGATCGACGCATGTTTCGACGCTTTTAGGCTTACGGCTTTCGATGGCTGGAAACACGAAGTTTGGAAGGCCTATCGCTGGTTCCATGGGGCGAATTCGGAGAAACTGAGCCTGATCGACGATGATAACGGTGGTTGTAAGGACGGATTGGAGAAAGGTGGCGTGAATCAAAATCAGGGCGCCGAATCGACCCTCGCGTTCCTAGCATCCGCACTGACGGTAATCCAGATGGATGGAGTTATTGCAAGAAGGGAAAGCAGGTACTTAGGATAACTGACACATGACGCAAGGAGAGCTTCTAAGGCGGCACCCCGCCAACCCCATTCTAAGCGCAGCGGAATGGCCTTATCCAATCCATACTGTATTCAATCCCGGGGCCACAAGGCTTAAGGATGGACGCACCCTCCTGTTGTGCAGGTGCGAAGATCATCGCGGTCTCTCACACCTTTGTAAAGCAATTTCTGAAGACGGCGTGACTGGATGGCAAATAGATCGGAGTCCCACTTTTCAGCACGAACCTGACCGATATCCGGAAGAGTTATGGGGGATTGAGGATCCAAGAATTACGTTTGTTCCGGAGTTAGACGAGTACGTTATCGCGTACACCGCATTTGGCAAAGTTGGGCCGGGCGTTTCTCTGGCAAAAACAAAGGATTTCATAAAGTTTGAGCGACTCGGTTTGACGATGCAGCCGGACGACAAAGACGCCGCCCTATTTCCCCGCAAATTTCAAGGCAACTACCTTTTGATCCACCGGCCGATCTCTTCCGAGGGCGCCGATCTTTGGGTCACCCAGTCCCCGGATTTGAAGACTTGGGGACGTCCATTGCTGATGCTTCGGGCTCGAAGAGGAGCTTGGTGGGATGCAACCAAAATTGGCCTTTCACCGCCACCAATTGAAACTCCTGAAGGCTGGTTAGTTCTCTACCATGGTGTCCGGACGCATGCGTCGGGGAGTCTATACCGGGTCGGGATGGCGCTGTTCGATCTTGAACATCCTGAACTTGCGCTTATACGCGGGGCTTCGTGGATCATGGGGCCTGAAGCCAGATACGAGCGGATGGGAGATGTCGCGAACGTGGTGTTCCCTTGTGGCTACACGATCGGTGACGATGGAGACAAATTGTTCCTTTATTACGGGGCAGCCGACACCTCGATTTGCTTGGCAACGGGCAGCATCCGAGAAATGCTGGCTTGGCTCAAAGAGTACGGCGACCCGGTCTCCACGCCCGTTATCATGAATCCGGATATATCTACCCCGGCTTAATGCCGGGCCGTTCTACTTCCGACCATTTAATTTCGAGGGACTCCCATCGTTCTGCGGAGAGTTTCTCTTCGACGGAATGCGACATTTCTTCGGATTTCATGTCTTTTAGCTGGGTCAGAAGCGACGTGATTCGGACAAGGAAATTGCCGCATTTTGAACAGCCCTTCGCGTGAGACTTTGCGTACCATTTCATTAGGGGTGGCGCCGTACCATCGGCAGTGCGGTTCAACATCGATTCCATGTGCTTGCAGGGTTCAAGGGAGTCGCTGGTGTCTTTGTGGAGGTTCATGATAGTGAGTCAAGTTTCTTGAGGTCTCGAAGAACGGTGAGCATTTGCATGCGGGCGCGAGCAAGGCGGGAACGGACAGTCCCTATTGGGATTCCCATTGTTTCGGCTACTTCCGTATAAGGAAGTTCCTCGACGTCTGCCAGCAATACGCACAGCCTTTGCGATTCGGGGAGGCTCATCAAAGCCCTCTCAAGCGATTCAGAAAGGGTCCCTTGCAGAAGACATTCCTCGGGAGAAGGAATCTTGCTGTTCCAATTCCCCTCGGTTGCCTCATTGTTGGGGAGCATTTCGGCGTCCAGTCCAGACTGAGTGCGGTTTTGCCTCTTCGCGAATAAGAACGCGTTGGTAAGGATTCGCATCAACCAGGCGGTGGTGTGCCGACCATCGAACCTATCATCAAGGAAGGCGCGATACGCGGAAACAAGTGTTTCTTGAACCAGGTCCTCGGCTAGATCGTTGTCCGCACCACACAGTCTCTTGGCCGTCCGCAACAATGAGGCCTCATGCTGTTTGGCAATCGCCGCAAACGCTGCCCGCTTTTCAACATTGGGTCCCGGATTCGCCATAGTCGCTGAATTCATTGTGCCCGTGTTCGACCTGTCTAACCGAACGCAGCATCAAATGCGAAACAAACGTTGAAAGTTCCAAGATTTAGGTGGGGTATGGGGTCTTGGAGTGGAACCACTAGCCGGTAATCACGGAAGCCCCCGTAGCCCTCGGTTCCGTGCCGAGGTTTTGCTGGCAAGGGTGGAGGAGCCATCCTACGCGAAAGTAAACCCGAAGGCAACCCTCTTGTTCTCGGCAGTGCCAAACATCCGAAAATTCAGTGCCACAAGGTTCTGTGCCGCGGTCTCGCACGCTGATCGCATCTTGAACGATAAATTACGTCAAAACGTCTGTTCTAAGCAGACGACTCTTGGCACTTATGACCTCCTCCCTTTCGAATTGGCTGATTCGATTTGCCACCACCGTTTCGGTGATCGCCCCAGGTTCAATGCTAAAGGCTCAGTCCGGCGTGCCATCGATCGTGCCCCCGGGCGCTATCGTGGAATCGCGAATGTTGCAGTTTGGCGAAGAGATTCTAGTGATGCGGCTACCGGTGGATTATTCACGAGCCGATGCCCTCGCGTGGGGCAAATCGCTGGAGTTAGAGTTGCTTTCGAAGACTTTTGGTGCCTTGATAGCGTCAGTTGATAGAGCGAGGAGTGACTCCGAACAGTTTGTCGAGGCGGGGAGATTTAGGTTCATGTACTACTTCGATTCGATATTTGATCACGGAGCTAGCTACCTGACTGTGGTTTATTATCCGAAATGGGCCGTAATCGGTTTTCCGCCGCTCCAACCGACCAAACCGCAGCCCAAGAAATTCGCTCATGTAGATTTGCCTCGCTCAGCCCTTCGGACGGCAAATACACTTGTTCCAAAGGGTGGGGTCATCCTTGCCAGCGGTTTGAACCAAGGCACGGGTCTTTTACTGATAGACCTACCGCCTGGATGGAGTTGGCAGAAATATAGGGCATGGAAGATCGCCAAGCGACTTACGGCAAAGGACCTGATCAGCCTGAGACGAATCGAATCGGCTGATCTGGACACCGAGGATGTGCTTCCGATCACTGGCCTAGGCAGCTGGGGGTGGGCAAAAGTAGCGGACGGAGTAAATTCAGAGGGATCGTTGAAACGAGCGCTCATCGGCTTTCCAGTCGACTACCAAAGCCGGTCTGTTCAGATTTATCAGAGCTCACGAAAGGAATCAACGATTGACAAACCTCCGGCTGGAGTAGACGATCGAGCGCCTATCCCTGATGGCGCCTCCATCATAGGTACCGAGAGAAATGATGGGACTTGGCTCACCCTCGTCCAAATGTCCAAGCAATGGAGCCTGAAACGCACATCGGATTGGTGCCTCCAGCGTCACCTTGGCGCGATGACCCCTATCAACTTTCCACCGCCGAAAACGGCTTCAGATTTGGCAAACACCATGATTCCGATTGACACCGAAACGTGGGGGTGGGCAGATCTCTACTCGGACAAAACCGGACACAACGTGGACCGAATGGTCATCGGGCGGCCCGCGTTGATCTATCGAGAGTGAGTAACGATGGAGTTCGTCTTTTTGCTCATGTCCTTGGTCCTTCTTCCATGCAGGGATGTAAAAGAATTCGGTGCGATTTGGACGGCACCTAATAGCCGAGGGTGGCTCCTCAATGTAGCTGTAACAGACCCGTACCTCTCTCCTCCGCGAGAGAGGTCGGTGAGTTCCGAGGAACGAGGGCGAACCGGGAGAGAGGGATTCCGGTCAGCCGCCGAAAAAGTCCGCATTAAAACAATCGGAATCGGTACACGACAACAAAATTCCTTTACGGCGCAATACGGGGTAGGTGGCCGTTCTTCTGCAAACACCGAGTGCAAGTCAGGAACTCCGCAACCGGAAAAGCTTCCGCTATTTCCGTTTGGTATATCGAGCGATGGAAGCACTGTGGTTGGCTTCCATAATAGCGATCCCGTCGGCGAAGTTGATAAAGGGGTGAGGACGCCGTGTTATTGGACTAGGACGGCGGGACTCCTGCGTCTGGGCACCGGACGCTTCCCTCAAGGAGAGGCTGACAAATGTAGTGCGGATGGCAGCGTTATCGTTGGAGCGGTATATAGCGAGAAAGAGTCTTTCATCGCAATTTGGAAGGACGGTAAAGGTCCAAAACTGGTAGCTAAAGGCTCTGATTCTGGAATATCAGGAGATGGGAAGTGGGTTGTTGGCTCAACCAACGGGCGCCCTTTCAAGTGGTCCGACTCCACCGGAGTCAGGTTCTTGCCGACGTTGCCCAATCATTCGAGAATGGGATACGCAAACGTTGTCTCGTTTGACGGTTCCACGATCGCCGGTTGCCTTGAAAACGGAAAAGTCCCAGATGAGGCGCGACGAGGAACCGGTCAGACATACGCAATCCAGCCAGAACAGTCGTTGCAAGCGTGTATCTGGCAAGGAGACAACCCTCCGGTTGACATCAAAGGGCATGGCGAGTATTGGATCGAACCAACCGCGATATCGTCGGATGCGAGTCGAGTCGTTGGGATTGAACGTTCGAATAGGGAACGGAAGACCTTTTTGTGGAGCAAATATGGCGGAATTCGATGGGTCAAGGGTTTGGATGGATTTGACTTAGGCGTGCATGGGATGTCGTCCGACGGAAATATTATTTATGGGATATGTGCCCGTGGAACTACCAAGATTAAGAATGGTGCCTTTCAAGTCGACAACGTCGGTACGATCTGGATCCATGGACAGCCGATTCGAGCCGATCTGTATATGTGGTTGCGTGGTGTCTCGGTGCTGCCGGGCCAAGCGCCCGATTCGGTCGTTGGCTGTTCGGCTGATGGTGATGCCCTCGTTGTACAGCATTTCGTTTCTCAAGGCGTCATAGAGAGTTGGATCGTCGATTTCAGGCGAGAGTCAGCAACCGGCAGTCGCTAGTCCCACAGATCCCCAAATCAGGACTGAGATCGGTGGGGGCCAATGATAAGCCAGGTGCCCGTTCGGTTCGTGGGCACGTTTTGATGCGGTTGGCAATCGAGAAGGTTTTAGAAAATTAGCTGCAAAACGGAGCCACCGGGACTCCGGCTACGCGCGTCGTTGGAGGTTGTACAGTCCGTAATTTCGTGCTTCGGCTGTCACTGGGGAGGCTACTCTGTCGGACGGTGGCGCCCTTGCGAGCAAGAGCGGCGGCACGGAACCGTCGTCTACGGAGGCTGGTGGTGTAGGGAAGCTACGAACCTGTCCCCGATCCCATAAACCCCAGCCCCTGCGTGTATACTCACTCGGTGCAACGGCATTTGCGAATTTTTGTGGGTGCAACCTTTATTGCACTACTGCTAGGATGTGGCGGGTCTGGGGCGAGTCCAACGGCGAATTCGGTTGCCTTAACGCGACCGGCACAGATTAAGGCGACCCTAACGGTCTCAACTATCAACTATGGCACCGGAACGCTAATTCTGACTCCCAAGGACGCAACTCACGGCGTGGGCACCTGGAAAGGGCTTCCTGCCACCGCGCAAACCAACCTTAATGGTGGAAACCTACCGGACACCTTTATATGGATCACAGTGTCGCCCGATCTTGTCATTACGTTGGCATTGCGTAATTGCACGATAGATAAATTGGCTGAAAAAGTTCGACAACCAAATACACTTGATCAATATGTTTCCAATAGAGCAGGCCATCAGTTTGTTATGAAGATGGCGGGCGCATCTGTAGGACCTGTTCAATGATTATCCAATCGGCGATGAGCAGACTTTTTGTTCTAGGTGCCGCCGTGTTTCTGCTTGCTGGGTGTAGCGGATCCGGCGCTAGCACCGCGGCGCCGGCAGCTTTGGAGAGTAGCTCGTTCTCGGCCCTTCTTCCCGACGGGAGCCCGATGAGCCTAAATGTGGAATCCGGTCAACCGAGCTTCTTCGATGCTGATTTTTGGGTTTTGTCGCAAGCGGGCGCTGATGCGTTCGAAGGAGGCTCTTGTTACGGGGACGTGTCGGGACAGACCGTTCAAGCCGCTTGCGTCGATGAAACTGGGGCGAACTTCCAACTCACGGGCCAAGCAGTACAAGGTGGCTACGACCTCACCCGATCAGATATACCGGGATCCACCCTACAATTCCGCTCATCGGACGTAATCCAAGCGACGACCCTTACGACTATACAATTCCCATATCAGATTGATATTGCCGGTTCATATCGGGCGACTGTGAAAGGAGTCATCAATGATGGTAATGTGGCATCCGAGCTTAAAGGCACATTTGCCCTCATGCCAACCACAGTGGTGTTTTATGGGCAGTCGTTTACGACGATTACCGTCGACATTTCGGAGTTCGCCCATCTATATGCTGAATTCCCGGGCATCGGTCCCAAGACGCTCGGCAAGGTTAAGATGGCGGCGACTCGTGCGATGCTATATGTGAACTCAAAACCAGGCATGCCACCAGGACCGGACTCTGAGGTGATAGTAGATATGAGTCCGCCGATACTTTGGCAATAAGATATTCGCAAAAGCAAGGCTGGAACTCGTGAAACGGCAAGCGGATTTATCTCCTCTGCAATTCCAACAGAATACGTAGCACGTACCAGAATAGAAGGGCTACCGCAGCGAACAGGTCAAGGGCGGCGGCTACATATTGGTCGGTTGGGTAGACGCGAAGCACGTTCGATGTACTGTAAACGACCGCACCGGAAGCGAATAGGACCATCAAGGCGCTGAACCAGACACCCAGATTTAGTCCGAAGATCACCCCGACGACGATCACGCCGAGAGCCACGAAACCAGCGATTGCGAGAGCCGGTCCCATGAACGAGAAGTCCTTCTTCGAGAAAAACACGTAAGCGGTTAGGCCGGTGAAGGCAGCAAGCGTGATAATCGTGGCTTCCGGCAGCACTCCCGGCGCATACTTTGCCGCGATGTAGATCATCGGGGTGAAGATAAGCGCTTCAAGAACCGCGTACAGACCGAGACCCACGTATTGCAATCCTAACGAACGACTCGATCGAGCAAGCGCCTGTGCGCCATACCCCGCGACCATGAATCCACCAAGAATCAAGAGCCACCCGAATCGGCTCGCGCCCATCCAAACGAGGACAGCTTCGCCTACCCCGGCCGAGTAGAGCAGCGCCGAAATCGCCACAAACAACCCGACCGCGCCCGCCAAGTGGGCATAGGTTTTGCGAACAAACGTCATTCGGGCATCAAGCGGCGCCGCATACGCCGAAGTGGATGCATAGGATGGATAACTCACGATGTTATCTACGGATGAGAGGGCCGTTTCGTGGCCCGTAGCTATCATTGCGCGAAGCGCGTAGCCGTCGGCCCGCCCGACGTTTTATGTGGAATGTTTTTTAACCTGGAATAATCGAGGTAGCCCTTCGGTCATCCGATTCCACGGCAAGCGTCGAAACACACATGTTATGCCTCCGCAAATAAAACGTCGGGCGGGCCGACGGCTACGCGGCTTCGCCGCAAAACTGCGCGGGCCGTTTTGCGGCAATCAAGAGAACAATAAAGCAGTTGCTCCTCTCTAGGAAAATTGATATCATGCTGGGAATCATGGTGCGGGAGCGGAAACACCGACTGCCAGATGCTGCTTATTACGGCCCGAAAACGGTTGCGATTACCGCTTGCGCCTTGGATCGTGCCTGTTTCCTCACCGACCCTGAGGTCTTTCATTCTTTCGTTGAACAGCTCGAAATGCATGCGAGAGCGTTCGAGTGCTTGGTTCCAATCTACTGCTTTATGCCTGATCACCTGCATATCTTGATTCAGGGCACAAATCTTCGGAGCCGACCGATGTTCGCCATCGACGAATTCAAGCTGACTTCAGCTATGTGGTTGGTTAACAACCACCCGGAGTGGCATTGGCAGAAAGACTATTGGGATCACTTAATTAGGAAGATGGTCGATTGGAAGCGCCAGGCATTTTACATCCTCAACAATCCGGTTCGGAAGGGGTTGATTGTAGACCCCTACGAATATCCGCTAACCGGCAGCATTGGATATGACTTGAGAGAAATGCTGGCGGACATCTCCTGGTAGTTTGCGCATACTGCGTAGCCATCGTTGCGCGAAGCGCGTAGCCGTCGGCCCGCCCGACGTTTTGCTTGGAGTCGCATTATATTTAGCGCACTAGATTACGCCTGCGTACCGCAACTCTACATTTGGAGGCATGAGGTTAATGGGTGTGGGCCGATTCGGCTGCCGCATCGGTCGTCTCGTGCCGATGCAAGCAAAACGTCGGGCGGGCCGACGGCTACGCGGCTACGCCGCAAAATCATTCCGGTTTTTTGTTGATGCATCGGTTGTCTCGTGCCGCTACAAGCAAAATGTCGGGCGGGCCGACGGCTACGCGGCTACTACGCGGCTACGCCGCAAAATTATTCCGGTTTTGTTGATGCATCGTTTGTCTCGTGCCGCTCCGAGTAAAACGTCGGGCGGGCCGACGGCTACGCGGCTTCGCCGCAAAAATGCCGTGTACCGAAACCCGTGCGTCGCTACAGACCCGCGTACCAATCATAGCCTTGCTCGGCCCAGTAGTCGATGGGTTTTTGGTCGGTGTATGTGATGCTTCCGATTCGCTTTAGGTTTTTGATACCGTATTTGACCGGGATCGTTAGCCGAAGCGGTGCGCCGTGATCGATGGTCAGCGCTTCGCCGTTCATTTCGAAGCAGAGCAACGTCTGAGGATGAAGCGCGCTGGCCATGTCTAAGCCGACGTAGTAGCCGCCATCGGGGGTCGCCATGCCCACGTATCGAACCAAGTTCTCGGGGTGATTGACTACATCGGGTTTGTCTCCTGACCGAGGTTGGGGAGGATAGACTTTGGCGAAATCCACCATTCTGACCCCTTTCCACTCGACCGTTATGCTCCAACCTTCGATGCAGTATAGTTGAGTGATCTGGGATGTCACCGGCAGCTTCTTAATATCCTCGATCGTGAGTTGAACCGGATCGTCTTTTCCGAAAACGTTATTCACAGTCAGCGTCCATTGATCAGGATCGAAGTCCTCGTCGTCGATTCCGTAGTCACCGTTTTGCCGCGGTGGGATCGTCAAGTCAGACTTGGAAAAAGTGGGCGCCAGCCTTTGGGGACCGAAGTAGTCCATCGCCAACCCCTCGTTGGCGTCTAGCACGCGGCGGAACGGCCAGGGCGTACCATCGTCGTCTAGTCTCGATGCCAGCCATCGAATCCCACCATACGTGCCGAATGCGGCGATGCCGGCCCAAATGAAGCTGCGACGGGATAGGCGACTGGCCTGTTTCAACACTTGGACATTGTCTGGTAGATTCGGCGGGGCTCCGTCAACGACTTCCAGTTCTTCTGGAGGCAGGTCGCTCATTGGGTTTCCTCCGCTACGACTTCATATCCGGTTACCATCGACCTAAAATTATTCCAACCCGTTTTTATGACCTGGAAGACATGAACGAGGAAGAACAATACAAACAGCATCATCAGCCAAAAGTGGAAAAAGCGCGCCATTTCGTAGCCGCCCATGAGCCTGGTAAAGATGCTCGCTTGGACCGGCTTGTAAATCGCGATTCCAGTTAATAGCGAGCCGAACCCCATAAGGATGACGCCGGTATACGCAATTTGCTGTGCGCCGTTGAACTTGCGTTTTGGCGGCGGATCCTTTCGAATATGCAGGTCGTGAAGGATGACGTGAATTGCCTCCTTCAACGATGCCCGATTCGGCAGCAGATATCTCCATTCGCCGGACAGCACATTGTAAATGACATACAGAATTCCGTTGATCGTAAAGATCCACATGAATAAGAAATGCCACGACATTCCCTCGGAGAGGCGTTGGGACATTGTGTAAACGCCTTCGATGTGTTTCTTTTCGATAGCGCCAGGCGCGTAAAACCAGTCGGGGAAGAATCTGAAGAACTCGTGGCCAAAGAGCGTGATGGTGTATACGCCATGGTTATTGGGGTCCTTGTCAGCCATAAGCAAAGCTTTGTACGCTTGG
>Ga0206951_1210_pt1 | contig 11618 bp, 15 predicted proteins | sample Alteio_BWOrgHeat_38_FD_152974 | JGI IMG/M metagenome (GOLD analysis project Ga0206951, IMG submission 152974) | Enriched cells from forest soil in Barre Woods Harvard Forest LTER site, Petersham, Massachusetts, United States -... | ecosystem: Environmental > Terrestrial > Soil > Temperate forest >... | reverse complement strand
TCGATCAGCGTGCGCACTTCGCGCCCATGCCCGTGTATGGATGATGGATTTCCAAAACTTGACTCCATTACCCCGTACATTGCTTTTAGCACTTCGGGGTCAATAGGCGTTGTGGCAGCGTTGTCAAAGTAAACACGCATTTTTTTATTGATTGATTTATTGATTGACCGATTTATTGATTAATCAATTCAGTTAATGATTTATTGAATTATTATTTTTGTAATGCCGTTTTTCGTGCAGCAGAAACAACTTTTAGTATCTCGTTACCTTCTGCCATCAGAAGGCTTATTTTTTGATTATTTACGATTTCGGCTTCAATCATTATTTCCATCCAAAACACACTTTCATCAGCTTCTTCAACAACTATTGATAGTTTTGAGCCAAACTCAGCCTTCGACCTGGCCCTGCAAGCCGCTCTATAATTCGCACCAACTGATGACGCCGAACGCAGTAATTGTTTGCCGATAATTCTTGCTTCTTCCGTTTTTGGTAAATCTCTGAATAACCTGATATTGTCAATCACAAATTTCTTTGTACGACCCTTCATTAATTCAGCAAAATCAACTTTCGGCAATCTATCCATAAATCAATTTTAAATTTAAAAAATCAATCACTCAATCATTCAATAAATCAATCATTAAACATTGAGAATTTCTTTTATGTCGGCAATAATCTTATTCGCCAAATTATTCGCAACCGTTTCCGAGTCACCTTCCGAATAAATGCTGATAATGGGTTCGGTATTTGAGCGGCGCAGGTGTACCCATTGCTTGTCAAATTCTATCTTCAAACCGTCGATGGTACTGTGCGGTTGTTTTTTGTATTTCTCTTCAACCTTTAGCAGCAGGGCATCAATGTCCATTTCGGGTGTGAGCGTGATCTTATTCTTCGAAATAAAATAGCTTGGATAACTATGTTTCAGTGTCGAGATACTTTTGCCAAACTTAGCCAGGTGGGTTAAAAATAAAGCTATCCCAACCAAAGCATCACGGCCATAGTGCGATGCCGGGTAAATTACGCCGCCATTGCCTTCGCCGCCGATAACCGCGCTGGTTGCTTTCATCTTGTTCACCACGTTCACCTCGCCAACTGCCGCCGCGTTGTATTCGCAACCGGCCAGTTCCGTCACATCGCGCAAAGCACGTGTTGACGATAAGTTCGATACCGTATTCCCCTTTGTATGTTTCAATACATAATCGGCAACTGCCACCAGTGTATATTCCTCGCCAAACATATTGCCGTCTTCGCAAACAAAGCACAGGCGGTCTACATCCGGGTCGACGGCTATGCCCAAATCAGCATGTTTGGCCAATACCGTGCTCGACAGTTCTGTCAGGTTTTCGGGCAGCGGCTCGGGGTTGTGCGGGAATTGCCCATCGGGTTCGCAAAACAGTTTGTACACCGTTTTAACTCCCAATGCTTCCAGCAAAGCCGGTACAAATATACCACCCGATGAGTTTACACAGTCTATCACCACTTTAAAGTTAGCTTTCGCGATGGCTTTCACATCCACCAGTTCCAAACCTAAAATATGGTCAATATGCTTTTGCATATAGGTATTATCGATAATGCGCTTACCCAGGTCGCTTACCTCGGCGTATTTGAAATCGCTTTTTTCGGCAATTTCCAATATCTCCAAACCATCGGCTTCACTCACAAATTGGCCGTCGGCATTCAATAATTTTAACGCGTTCCATTGCTTGGGGTTGTGGCTGGCAGTAAGGATGATTCCCCCGCCGGCTTTCTCCATCGGCACGGCTATTTCGACCGTTGGTGTGGTTGAAAGGCCAACATCCACCACATCGATACTTAAACCTTGTAGGGTTCCTACAACAATATTGAGCACCATCTCGCCCGATATACGTGCATCGCGGCCAACCACTATTTTTTTGATGCCCGATTTGGCAACCGCCCACGAACCGTAGGCCGAAGTGAATTTAACAATATCCAACGGCGTTAAGCCATCGCCAACCGCACCTCCAATGGTGCCACGTATTCCCGAAATTGATTTAATCAGCGTCAAACTATAAAATATTTAACTGCAAAAATAACATTATTTGCCCGATAGGCAATGATCACGCTTTGTCAAATTAGCTATATTTGCCAACATGCCCCATCAGCTCATCGAATTTGACCGACACCTGTTTTACCTCATCAACAGCGGACTGAGCAATCCTTTTTTCGATTGGCTGATGCCCATTGTGCGTAATCCATATAGCTGGGTACCTTTATATGTTTTCATCGTCGCTTTTTCCATTTACCGTTATAAAAAACAGGGTTTATACCCTATCCTGCTGCTAATACTCACTTTCGCCGTTTCCGATTTTGGCAGTGCCACCATCATTAAAGATTCGGTAAAACGTATACGTCCCTGCAACTGCCAGGCTATGGCAAATACTGTTATACAGCGTATACCTTGTGGCTCGGGGTATAGTTTTCCATCTGCACATGCCAGCAACCATTTTGCCATGGCGATAGTATTATGCCTGGTATTTGGCACACGCTGGCGATGGGTTTGGTATGCGGCGTTGTTATGGGCCGCTACGATCAGCTTTGCGCAGGTGTATGTTGGTGTACACTACCCGCTCGACGTTATAGGCGGTGCCACATACGGCTTATTGGTGGGATGGCTGATGGTTTTACTTTTCAAAAAAATACAACCGGGGTTTAAGGCATGAGGGTTTGGCAATTATTGTTACTGTTCGGCTGCGCCTTTTTGGGCGGGATGAGTATTTTCCTGTTAAAGGGGAAGGATAATACAAAGTTATTGAAACTGGTGCTGTCATTCAGCGGGGCGTTTTTGTTTGCGATAACGGTGCTGCATTTGATACCCGATGCTTATCACGGTAACGACAACCTGGTAGGTGTGTTCATATTGGGAGGATTTTTGTTCCAGATTGTGTTGGAGCAATTTTCGGACGGGGTTGAACATGGGCATATCCATAAACCACACGCGGGGCATGTGGTGTTTCCTTTCGCTATCCTCATCAGTCTTTGTTTACATGCTTTTTTGGAAGGGATGCCATTAGCGCAAGGCTACCAAAACCAATTGGTTTTTGGTATCGCGCTGCACCATATCCCGGCATCATTCGCACTGGCGAGTGTGATGCTGGCCAATAAGGTTACCAAAAATAAAATTATTGCCTGTTTGTTCCTGTTCGCTATTATGGCACCCGTGGGTTATTTTTTTAGCGATACCCTAAGCCACAGCACTGTTTGGAACCTGCAACAATACTTTAACCGCATTATGGGTATTGTTATCGGTATCTTTTTGCATATCTCCACCACTATCCTTTTCGAATCGAGCGAGGGGCATAAATTTAACCTCAAAAAAATGGTGGTGGTGCTTTTAGGTATCAGTATCCCGCTTATCGGGTTTTTGATGGAACTGTAGCTTAGTGAGTAGTGAATTGTGAGTAGTGAGTGGTTGGCAACTCACGAACTTATAATTATTTCCATTCAATTTGACTATTCACGGCTCACCATTGACTACTCACCAAATTATCCCCTCAACTTATCCAACAATTCGCTCAGCTTCCCGGCTTCTTCTTCGGTGAGATTATCTTTAAAAACGTCGCGGGTTTTAAATTCTTCGTCGATGAGGGCCAGTATGGCCAGGCCTTCTTCGCTGATGCGGATATCGACTGCGCGGCGGTCTTTGTTATTTGTGCAGCGGGTAACCAGCTCTTTTTGAACCAGGCGGTCGACAATGCGCGACGCGTCGGACATTTTATCGAGCATACGTTCTTTTAATAAGTTTACCGTGGCGGGTTTAGGCAACTGACCCCGCAAAATACGCAGTACGTTGTATTGCTGTTGCGTGATGTTATGTTTTTCGAACTGCATGCGCGACACGTTGGAAAACCAACCGTAGGTAAAAACCAGGTTTACCACTGCGCGGTGGTAATTATCGTCAAACTTACTTTGTATCTCTTTATCTATCTGCATTATAAATCCTCAATCCCAACTCAAATATGGCGATTTTATTTCGATTTTGCTTGCTCTTCGTCGCGTTTTCCAAAGTTCCAGGGGCAATGGAGGCATTTGTTCTGGCAGCAATAGCCACGTTTTAAATGGTATTCTTTGGTGAATACAAAGTTACCATCTTCGTTAATATAATAATCTTCGCCCTCAACAAGCATTATTTCAATAATTTAACTTCAATACTATCCTTAAAATAATTCTTCAAATGTGTACCGTCGCCATGCAGGGTCCATACCTGTTTTGGTTGTACAAAGTTAACACATTGCAGTATATCGTTCCAATCCACGTGGTCGGATATAAACAGCGTATCGTTTTCATTGGCCTGCAGGTTTTTCCATCCCGAAGCAAAAAGCCGCTTTACGCCGGTCGCTTTAAAATAACTATCGAACGTGAACGGCGGAACAATGTACACAAACTCATCCTGCTGTTTCATCAATTTGCGCTCGTATATTTTATATTTCCCGGGGCTAAAACCATGTTTCTCATACACCAAATTGACCGGCATAATTTTATGGTGCACCAATATCTTTTTTTGCGGGCACCAGGTGGTAATGAGCTTTATTAAACGCTGGCTTTTTCCCAAAGCATACGCGCCCAGCAAAATATTGCTTTTTATGTCGTTCAGTTTTTTTATTTCGGTAACAGGGTCGGGGTGTTGTATAGCCGGGTTGGCAAAAGTACTTTCGGTGATGAGTACATCTGCCTGCACCCAATCGATGGGTTCGCAGGTATCGTCAGGCTGCACTTTATAGTCACCGGTGTATAGGTATTTGGTCCCTTGATACTCCATCAGCACCTGTGCCGAACCCAGGATATGCCCGGCCGATATGAACGTAATTTTCACCCCTCCAATCGAAAACGCATCATGAAATTGATGTGCCTCAAATACTTTTGCGGCGGTTTTGCCATAGCGCAATTGCATCAGACCGGCAGTGGCTTGTGTACAATAAACGGTTTTATTGCCCGACACGGCATGGTCGCCGTGGGCGTGCGAGATGACGGCTTTTTCGACAGGCTGCTTTGGGTCGAGATAAAAATCGCCATAACGGCAATACAAACCATTATCGTTTATTACGATAAAATCGTCCAATATCATAAAGCGCCTGCCATTTTTAAAAATTGTTGGTGCAAGGCCAGCACTTGCGGTATTACCAATTCGGTATCATTGTTAATGATAGTATAGTCGGCCAGTTTAATTTTTTCTTCGTCGGACATTTGTTTGGCGTTTCGGCTCAGTACTTCTTCGCGGCTGATGTCGTCGCGTTGCACCACGCGGTTAACGCGAACTTCCAAAGGCGCATAAACCATAATGGCTTTATCGCACAATTTATATGAACTTGCCTCGAAAAGCAAAGCGGCTTCCTTTAATATATAAGGCACATCACCCACCTGCGCCAACCATGTATCAAAAGCCCTGAAGGTTGCCGGGTGCACGATGGCGTTCAGTTTTTCGAGTTTCGCGCTATCGTTAAATACAACATTGGCGATGTATTTCCGGTTCAGGCTGCCCTCGGCAAAATAAGCTTCGGAACCAAATTCCTTTTTGATGGCTGTTACCAGGATATCATCTTCCACCATTACCCGTTTGGCATGGTCATCAGCGTAAAAAACAGGAACACTCAGCACCTCGAATACTTTGCTTACCGTGGTTTTACCACTGCCTATGCCGCCTGTTATCCCTATTTTAAGCATTATTGGTTGACGATAAAATCTACATTTTGAGGCTCTATACTCACTACTTTACAAAATGGCGGCGTGCGTGTTATGGTTACCGGCAACTGGTGATAACCTTTGTCGCGCCATAAATTCAGATCGGCAATGGCATCAAAAAAGCCCTCGTCGGTAGCGGCATACATGCCCAGGGCTACTGTAAAAGTAACCTTTACCTTTTGCGGGAATACCTTTACATTGTAATAATCTTTGTTGTTGATGAGTTTAACGGGTACGTACACCGTTTTTTCGGTAAACTCTTCAACAGGTATCTTTACCTGCACCGCTTTGGGGTAAATGCTCATGTTCGACTCGGGCACGCCCAGCAGGCGCACGGTTTTTACTACCGTATCCGATACATCGTCCATAGCCAGCAGCTCGGTTTTCCAGGAGGTGATATTGGCGATGACATTTTCGGGGCCGCTGATGGTTACATAATCGGGCCTGAACGTGGTATTACCCGAAATGGTGTACTGATGCTCGTAACTAATTTTTGACTGCAATTGTACAGGCACACGCTTTGTAGCGCGCGATGAAAAATCGAAGTAAAGCGTATCAGGATCCAGAGATGCGATTTGCGGCTTGTCGGCCCATTTTTCGTTAATGGTTTTTAGTTGCGAATTGAGGGTGATGTAATTCTTACTCTCCAGGTTCTTTAAACTGACGGGGATAGTACGGTCGGTAAAATTCATGGCCGAAAACAGCAAGTCCCAGCCGGTTCCTTCAACTGTAGCGTCGACGGTATCGGCCTGCAGCGACCTGAATGAACGGTGCAGCGGCGGGTTGATATAAGCGACCGCTACTTTGATATGATATTTATCGGATTTTGATAAGGTGGTTAATACCCAGGCCAAAAAAGCCAGCACCAGGCAGGTAAAAAATACCGACAGCCGCCTGCGCTCGTTTTTTGATAGTTTTATGATTGCCATGGTATGTTAACCCAAAATTATAAATAATTAGCCGCCAAACGGGCTTAATCAAAAAAAGCCCCACCGTGGTGAAGCTCTTGAATGTTTATTGCCGGGTTTTTAAGCCTTTGTAGTGGTAGCGGCATTGTATTCTTTGGTCGCATCGAGCGAAATGTGCGATTTATGGAAGCGCAGTTTTACACCGTTGTCAACATCAACAGTTACTATGGTATCGCCAACTTCAACAACACGGCCGTGTATACCCGAAGTGGTTACCACTTTGTCGCCTTTTTTTAATTCTGTAACAAATTTTTTCTGATCCTTTTGTTTTTTAACCTGCGGGCGGATCATGAAAAAGTAGAATACCACGAATATAAGGCCAAACATCACAATGGTTTGAACCGGGATGCCGCCGGGGCCTGCGGCCTGTAATAAAATAGTAGGGGTCATTTTTTATTTTAGTTTAATTATTTACTTGCTGTTACTTCGCCAACCAAATGCACCATATTTTCGGCGGGGTTGGTATTGGCGGTTACGGTTATCATTTTATCCTGCAAACCCGCTTTGCCTTCGCTGTTAAAGGTTACCTTGATGGTGCCTTGTTCGCCGGGGTTTACAGGGGTTTTGGGCCATTCGGGTTTGGTGCATCCGCATGTCGCAGTCGCGTCGCTGATGATTAATGGCGATTTGCCCGAGTTGATGAATGTAAAATTGTGTGTTACCGACGCGCCTTGTTTGATCTTACCAAAATCGAAAGCCACTTCGGTAAATTTAATACTGGTTAACGTGTTTGCCGTTTGAGTGTTACTGTTGTTCGGTTGATGACAGGCCATTAACATGCTTGCTGCTAAAAGGCCGAAAAGCATTTTTTTCATGTTATTCAATTAATCCCCTACCGGTTTTTTTGATTTTGTTATCTGCTTTTAGCTCCGCTAAAATTTTGTCTAAGATACCGTTTATAAATGAATTACTCTTTGGCGTGCTAAATTCCTTCGAAATTTCGAGGTACTCGTTTATGGTAACTTTTACCGGCACCGAGGGGAAATGCAGGAACTCGGTCAGCGCCAGTTTCATCAGCAGGGTATCCATCATGGCAATGCGATCGGGCTCCCAGTTCTGGGTTTTATTGGCTATCATCTCCTGGAAGGTTTCATCATAACGCACCGCTTGTTGAAACAAACTGATGATGAACTCGCGGTCCTCATCCCAATTCACTACCACTTCGGCCAGTTTGTTTTTTTCCGGCTCTTCGTAGGCAAAGTTTTTGAATGTTTTAGCGATAAGTGCCTGCAACACATCCTTATCAACCGGCCAGTAAATAAATTTATCTTCAAAAACCTGTTCGGCCAATGATGATTTCAGTATCACTTTTTTGAAAATGAATTTGATGATATCCTTGTCCGAATGAATGGTATCGTCGGTTTTTTCGAGATAGGCTTTGTATTCGTCGGCAATTTTCAGTGTCGCGAAAAGCGATTTGGTGAGCTCTGGGTCAAAATCCCATGCAATTTTATATTTTTTAGCGGCCGCAAGGTACTCTTTGTTTTTATTGAGCGAGGTAATAAACGTATTGCCTAATATTTTGAGATTAGGCTTCAAGTCCGCCTCGGTAGGTAAAAACTTGTTCGACATAGCTGTGGCATCGGTATCGGCATATTGAGCCACTTCGTTGATGAGTGAAAGCATCCAAATGTACATTTCCTGTACCTTGTCGACACTTTGGATCAATGATTTTTCGTAAACTTTAATATCCTTTTTTTCGGATTGGTGGTAAGCATACAATGACTGTAATACTTTTACGCGCAGGTGCCTTCTGTTTAGCATGTGATAAGAACGATTTTGTCCGTTACTAACGAACGAGGTTAAACTATGTTTTTTATTAGTAAGATGTTTTTATTTTTTTTATATCGGCTATCCTTTTTTCGGCAATTTTATTTGCTGCTTCAATGGTCGAAATGTTTTCGGCCTTCGAAAGTTTTAAAACATTCCGGATAGCGTCGTAAATATTTTCGGTCAGTTGTAAGGTACGTTTTTTGTTAAACCCGGCAATTTCCGAATACATATTGATCAGGCCGCCGGCATTGATTACATAATCGGGTGCGTATAGTATGCCTTTATCGAGCAGCATTTTACCGTGCACCTGCTCATCTTCCAGCTGGCTGTTTGCCGAGCCGGCTATAATGGCGCACTTTAAGCGGTTAATGGTTTGGGTGTTAATGGTTGCCCCCAAAGCGCATGGCGCGTAAATATCAACATCGAGGTCAAATATACTATTATGTTCCACGGCTTCGGCGCCATATTTTTTGGCCACCTGCCTTAAACGGTCCTCATCAATATCGCTTACGTAAACTTTGGCGTTCTCGTCGCGCAGCAACCGCACCAAATGTTCGCCCACCTGACCGGTGCCCTGCACCGCGATGGATTTACCTGTGAGGTTATCGTTACCATATAATTCCTTTAAACAACCTTTTATGCCCATAAAAACACCGCGTGCCGCAACCGGTCCCGGGTCGCCGCTGCCGCCAATGCTTTCGGGCAGACCACTTACGTGCTCGGTTTCCATACGGATGTATTCCATATCGCGGGTATTGGTACCCACATCTTCGGCGGTAATGTATTCGCCGTTCAGGTTTTTTACAAACTTGCCGAACATGCGCAACAGGGCTTCGGTTTTATCCTTTCGCGAGTCGCCGATGATAACCGCCGAACCGCCGCCCAGGTTGAGGCCGGTAATGGCGGCTTTATACGTCATGCTGCGCGAAAGGCGCAAAACATCCTGTAAAGCATCGTTTTCTGATTTGTAGGGCCACATGCGTGTACCGCCCAAAGCTGGCCCCAAGGTGGTATCGTGTATGGCTATAATGGCTTTTAAACCCGTGGCAACATCGTTACAAAAGACCACCTTTTGGTGTGCAAAAATACTGAGCTGGTTAAATACCGAGGTATCGTTGGTTGGTTGCGCTGACATTTTTGACAAGAAGAAATAAAGGTTGGATGTTTGGGCAAAAGTAGCTGTTTTTTTTAATTATATAATATTTGTGATTTTTATTATTAACAATTGGGTAAAAAGCCGGCAGAATTAATTGCATGTCTCGTTATATTTGCCGCTTAGGCGGAAGGCTGTGGATAGAAAACAATTTATTATACTCATCCTGATTTTAGGGTTTATTACCGCGCTTGGCGCATTTTCTATCGATATGTACCTGCCTGCGTTTACGGCCATCGCTGCCGACCTGCATACCGATGTATCGGGCGTACAATTATCTTTAGCCAGCTATTTTTTCGGTATATCCGCCGGGCAGTTGTTGTATGGCCCCTTGCTTGATCGTTACGGGCGCAAAAAACCTTTGTTTATTGGCTTGTCGGTATATGTGGTAGCTTCGCTGGCATGCGCGGTTACGCATTCCATTAGTTTACTCATCGCATTACGGTTGCTACAGGCTTTAGGGGGCTGCGCCGGCATAGTTGCTGCAAGGGCCTTGGTACGCGACCTGTTCCCGGTAACCGAGATAGCAAAGGTATTATCACTGCTGTTGCTGGTACTTATCGTATCGCCCATGCTGGCGCCAACCATTGGCGGTTATGTGAGCACGTATTGGGGCTGGCATTACATCTTTATCATACTGGCGGCAATAGCGGTTGTTGTTATAGCAGCTTGCGCCATTTGGCTGCCTGCGGGTCGCGAACCTGACGCCAGCCTGTCGTTAAAACCAAAACATATTGCAGCCAACTATTACAGCGTGTTTAAGCACCCGCAGTTTTATGTTTATGCCATAACCGGCGGCATTGTACTGGGCAGTCAATATGCTTACCTTTCGGGATCATCGTATGTGTTCATTTCGTATTATCATGTAGACAGGACACACTTTGGCTATATATTCGCTTTTATTGCTGCCGGGCTTATTGCCTTTAGCCAGTTAAACAGCCTGGTACTCAAAAAGTATTCGAGCGAGGGGTTGATGAAGATAGCGCTCATTATTCAATGCATTATCGGCGTTGGTTTATTCGGCGTTACATATAGCGGGCACATGAACCTGGCCGGCATGATCGGCACCATTTTTATATTTTTATGCATACAGGGTTTTATCACTCCCAACGCGGCGGCATTATCGTTGGCCCCTTTTGCCAAACAGGCGGGTATCGCCTCGGCATTGATGGGTTTTATACAACTCGGTATCGGCTCGTTGTCATCCGCTATCGTTAGTTTTTTGAACGAGGGCCGTCTGTCGGCCCTCCCCATGACGGGCGTGATGATGGCCTTTACCCTTTTGGGACTTATTTACCTGCTCATCAGCAGTAAAAATATCAATAAGCAAGAATTTACCGAACCTGTATTAGACGAGATATCTATACCTGAATAAAATGGCAAAGAAACCTGTAACACCATCCAAACCCACACCGGCCGATATACAGGCCAAAAGCATCAAAATAAGCCGCATAGCCGCCAGGGCTGTGGTAAGGGTACTATTATTCCTCATCCTGATGGCATTTGTGCCTTTTTTTACCAACAATGGCTGGCAAAAGCAACTTGATAAGGTATACATCGTATTACCCAACAAATGGGTATTGGTTTACCCGGCCATTGTGGTCATCGGCTTTGTCAGCATCTTTATTGTTGCCGTAAGGCAGAAATTCAGTAAGGCCGACGTTAACTGGCTATTGGTGGTAAGTACGCTTGTACTGATAGCATGCGGGGTTACTTTCGCTATAAGATTGTCGCACTTACTGGCGCGTTAGTTGATTGGGTGAGTTGTTGATTAAGTGAATGGTTTTCAAGACCTAAAAGTATTGGTAACAAAAAAGCCAGGACAACTGGTGTTCCCTGGCTTTTTATCTCTAAAAATCGTTTATCAATGATTGATATTCTTCGCGTTGGTTATGTTGTACGTGTTTTTATCGGGCGAAATGATGGTTACGTTTTTGAGGTCGATATCGCTGGCCTCGGTGATGTAAGCTGCTTTTTGTGCCGATATTTTAATATTGTTAAAGTACAGGTGGTTTACTTGTGCATCGGGC
>Ga0206951_1208_pt1 | contig 11707 bp, 12 predicted proteins | sample Alteio_BWOrgHeat_38_FD_152974 | JGI IMG/M metagenome (GOLD analysis project Ga0206951, IMG submission 152974) | Enriched cells from forest soil in Barre Woods Harvard Forest LTER site, Petersham, Massachusetts, United States -... | ecosystem: Environmental > Terrestrial > Soil > Temperate forest >... | reverse complement strand
CGGGAGGCAAGGGTGCTGGAAGTAACGTCCCAGCCCGCCGACCACCCCACGTTGCTAGCTTGTCCGGAAACGCTCTATTTAAAGGGCGTGATTGTGGAAGTGGATTAGGGAGGGGGGTGGAAGCTCATCCGTCCTAAGGCCCCAACTGGCACAGGGTTTGCTTAGTTCTTGGGTGTCCGACGGCGGGACAGGCCTGCGCCGACGGGTTGGCCGTTGGACAATCCAGAACTCACCCATTCCATCCACCCCTGAATCACCTTAAGTCCTTTACTGCATGAAACTTATCAAAGCGATTATCAAGCCCTTCAAATTGGAAGAAGTCAAAGAGGCGCTGGCCGAAATCGGCGTCGAAGGCATGACCGTTACCGAGGTCAAAGGCTTTGGCCGACAGAAGGGCCATACGGAAATTTACCGCGGCAGTGAATACACGGTGGACTTTCTGCCCAAGGTGATGCTCGACATCGCGGTGTCATCGGAATTGGCGCCGAAGGTAGTGGAGACAATCACCCACGCGGCAAAGACGGGGAAAATCGGCGACGGGAAGTTGTTTGTCATCCCGTTGGAGGAGGCCATCCGCATCCGTACGGACGAAAAGGGCAAGGCAGCGCTGTAACCCTCCTTCGCTCCACCTTTGCTAAAGCTTCGGTGGACATGTTAGCTACGGAGGGCAAGCTAAGCTTGGTTTTTGCCTTGTGGCGGGCCGGTGCGCAGGGTAGGGCAACAGGTGCATAACCTGCTTTGCTCCATGAATAAATACCTGACTGAACTGATTGGGACCTTCTTTCTTTTCCTGACCATCGGGCTGGCCGTGACCGGTCATGCGGCGGAGGCTCCGCTGGCGATTGGTTGCGCACTGGCGGTGATGATTTTTGCCGGCGGACATATTTCCGGCGCGCATTACAATCCGGCGGTGACGTTGGCAGTCTGGTTGCGCGGCAGATGCCCAACGGCCGATGTGGCTTCGTATTGGGCGGCGCAAGTCATCGGCGCATCACTGGCGGCGGTGCTGGTGCGCCATTTTAATGGTCCGGGCAGCGTCGGTTCGTTCGCCAGCACGCCGAAAATTTTGGCGGCGGAGTTTCTGTTCACGTTCGCATTGTGCTACGTGGTGTTGAATGTGGCCACGGCGAAGGTGAACGCGAACAATTCGTTTTTTGGGCTGGCGATTGGTCTGACCGTATTTGTCGGCGCGACCGTGGTGGGGCCGATTTCCGGTGGAGCATTCAACCCGGCGGTGGCGGTTGGGGCCACCGAGCTGGGCTTGTTTAACGTGGGTAATTTATGGATTTACCTGGTGGCGGAATTTGCGGCTGCCGCGACGGCGGCGGCGGTGTTTAAGTTCGCCAACCCAACGGATCGGTAGAATTGAACTTTATTGGGCGGCGCTCGCATCGTCCAGGCCGGAACCGGTGACGTTGTTCACGGTGACGAGCGCGCCGGGCTGGCCGGTTACTTTGAGGCCGGAAAGATTTGCGCCGGTGATGTTGGCGAGGGTGATGCCTTTGGTGCAAGTCCCTGAGATGTTTTTAAGCGTCAGGCCATCGAGCGGTTTATCAGGAGAGATTTTGGTGACATCGACCAAGAGCGTGCAGGCGACCCGGACGTTGGAAAAACTAAAATTCCGGCCCTGTGGATAGCCGACGAGGCCGTCCACTGAATCATCTGCCGTGTTTTGATTGCCGGAACTGATCAAATTGACCTGGAGAAAACCGCCGGCCAGTACGTCGAGGTCGTCGCCAGAAATGTTTTCGATGGAGCCGCCACGACCAATGCGCGTCTTGATATAAATGGCTGACGAGCCGCTGGAAACAAAATGGCAGTGCTCGATGCGCACGTTGCGCACGCCGCCCGAGGTCTCGCTGCCGATGCCGATGCAGGCAAAAGTGCGGTCGCGCAGGGTGCAATTGGAAATGACGATGTCTTCGCTGGCTTTGGCCAGGCGCGCGCCGTCCATGCCGCGGCCCGATTTCAGGCTGATGGAATCGTCGCCGGTATCAACATTGCAATTATCGATGACGACATGCTGGCAGGAATCAATATCGATGCCATCGCGACGGCCAGTGATGTGGAGGTTTTTAATCATGACGTTCGTGCAATAGGTCGGGTGCGTGGCCCAGTTGCCGCCTTGGCTGACGGTGAAGCCATCCCAGAGCACGTCGTTGCAATTAATGGGCTCAAGGACCAGCGCGCCGCGCGGATTCTGGCTCTGCGCAGCCGCGGGATTGCCCTGGATGATGCCAGGACCGGTGATGCCGATGTGGTCAACGTTCATGGCGTAAATGAGCGAGCGGCGACCTTGTTCGGTGCGGCCCTCCCAGCGAATGTCCATCATCGGGTAATCATCGAGATCCGGACTGCCATTGATGACCGCGCCTTCGGCCAGCCGCAGAAAAGTTTGGGTGCCCATTTGCACGCTGCCGATGAGGTAAACGCCGGCGGGTACTATTACATCGCCGCCGCCGTTGACGGCGCAGGTGTCGAGCGCTTTTTGAAAGGCGACGGTGTCTTTCGTCTTATTGTCACCCACGGCGCCAAAGTCGCGCACGTTGTAGGACTTTTTGGAGGACGTTGGTGCAGATGCGGATTCTGTCGTTGCGGCAGTAACTGATGGGACCGAGATTAGCCCGAACAGGCCCAGCGTGGTGGCGAAAGAAAATGATTTTAAAAGCGGACGGAAGGTCATGGGGATTATTGCGCGGAGGGTTGGGTGGTGGCGGGAATGGGGGCTTCTGCGGGGAATTTATCAAAAGCCCAGCCATCTGTTTTCATGCCGAAAAAGTTTTTGTCGGCAAAGGCGATGAGAGCGTCCCAATCGCCTTGGACAGAACCATGCGGACGGGTGGCCCAGCTCACGCCGATTTTGTCGGGCACGCCGAGGAATTGATAGGCGGGCAAGGCCGCGAGGTAGGATTGCCGCACGCCGTTAATGACGACGTTCTGGTCCTGGGCGCCTTCGAGCGCGATGAACGGACGCGGGGCGACGAGCGCCATAAACCAATGTTCGTCAAACGGCAGTTTGTCCTGCTGGCCCCAAAATTGGTGGAGATTGGCCGAAAACCAGTTGGGGTATTTCCGCACCATTTCGTTCAAGCCCTCTTTGCCGCCACGGCCGACGCCGCTAAAGCGGTACGCGGGAGTGCCGCCGCCGGAACTTGCGCCCGGCGCGACCATGGCGAAACGGTCGTCAAACGCGCCGGCGACCAAAGCGGCTTTGCCAGTGCGAGACACGCCGGTGATGATGAGCTTGTCTTTATCAATCGCCGGGTCGGTCACGAGATAGTCGGCAATGCGCGACATGCCCCAGGCCCAGGCACGCAGCAGACCCCAGTCATAGTTCGGATAGGCCGGAAAAAAGCGCGAATTGCGAAAGGCCCAACTGCCATCGGCATTGCGCAGGGTCGTGTCTTCACCGCAATCGGTGTAGCTGAAGGTCACAAAGGCAAAACCGTGGTCGAGGTAGTCCTTGGCTGCGCCACGCGATGCGGCGGATTCCGCCGTGCCGCCGCGACCAAAGCCACCGCGGGTGGCTGGCGCGCTGGTTCCGGCCGGGGCTGCGGGTGCCGCGACGGGCGATGTGGTGGCAGTGGTGGTTTTGCCGTCGCCGACAATTAAAAGAACATCCTGGCTATGGCCTTGGGTAGGCCCATTGGGCTGGCGCGACAGAGGCGTGGCTCCAAACGGCGCGCCATCGGGTGAGATGACAGCGGGAAATGGTCCGCCCGTCGCAGGCGTGTAAATACCGATGTCGAGACTGAGCTTTTCCTCCGGACCAAAAGTCAAATGCACGAGGCGATATTTAATGGTTCCGTTAACCACCATTTGCGTCTGCACAACCGTGCCTTTCACATTGCCGGGCGGCGGTGGGGCAAGGCCGACCGCGTAATATTCAAGAATCTGCCGCATTTCCTGGCGGCGTTGCTGCCATTGCGTAGCGGTCGTCACCTTGGTGCCATCGTTCATGGTCAGCACGTCGGGCATTTCCTTGCGCACGGGCAAGGTGTCGACGCCCGGCAACGGGGTCATCGTGGTTTTGATGGGCGGCAGCGGAATCTCAGCCGGGTCGGGCCGGTCAGCCGGGGCGTCTGCGCCCAGAACGAGTGGGGCCAGGATGAAAGCAGGGCACAGCAACCAAACCAAGCGGGTCGGAATTTTCATGGGGTAATTCTTCTGCGATACAAAACCGAGGGCCAACATTGCACCCTGCCGCAGTGGCTTAAGCAATTCCTTTTTTGCCAACCCAGGCAGGGGAATTAACGCCCGCGTTTTCTGCTCTTAAAAATTGCCAACCCTCAATCCATTACCATTATTGGGCACTTGTCTCTACCCCATGCGTGCCCTGCGATTACTTTCGGGAATTCTTTGCTTCGCGGTGGCCCACGCCGCAAATGATGCCCCGGCGACTGCTCCGATTGAACCCGCAACTGCAGCCACGCCGTTTGCGCTGGCCAATGTCACGCTCGCGCAGATCAATGCCTCGACGCCTTATTTTTTGGTGGATGGGAAAACCTCGGAATTGTTGGCGACACCGCCGGCCAAGCTCGAAGATTTGCAAGTATTGCGACTCTGGCCGGAACAGGCGCCGTTGCAGCAAGGTGACAATCCCGCGACGGATGTGCCGACGCTGACCGTTTATCTGCCTGCGGCGGGCAAAGCCAGTGGCGCGGCGATGATTATTTTCCCCGGCGGAGCGTATTCGCATGTTTCTCCCCGCGAGGGAATTCCGGCCGGGCAATGGCTGGCCTCGAACGGCATTACCGCGTTCATTCTTAAATATCGGGTGGGCCAAAAATATCATTACCCGGCGGAGACGGACGACGGCCAGCGCTCCATCCGTTATGTCCGGGCCAATGCCGCCGCGTGGGGACTCGATCCCAAGCGTATTGGGATTATCGGCTTTTCTGCCGGTGGGCACCTCGCCAGTTGGGCGGCGACGCATTTTGACGCAGGTAATCCACAATCTGCCGACCCGATTGAGCGCGTGAGCTCCCGGCCGGATCTCCACATTCTCCTCTACCCAGTGATTACGTTGATGGACGAGCCGCTCGTCGAAAAAGGTTCGCGGAATTATTTGGTCGGTCCGAACTCCACGCCGGAATTGCTCGAACTCCTGAGCAATGACCGCCAGGTGACGAAGGACACGCCACCGGCATTTATTGTCGCCTCCACACAAGACACCACGGTGCCCGTGGCCAATTCCGACCATTATACGGATGCCCTGGCGAAAAACGGCGTGCCCTATGTTTTCATTCGCGAACCCCTCGGCGGGCATGGCTTCGGCATCAAGCCCACCTGGTCGGACCAAGGCCTGGCCTGGCTGCATAGCCTAAAATTCTAACGTTCATTTTTTCCTTTGCAGCGGACGGGGTGGAGGTGTAGGGTGGGGTTGTCTTATCGCCTTATGAAACTCATCACCGCTGTTATCAAACCGTTCAAGCTCGAGGAAGTTAAGGAAGCCCTCGCCGAAATCGGCATTGAGGGCATGACCGTGACCGAGGTCAAGGGATTTGGCCGCCAAAAAGGCCACACCGAAATCTACCGCGGTAGTGAATACACGGTGGATTTTCTGCCGAAGGTCAAAGTCGAGATTGCGGTGCCGACCGAAGGCGTGCCGAAGACCATCGCGGCCATCATGAAGGCGGCCAAGACGGGCAAGATTGGCGACGGCAAAATTTTCGTCTCCAATCTGGACGAAGTCATCCGCATCCGCACCGAAGAGCGCGGTGACGCCGCGTTGTAAGCAAAAAATTCGCGACCCGGAGCCGCGACTAATCGAGGCAGCAGCTCATGGAGGTCATTTTTCTCGGCACGGGCACCTCACAAGGCGTGCCGATGATTGGGCAGCCGCCCGGCACAGTCGACCTTGCCAACCCACGCAACTGGCGCACGCGCTGCAGCATCCATGTCGAAATGGGTGGCATGCGCATCCAGGTCGACGCCGCGCAAGAATTCCGTCTCCAGTGCATTCGCGAAAATATCGGCACGATTGACCATTTTATTCTGACCCACGGCCATGCCGACCACGTGCTGGGCATGGACGACCTGCGGCGTTTTTGCGACCAGATGCCCGGCAACGTAGTGCCGGTCTACAGCACGCCGGCGGGGCTGGAACGCGTGCGGCAGATTTATCCGTACGCGATTGGCGAACGCCCGGCGTCAAAGGGCTACCCGTGCTTTAAGCTGCGTGAAATGCCGCGGAAGTTGGAACTACCCGGCGGCGTGATTCATTCGGTTCTGCTGCCGCACGGCGAAATTGAAGTGCTGGGCTTGGTGTTTATCGAAGCGGGCACGGGCAAGAAATTCGCTTATTACTGCGACTGCAAGGAAGTCGGCGAACCGGCGCGGGCGTTGGCGCGCGGGGCGGACGTGGTGGTGCTCGACGGCCTGCGTCCACATGCGCACCCGACCCATATGACGATTGACGAAGCGATTGCCGTTGCGCAGGCCATCAACGCGCCAAAAAACTTCCTCACGCACATGACCTTCCAAGTGGACCAAGACGCCACCGAGGCGAAATTGCCGGAGAAAATCCGGCTGGCGTATGACGGACTAAGGGTGAAGTGGTGAAACCGTCTACACTCCCGCCATCGGCTTGACCACGGAAATTTGCGCTTCTTCGTATACGCCGAGTTTGCGGTATTTTTGGTAGCGCTGGTCGAGGAGTTCCTTCATCGGCAAAGTTTTGAGGCGGGCGAGTTGCGCGAGAAGGACGTTCTTTAAATTCTGGGAAGCCTTGGCGGGGTCGAGGTGCGCGCCGCCGAGGGGCTCGGGCACGATGTCGTCGACGATGCCGGCTTCGAGTAATTTGTCGGCGGTGAGTTGCAGGGCTTCCGCGGCGCGGGGGGCATGGGCGCGGTCTTTCCAGAGAATCGCGGCGCAGCCTTCGGGCGAAATAACCGAGTAATACGCGTTTTCCATGATGAGCACGACGTCCGCCACGGCGATGCCAAGCGCGCCGCCGGAGCCGCCTTCGCCGATGACGCAGGTGATGATAGGCGTTTCGAGCACGCTCATTTCGCGGAGATTGACGGCGATGGCTTCGGCCACGTGGCGTTCCTCGGCGCCGATACCGGGGTAGGCGCCGGGGGTGTCGACGAGGGAGATGACGGGCAGGTGAAATTTTTCGGCCAGGCGCATCAACCGCAGGGCCTTGCGGTAACCTTCGGGGTTGGGGCAGCCAAAATTGCGGCGGAGGTTTTCCTTGGTGTTGCGGCCTTTTTGCTGGCCGATGAACATCACGGGCTGGTCGCCGAGCATCGCGGGGCCGCCGATGATGGCCTGGTCGTCGCGGTAGAGGCGGTCGCCGTGGAGTTCCTGAAAGCCTTCAAAAATGGCGCCGAGGTAGTCGAGCGCGTAGGGCCGGTGCGGGTGGCGGGCGAGCTGGACCTTCTGCCACGGCGTCAGGTGCTTGTGGATGTTGGCCTTCGCGTCCTCAATCTTTGCCTCGATGGCGCGGATTTCCCCGCTCACATCGAGCTTTTGCTGCTCGGAGAGTTGGCGGAGGCTCTGCAACTGGGTTTCGAGCTCCCGCAGGGGCTTTTCGAAGTCCAGGGAGAACTTGGATTTAGGTATGGTTGCCAAGCAGCCACTTTACCCCGGCCCCCCGGCGAAAGTCAATGCGCCGGGGTGGACAAACACCGGAAGGCTTGATATACTGGCACTTATGAAAGGCGAAGTCGTTTACCTGTATGCCTTTGACGTGGCCAACGAGATAGTAACCTCGCGGGTGCAGGAGATTTTGTCGGAAAAACCCTTTCCGTTCGAAATCCGCATGGATCGGACGCTGCCGAAGGACATGCCGCTGTACAAGCCGCTCGCCATCGCGCCCAGTCCGCTGGCGACGCCCTTGCACGGCGCGCCGGTGCAGTTGCTGGTCAGGGTTTACGATGTCGGGGTGGTGACCATCATGATGCGGGTGGATTTTACCGTCGGGGTGCTGGAGGAGTTGCTGCCCTACCACGAGGCAACCCTGGACAACGGCAAGGCCCTGGCCGAGGTCGCGCGGGAACTGTGCGCCCAAGTGTGCTCGAGTCTGAAGGACTTTATGATTGGCCGGGCGGATTTTGAAATGATCCCCGAGGCGTACACGGTGTTTTGCGTGCAGGACTTGAACGGCTCGCGCGATGTGAACCAGTGGGTCAGCGAAAACCGCCGCGCCGTGGCCGGGTTGCTCAGTGAGACGGAGCCCGCGCGCCTCAGCGAAGCGCAGGTGGGGGAAATTTTGCGCCTGCAAAGGTCGTTTGAAAATACCGATTGCGTGGTGGTGGACTGGGACGCCGCGTTCGTGGCCGACCTCGACGGGTATATCGACGATGTGCTCTACGCCATCGAGCTGGCGAATTTGCAGTTGGAGGAACTGCGTGTGATGGACCGGCGGCTCGACCAATATCTCGACCAGGCCTACGCGGACTTGGAGCGCCCGCGCTTGAAGATGCTGGGCCTCGCGTCGGTCTCGCTGCGCAAACTGCGGAGCTTCCGCATGGACGTGACGAAGCTGACGGACGAGATCACGCACATCACGAAATTTTTTGGCGACTGGCACCTGGCCCGCGTATACCTGGCCGCCCGCGAACGTTTTTATCTGGAGCAATGGCGCGCGAGCGTGGAGCAGCGCCTGGCGCAATTGGACAAACTTTACAGCGTCGCCCACACCGAGGCTAACGAGCAACGCATGCTGGTGCTGGAAATCATTGTCGTGATTTTCTTTGCGGTGGATTTGTGGCTGTTGATTAAGGGGAATAAATAAGGTTACTGGATCCAGATTTTTAGACAGAATTAACAGAATTTACAGAATCGGAAGATTAAATGAAAAACAACGAACCGATTGATTCACGCGTAGACATTGGCCACGTGCACTTAAAGGTGGCGGATTTGGACCGCGCGCTGAGTTTTTACTGCGGGGTGCTGGGGTTTCAGTTGATGCAGAAGATGGGCACGCAGGCGGCGTTTATCAGCGCGGGCGGGTATCATCACCATATTGGACTCAATACGTGGGAGAGCCTCGGCGGGTCGCCGCCGCCGCCGGGGACTACCGGGCTATACCATACCGCGATTCGGTATCCCGACCGGAAATCTTTGGCCGATGCGCTGCGGCGGCTACAAAAGGCCGGCATCGAACTCGATGGCGCCGCGGACCATGGCGTGAGTGAGGCCCTGTATCTCCACGACCCCGATTGGAATGGAGTGGAACTTTATTGGGACCGCCCAAGAGCAGAATGGCCGCGGGATGAAAAAGGGGAGATAGAAATGTTTTCGAAGCGGTTGGATTTGGGAGCATTGCTGAAGGAGTGAAAAAGGGACAGAGGGACAAAGGAGCAAAGGGACAGAGGGGGAAATTTGGGATTGCTGGAATGAGGGCTTAAATATCAGATGGGTGAGAAAGTTGGTTTTCGCCTCGTCCGTTTCCCCTCACCCTAAGAAACTTTTTGTTATGCGAAAGCTGTTGTTTACCCTTGGTTTTATTTTGGCAACAGGTTTGCCCAGTCTTGCATTGGCCCAGCATCCTTCATCCGCTGCGGGTACGGAGATCGAAACGCCCTGGCCGCGGGTGGGTTTCAAGGAAATCGCCACGATTCCGAAATACTGCACCGACGCCGTGGTGTCGTGGGACGGCACCAACCGTTTTTTTGTGACGGAGCGGCTCGGCCGGATTTGGATTGTGCAAAACGGCCAGACTTTGCCCGAACCGTTTCTGGATTTGTCCGCCAAGACCCGCACCACGCAAAACTGGGGCGTGTTGAGCGTGGCGTTCCCGCCCGACTTTAAAATCAAACAGCATTTTTACGTCTTCTACACGCCGAAGGACAGCACCGACTGCGTCATTGCGCGATTCAAGGTGGATCCACAAAATCCCAACAAGGCCCTGCCCGAGAGCGAAGAACTCATCATCGCCCAGAACCAGCCCAACAGCTACCACCTCGGGGGCAAGCTGCTATTTGGCAAAGACGGCATGTTGTATTTTGGCTTTGGCGACGGTGGCCCGCAAAACGATCCCAACCGCAACGGGCAGAACCTGACGACGCTCCACAGCAAAATGATCCGCATCGACGTCGAGGGAAAACCCGATGCGGGCCTGGCCTACCACGTGCCGTCCGATAATCCATTTGTGCATACGGCGGGCGCGCGGCCGGAAATCTGGGCGCTGGGCCTGCGCGTGCCGTGGCGATGGTCTTTTGACTCCGCCAATGGCGATATGTACATCGGGGACGTCGGCCAGGATTTGTGGGAGGAAATTGATTACGCGCCGGGTACGAGCAAGGGTGGTGAAAATTACGGCTGGAGCGCGTACGAAGGCACGCACGCATTTGTCGGCCCGGTTTCCCGCAATCCCAACGCCGTGCCGCCCTACGAGCAACCACTCGGCACCGACCGCAGCAAGCTGGTTTTCCCGGTGGCGGAATTTTCGCACAAGCCGGACGGCTTCATTTGCATCATCGGCGGCTGGGTGTACCGCGGCACGGAGTATCCCGGCTGGCAGGGGATTTATATTTTTGGCGACCACAACAGCAACCAAGTCTGGGCGATGCGCCGCGATGCCGACGGCGTCTGGCACACGCACCAGGTGGATGCGAACAAATCGCCGACGCTGGGCCTGCCGTCGTTCACCGTGGACGAGCAGGGGAGTATTTACTGCATCAGTTACGGCGAAACCTACGACCGCAAAATATCGGTGGAGAAAGGCAAGCTGTACAAACTGGTTGAGCGACCAGTCGGAGAAGATTAACCACGGAGAACACGGAGGTTTTTTAGACAGAATTAACAGAATTTACAAAATTCAATACAGCAGACCGAAGGCAATTTTGTAAATTCTGTTAATTTTGTCTAACGCACTTGGATAAGACCTGGAAGTCTCACTCTGTGTTCTCTGCGTCCTCTGTGGTTCAATTCCTCTTCACTTTACTGCCGGCGGCGGCGTTTTCAATTCATCTTTCCAGCCGAGCATGCGGGCTTGGGCGCCGAAGTGTTCGGCTTGGGGCTTGTCGCCCATTTCCATGTAAATGCGCGAGAGCGAAGTGTTGATGTGGATGTCGCCGGGCTGGAGTTCGTGCGCTTTCTTGGCGGATTCCAGTGCCTTCGGCAAATCGCGCGCGGAGAAATAAATTTCCGCGAGCGCGTGGTGCGCGGGGAAGAAATTGGGGTCGGCCACGAGGGCGTCGTTGATTTTGCGCACGGCGGATTGAAGATCACCGAGGGTGAAATCCAACGTGCCCTCTTCGACCAGCGTTTGCGGGTCGCGTTTACGGCGGGGATCGGGAAGGTTGATGGGCATGGGAGAGAAATTGGAAAAGGTAGAGTCTGAGGCGAGGTGAGAGAGGATTAAAGGAGCAAAGGATTAGAGGATTATAGGGCTGAAGGGCAAAGAGGGGAGTAGAGGATCAGAGGATTAAAGAAGTAGAGGGGCCGGAAAAGAGAAGAAGAGGGAGTCGACAAAAACTACTTTGCTGGCGGAAAATCGGGAGGGCGATTTAGCTTTTGATAGAGGCTGGTGAGCATGCGTTCAAGTTCCCGGACTTTTTCCTGCAGTACTGCATAACTTGAAGGTGACAGATAACCGAGGTTGACCGCAATCTCTAGTTGGGTGTCGAGTTCATGGAGTGAACCGACGGAAATCTGCACAAATCGGCCATACTCGGTGCGAGAGCGGTGGGCATGGCCTTCGGCAAGATTCGAAGGAATGGAGACAGCGGCACGTCGCATCTGCGATGCCATG
>Ga0206951_1206_pt1 | contig 11720 bp, 10 predicted proteins | sample Alteio_BWOrgHeat_38_FD_152974 | JGI IMG/M metagenome (GOLD analysis project Ga0206951, IMG submission 152974) | Enriched cells from forest soil in Barre Woods Harvard Forest LTER site, Petersham, Massachusetts, United States -... | ecosystem: Environmental > Terrestrial > Soil > Temperate forest >... | reverse complement strand
CACCCCGCTTTTTACCAGCGCGGCAATACAGTTCTCAGGCAAGCCGCACAGGCCAAAACCGCCCAACATCAGCGTCATGCCGTCCTTAATATCACGTATCGCCTCATCGGCATTGGCAACAACTTTATTCATTGATGTTATAATTGGTACAACGAAATTAACACTAATTGGTCAATTTGAATATTAAGCGATAGGCTACTTCATCATTCAAAATTCGATATTCAGTGTTCGATATTCAAACCATTCACCACTCACTTAATCAACCAAATCAACCGCTCACCACTTCACTGTCTTATCAATAAACCCGATCAGTTCATCAGCCATAGCCTGGTGTTCTTTAATATTGGGATGCCCCGGAGTGCCTTTGTAGGTAAATATAAAGCTGTAAATGTTCTTATCGTTTAGTTGCGTAACAGCCTTTTGTATATAAACCGGCCAAACCGAACCCGGCTTGCAGGCGCTCATACTGCCCAGGGCGCAAATGATGCTGGCGTTGGGGTATTTGGCGCGAAGGCTTTTTACAAAGTTTTTATAAGCGTTGATGATAAAGTCTTCGGTAGGGGGGGTATGCCCGAACCTGGCCTCGAACAACGAGCCGCTTCCCGATTGTATCACACCCGCGTCGTTTTGAAACAGGTTGATCACCACCACCTGGGGGGTATATTTGGTAAAATCCCATTTGCTGTTCGCGTCCATCGGGTCAAGGCGGTCGTATATCTCTGGCATGTTGAGCGGGTAATAGCCCACCACAATGCCGATACCGCTTTTAGCGATAAAACTCCATTGCGCGTTATAATGCCTTGCTGTTAAGGCGGCGTAGGTAAGGTAATTGTTTTTATAACGGCTCAGGTACGAGTCGCGGCCCGAAAAATCCTCAATAGCATAGCCTGCCGTAATGGAATTACCATAAAACTCGATGGCCCTGGTTTTTAAAGCCGGGGGGGGTAAAATGGTGACATTTTCATCAAACTGGAAGGTATAGAAATTGGTATTGCCATCGCTCCATTCGCTGCGTTTGTACAATTGCAGGGTATGGTTCCCTGCCGGCAGACCTGTAGCCAGGGTATATAACTGTTTCACCGTATCGGGGTGTAGCACCACAGTTTTACCGTCGACTATCACGTTAAAATAGTTTTCGCCGCGCTCGTCCTTCAACAGGGCTTTTACCGATGTCCCCGTAAAATTCACCTCCAGCGAAGTGCCCGAGTAATACAGCACCGAATGGTCGCCTTTATAAGCGATACGCCCGGTAGCGCGAATATGGCTGTCCTGGAAAGATACAACCTTTTGGGCCTGCGCACTTCCAATAAACAAAACCGCCAATAGGCACCAAAAACAGCTTTTCTTAAATAAGGACATGGGTAAATATGGGTATTTTTTTAGTTATTCATGTCATTGCGAGCGATAGCGCGGCAATCTCTGAGACAGGTCGGCGACATCCCCCTTGAGATTGCCACGTCGTTCCTCCTCGCAATGACATGAAGGTTAAGATATGGGTATTTATGGGTATTATAACTTTTTTCCATTCAATCATTCGACCAATCAATCATTCCATCATTAAATATTAAGGGGGGGAAAAAGTAAGACTTTTTTAAGCCAATTTTCCTTACGCTTTGCGCTATGCTCAGCGCTACACAAAAATACGAAAATTCAGGCTAATTTCCTACTTCACCACATATCCCGCTACCGCCGCCACCGGCACACCCTTATCCGTAACCCCCTGCACAATAACCCTTACTTTACCCTTCTGGTCGGCATTATAAAAACTTACGGTCGCTTCGCCTTTGGCATCAGTGGTAATATTGGGTTCCCAATGGATTGTAGTACGGTAGTCGGGCTTATCGCTGGGTGCCTCGTATTTAGGCGCGTAAAATACCCGCGCCTGGGTATAACCCACCATATCGGCCATCGTATTATCAAAAATGTCTTTTATTTCTAATGAGCCGGGCCTTAATATCATCTTCACGGAATATACCCTCCCCGTTATTGTTTCATGTGAATTTATAGTGATTTTAAGTACCCTATCCACTGGTTGCCCCCAAAAAGCATCATCTCCTCCATATGACCCGATTTTAGAATGATCAGTATAATTCCCGGATACGGCCACTGCTCGTGGTGGGAGGTGTCCTGTTGCTATAAAAATAGGCCCATTGTCAGTAGGCATTTCCCAGTGCGCTCCGGGTATTAGACCAATCACATACTGACCGATACAACTATATTCCTTTTGTTCCACAGCGGTAATGGCATGCACTTCCGGCGGGAATATTTCGCTGTTACTTTTTATTTGCACCGTTTTAAGTTCATTCACACCCGAAAAACTAAATTTTTTCTTTAACCTATCCCGTTCTAACAACGAATCGGCCGGTAACGATGTAGTATCTAAAACCGAAACCTGCCTGACCGGCAGCCGGTCTAAAAACAATGAATCAACAATAACCCAGCCGCCAGTTTTGCCTTTACTTTCACCATCCACGCCTATACCGTTACTTTTTCGTGAAGTGAAATTGATATATTGATAGCCATAGAATATTGCGCCGTCTATTTTGAAATGCCCTGTCGAGTCGGATATAGTGGTAAACAACTTATCGCCTGTGGCTTTTGGCGCAAAAATGGTGATATTCATATTGGGTGCTTTCTTATTCAACCAAACGCCCCGCACCCGCCCGGTAATGGCCAGTGCCTGCTCCACATCATAAGCTTGCTTAAACTTCGTGTCCTCAATATCCTTCCATATAAAATCCCGCCAGCCCTGGGTCATCAACAGCAGGTCGAGTTGCTTGTAACGGTTTACATTGGTGGTATCAAAATACCTTTCGGGATGTTCAATGTTTCCCTTCACCTCCGATTTTAATTCAAGATACGACAGGATATCCTCCTGCTGCACCGGCACAACTCCCGCGTCGACGGCCGCTAAGGATAGGTGTGTAAATGTACTGTCGCTCAGCTTCAGTTTAATGGTCACTTTTGTTTTGCTGTGATAAGCGGTCGAATCCGTAATGATCTTCAGTTTGGTGCAGTTGGGATGGTGTACATATACCAGCCTTTCGCACAGGGGCTTCGCGTACTCATCATAAAGCGTGACACAGGCTATACCTTCCGGGAAATTCACATCGGGTATTTGCACAAAATTATTCTTCGACTGTATCCTCACCCGCTCTTTATAAATCACCTTATTGCCATGCCGCCCCACGATCACCAAGTAATTCCCGCCCGACTCGCTCAGCGAAAAGCCATTGCAGGCAATTTCAGCAAAAATAACAGGCGAGGTCGCGCCAACGCCCATAGTAAAACCCTTTTGCCGCGCCTTGCGCAGTTCAAATTTATGCAGCTCCCCGTTTATGGTTACCTCGGCGTGGTACATTTGCGTCTCATCAGGCTCCAAAGTAAATTGCCCGAAACCCAAACTATCACAGGTAAACTTCGCTACGGCACGCCCCGAAGTGGCCAATACCGTCCCTGTAGCAGCGACACCCCGCCCAAATTCGTCCTCGGCCTTCACCGCCACTACCGAAAGCACATCGTTGACCAATGAACCACCTTCCGGGAAAAACTGCACCGTCGGTCCGGCAGGAATAGTGTCTTTTTTAGCTATGATAGCGTCCACTTTCTTTTTCCGCCTGACAGGTCTCAATGCAAGCACCGGCTTGCCTTTGGTATTCACCACGGTAATATTCTTCTCAAACACAAAAGTATCCCCAAAATTGCGCATCCAATTGGTATAGGCCCGCAAACGGTAAGTGCCTGCCGACAGCGTATCCGGCAGCTTAAAATCCCCGTTACCCAAACCATCATCCACCCGCAAAACATGCCGCTGGCTTATCTGCAAACCGGGACTGATCAGCTCCACATACAAATTATGGCTATAATTAATGGGCTTGTTGTTTTGCGCGTTGACTAAATAAGATTTAAACCAAATATCCTCGCCTTGGGTGTACACATCTCTGTCGGTATGCAAATACACCTTTTCGTAAAAAAAGGGAATGATTGTCGTCGTTTGCGCCCGCAAAACAAAAGTGCAAAGCAATAGCATTAAACAAAAAAATAAACGCTTAGCGGTTTGCTTCAAAGCAGTTTAGGTTTGGTTAAGCGAATATAAGGAATAATAACACAAACCTGCCCCGTTTTTTTGGGCTCAAAGCGATCGTTGATGCGATAAAATAAAAGCGGCAGCCGAACAAATACAATATGAGGTTATTGTAATAGTATCTACCAAATGCCTGGTTTTACTCCTGCTGGCATACGCAGTTTTGTATAGCATAAACCCATTTTTAAAAACAAGGCTACGATAGAGAAAAACAGCCACAAATAATGTTAAAGCGATGATGTAATAGGTTGAAATGGATGTCTTAAAATAAAGTTCCAAAAAATTTCTTACCGTTTCGATATTAAGAAGGAATAGTATCACGGTATTGAAATAAGCCTTCGATTTGTAGTTGGTTTCGCTGTCTTCAAAAAATTCAAAAACACGGTACCATTTATAAAAAAGTAATTGGTGAAACCTCATTGAAATGATTGCTACTTCAAATACACATACGTTATTCTACAATTGCTTTCGTCGTTCTTCCTCGTATCATAGTGGTCATCATATTGGTGACAATTATTTTAACGAGTTAAAATAGATCTGAATGACTGCCGGCCCTTACCAATATGATCTCTTTTTCTGCGGTAATTTCGATCCATATCACCAACAGATCACCCTTAACATGACATTCCCAGTTATCTTTATAATTCCCGGATAATTTATGCGCCCGAAATTTTTCGGGCAGGCCCACTGCGCCTTTTATAGCTAATTCGTTTTTGAGGAAATCGTGAATAAGGTTAATGTCTTTTACAGACCGTTTCTTGATCAGTTTCAGGTCTTTTTCAAACCGGTTGGTGAAACTTAAAGCGTACATTAAAGGCTTTTAAAAAACAGATCAAGGTCTTCTATTTTTTTGGTCTTTCCCGACCGGGCATCGAAAATGGCTCTTTTGGTAATATTATTGGGCTGTTCGTCTTCTCCAACAACTTTAATGATTTTCACATTGAGCCTTTTCGCAAGTTGCTCGAACAAAGCCCGGTCTTTATCTGGTATTTGTATGGTTAAAGTTGTCATAACAATTAAAGAATTTGATATATTCTGTCTACACAAATTTAGGTAATTTTTTTTGAAAGCCGGAAACCTAACTACTCACCGTTCACTGCCGATAGCTATCGGGATCACCACTCACCAAATCACTTCAAATAAACATACGTTATCCCGTCCCCGCCACGGTCGGCATGCTCGTCTTCCATGTGGTCAACCTCGTTATATTTTTTCAGGTATTCGCGTATCAGCTTACGCAAAATGCCGTCGCCCTTGCCGTGGATGATCTTCAGGTTGCCAAAACCCATCATAATGGCTTTGTCCAGGTATTTTTCTATCTCGTACAAAGCTTCCTCGCCGCGTTTGCCCCGCACGTCTATCTCCGGACTAAAATTCGCCATCGAATCCGTCTGCGCGCTGTATGAGCGACGTACTTCTTTGGGCACTTCCTTCTTGCTCACCTTGTGCACCCGGTTCTTCTTAGCCACCGTCCGCAAATCGCCAATCGCGATGATGAGGTTATCCCTCGCAATTTCCATTACCTGCCCGCTGGTTTCGCTGTCGTTCAGTTTTACCCAATCGCCAATTTTTATTTCATCGGGCGCGGCTTTAGGTGCAGTGGGTTTCACCGTATTTTTTACCAGTTCATTGTTCAGCTTTTCGCGAAGGGTTTTGGTTACATCCTTATCGGCCTGCGCGCTCTTGATCTCTGATATAGTATTCTCCACCAGCTTGTTCGCGTTCAGGATAATGTTTTTCGCCTCCTGTTTCGCCTCGCTGATGAGCGTGCGTTTATTTTCATCGTAATAGGCCTTCAGCTTCTCATTCTCTTCCAAAAGCGTCTTTACCTGCCTTTGTTGTTTTTCGAGCGCGACTTTCGAGTCGTACAGTTCCTTTTTGTCCCGCTCCAGGTCAACCAGCAGTGTATCCACCTTTTTCTGGCTAAAGCCGATCTTATTCTTCGCCAAATTCAGCACATTCTGCGGCAAACCTATCTTCTGGGCAATCTCAAAAGCATAGCTGCTGCCGGGCTTGCCCACCTCCAGCACATACAAAGGCTGCATCTGCACATTATCAAACAGCATCGATGCATTCTCCAAGCCTTCGGTACTGCCGGCAAACAGTTTCAGGTTGCTGTAGTGGGTGGTAACCATACCCTTTACCTTTTTTTGGTTCAGCGATTCGAGCACCGCTTCGGCAATTGGTCCGCCAAACTGCGGGTCGGTGCCGGTACCAAATTCATCTATCAATATCAACGTTTTGCCATTGGCGTTCTCCACAAAATTCTTCATTTTGCTCAGGTGCGCGCTGTAAGTGCTCAGGTCGCTTTCTATCGACTGGTCATCGCCAATATCCACAAATATCTGCCTGAAGGTGCCCACCTCGCTTGCTTCCGATGCCGGTATCAGCAAACCTGCCTGTACCATCATCTGCAACAGGCCCACGGTCTTCATACAAACCGATTTACCCCCCGCGTTCGGTCCCGATACCACGATCACACGGTCAACCTCGTCAATTTTTACATTGAGCGGTACTACGACCTTCTGTTCTTTTTTAAAGCTTAACAATAGCAGCGGGTGCCTGGCGTTCACCAGTTTTATCGTGGCTTCGTTGCTGGTGATGGGCATCTCGGCGTCAATATCCAAGGCAAACAAGGCCTTGGCACGCACAAAATCCAATTTGGTGAGCAAACTATGGTATGATAACAAAAGCGGCACAAAGGGCCTTAATTCGTCTGTCAGCACAGTCAGTATCTTTATAATTTCACGCCTGCGTTCAAATTCCAGGTCGCGTATCCTGTTGTTGAGGGTAAAAACCTCCTCCGGTTCCATATAAACCGTCTGGCCCGACGATGATTCATCATGTATAAAACCCTTTAATTTTCTTTTGTTCTCCGCTAAAAGCGGGATACACAAGCGCCCGTCGCGAATGGTCAAACTGCCATCCGCAGTCCATCCATTCAAGGAAGCATTTTTGAATACCTGGTCAATTTTACGCCTTGCTTCCTGTTCGGCCTTGGTTATGCCGCCGGTAATATCCATCAACTCCCGGCTGGCATTCGGCCTGATGTGCCCTTTGGCATCTATCACCCGGTCGATATGTTTCAGTATCACTTTCTCTATCGGCAAATGCTCAAACAAAGCTTCCAAATTTGGATATTGCCCTTCGCGTTCATTAAAATAACCGATCACCGCGAAAACCGTCAACAGCGAGGCCTGTACCTGGAAAAACTCTTCTTCGCTCAAAAAAACGCCTTCAACCTTTGCTTTGTTGGCCAGTGTTTTTATATCGAAAAAATGATGTATCGGCAGCGGCGCGTCATTTTTCAGGATGTTTTTAAACTCGTTGGCCTGGTTTAAAAACTTTAAGATCAGGTCGTGATTGTGCATCACCTGTATCCTGTCCACCATTTGCTGACCCATTATACTGAGGCAATGTTTTTTTATCAATTCTTTTACCTCGGTAAAGCCAAGCTTATCAACGCTATTAGTTGGGTACAGCATCAGGTTTGGTTTGTATGGGTTTTACCTTGTGGTGATGTTTCTTCTTTTTCTTCGCTTTTTTTAGAGAATCAGTTTTCGAGATGATTTCCATGTTCTTTTTAGCTGTGAGCTTGAATTGAGCGATTTTTATGGAATCAGCCTTCCTTTTTTCTTTTTCCTGCGCATTGTTCACCGAATCTGTGATCTGCTGCGTGGTCTTTTGTGAAGCTTTAGGTGCTACCACTGGTTTTACCGCTTTGGTTTTGGCTGCCTGTAACGAGTCGAGCGTTTTGGTAACCGTATAATATATCCGCGTCATCAGGTCGGGGCGCGTGGTGTAAAACTTCATGCTCGCTTTAAACTGCGTGGTATCGGTATGGTGCAGTTTAAAAACTGCCAGGTACAACCCCAAACCGTGTTTGGCCAACGTATCGGGCACAGGCGGCAGGTTATATAAACTGCCGTCAACCAGGTGGATATCTGTCAGCAACGCAGCCATCTGTGGCTCTTCTATGATGCCATCCGGGACACTTGTTTTGCTGTTGCACCCAAATAAAAATCCCGATACACAAAAAAACAAGATCAAATAAAAACGCATTCTGTAATTTAGCACCATTTAAAAGGTAAAATTACGCATTAATGAGTATTGCTGATAATATAAAAAATTTAAAAGCCGAAATAGAGCGCCTCAACGTGCGGCTGGTAGCGGTATCAAAAACCAAACCCGCCGAAGATGTTGAAGAAGCCTACGCGGCGGGCCAACGCATTTTTGGCGAAAATATGGTGCAGGAAATGGTAGAGAAGTACGAAAAACTCCCCAAAGACATCCAATGGCACCAGGTAGGCCACCTGCAAACCAACAAAGTAAAATACATCGCACCCTTTATCAGCTTAATCGAATCGGTAGACAGCCTCAAGCTTTTACAGGAAATAAACAAACAGGCCCTAAAGCACAACCGCGTTATCGATTGTCTTTTGCAGGTTTATATTGCTGATGAGGAAACCAAGTTTGGATTATCTTTCGATGAAGTGATCGAACTGCTTCGAGCCGAAGAGTTTACCGAACTCAAAAACGTCCGCATCGTTGGCCTCATGGGCATCGCCACCAACACCGAAAGCGAAAAACAAATAAAAGACGAGTTTTACGAATTGAAAACCTTTTTCAGCGGCATCAAACAAAGCTTTTTTCGTAAAGAGGACAGCTTTAAAGAATTGTCCATGGGCATGTCGTCCGATTATAAAATAGCCATTGAAGAGGGGAGCACCATGGTTCGCCTGGGCAGTACTATCTTCGGGCAGCGTGTTATCAAACACTATAAAAACCAATAATATGCAGGTGGAACTACGAGTAGCCCGGGTGGAAGATTGCCCGCGCCTGTTGGAACTGATAAACGAACTGGCCCTGTTCGAAAAAGCGCCCGAAGAGGTGGACGTAACCCTGGCCGAGTTTGAAGATGCCGGTTTTGGCACCAAACCCGTTTGGAAAGCCTTTGTTGCCGAAGTGGATGGCTTTATCGCCGGTTTTGCGCTGTATTATGTGCGCTACTCTACCTGGAAAGGCCGCCGCATTTACCTCGAAGACCTGATCGTAACCGAAAGCATGCGCGGCAAAGGCTTGGGCAAACTCTTGTTCGATAGGGTAGTGCAGGAAGCGCAGGAACTCAACTTCAACGGCATGACCTGGCAGGTGCTCGACTGGAACCAACCCGCCATCGACTTTTACAAAAAATACGGCGCGGGCATCGAGGCCGGCTGGTTAAACGGTTCGCTGTCGCGCGAGCAAATATTTACTAAATAAACACAATGCAGGTATTCAAATTTGGGGGCGCATCAGTTAAGGACGCGGCCGGTATCATAAACTTATCCGAAATCGTCCGTAAACATCAGCAGGAGCAATTGCTCGTCGTGGTATCGGCCATGGGCAAAACCACCAACGCGCTCGAAAAATTCACCCGCGCCTACGTGGAGCAGAGCGATGATATGCACGCGATATTCGATGAAATAAAGACTTATCACTACGATATACTCGCCAAACTGTTCCCCGAAAGCGACAAGGTTTTTGAAGAAGTGAACAACACCTTCGTGGAGATTGAATGGATGATAGAGGACGAACCCCACGATGATTTCGACTTTATTTACGACCAGATCGTGTCCATCGGCGAAATGGTTTCCACAAAAATAGTGAACGCCTATCTCAACAAAAGCGGCATCAAAAGCACCTGGCTCGATGCGCGGGGCTATATCCATACCGATAACACCTACCGCGAAGGCGTGGTGGATTGGGACAAAACCTGCACCAGCATTCAACAGGATGTGCCCAAATTATTGGAAAAAGGCGTGGTGGTTACGCCCGGTTTCCTTGGCGGGACGTCCGAGAACTTTACTACGACCCTGGGCCGCGAAGGTTCTGATTATACCGCGTCCGTTTTCGCGTCGTGCCTACAGGCCGAAGCCGTAACCATCTGGAAGGATGTGCCCGGCGTGCTCAATGCCGACCCAAAACTGTTCCCCGATACGGTAAAATACGATGAACTGTCCTACGCCGAAGCCATCGAAATGACTTACTACGGTGCCAGCGTGATACACCCCAAAACCATCAAACCCCTGCAAAACGCGCATATCCCATTACTGGTAAAACCCTTTTTGCAACCCGAAGAACCCGGCACCATCATCCGCGAAACTGGCTTTATCGAGTTCAACACACCGGTCATCATTGTAAAACCCAACCAGGTCTTACTGTCGGTTTCGACCAAGGATTATTCCTTTATTACTGAAAACCATTTGGCCGATATTTTCAAACTCTTCGCGCAAAGCCATGTCAAGGTAAACCTGATGCAAAACTCGGCCATGAGCTTTACCCTTTGCTTCGACCATGACGAACAGCGCTTCGAAAAACTTTTTACCGCATTAAAAACAGGTTTCAAAGTAAAATACAATACCGGCCTCACGCTGCTCACCACACGGCACTACAAACCCGAAACCGTAAAACAACTCACCATCGATAAAACTATTTTATTAGAGCAAACAAGCAGGAATACCGTGCAGGTGGTCATAAAATAAAAAACACGTCATTGAGGATGAACGACGAAGCAACCTCTGCGCGACAGGTAAGCGATAAGCATTATCGTATTCAATCATGTTTCGCCAACGCTTTAATATCCTTTACCTCCAGTACCTGTTTATCGTAACCATATAAGGCGGCGTTTATCATGGCCAGGGCCAAATCCCGCAAGGTGCTTACATTGTTCGGGAACGCCCTTTTTAAAAAAGGGTACATCCAGGCAATGTATTTGTAATATTTCTGCACGTATTGTTGTCCCGGCGTAGGGTGCATATAACCCGGTCTCATATTATAAACATGCGCAAAAGGCATCTTCATCAAATCGTTCTCGGTTTTGCCTTTTACACGCGCCCACATTGCCCGCCCTTTTTCGGTGCTGTCGGTTGCACTGCCCGATACATATTCAAACACCATATCGGGGTTTAGTTTAACCAGCGTTTTAGCAACATTGGTAGTAAGGGTGTAGGTCAGGTTAAAATATTCGGGCTCCTTCATCCCAACCGACGATACCCCCGCGCAAAACAGGCAGGCATTATACCCGATCAGCTCGCTTTCAATAGGCGACAGGTCGAACAGATCTACATGGATAATTTCTTTCAGCTTGGGATGGATCCTCCCATTAGGCCTGCGGTTGATCACCAAAACCGATTTTACCTGCGGATGCTCCAAACATTCCATTAAAACACCTTCACCCACCATACCGGTCGAGCCGGTGATGATCACGTTTAAAATTTTATCTTCGCCCATAGCCCAAATTTAGTTTTAATTTGTGTAATAAAGCCGAACTGCCAAAAATGCGGATTAAACGTTTTGGCATGGATTTTTCCATAATGAAAAATAGAAAGTAAATAGTCATATTTTCTTTCTTAATTTATATAACAGCTAATACGTATGCAATCCACCGTACTGATCATTGATGATGAAAAAAAATTATGCAGTCTTTTAGCCCGCATTATCGAACTGGAAGGGTACAGGGTTTTTCAGGCCAATACCGGTAAAGAGGGTTTAAAAATACTGGTAAATGAGGATGTACATGTAGTAATAAGCGACGTTAAACTGCCCGATATAAATGGGGTCGAACTGGTAAAGCAGATCAAAGAAAAAAAACCAT
>Ga0206951_1204_pt1 | contig 11880 bp, 12 predicted proteins | sample Alteio_BWOrgHeat_38_FD_152974 | JGI IMG/M metagenome (GOLD analysis project Ga0206951, IMG submission 152974) | Enriched cells from forest soil in Barre Woods Harvard Forest LTER site, Petersham, Massachusetts, United States -... | ecosystem: Environmental > Terrestrial > Soil > Temperate forest >... | reverse complement strand
CAGGACACCACTTATCGATCTGGACGGCCGCTTTGGCCTGCACCCTTCGATGAGCGCTTTCGAGCCACTCTTCCGCAGTAAACAACTGAGCATTGTACATGGTATCGGCTCTCCAAATAATACACGCTCGCACTTTGACGCGCAGGATTATATGGAATCGGGCACACCATTTAACAAAGGTACTTCGAGCGGCTGGTTGAACAGGGCGGTTGGTTTGTTAGGGCACGATGCTGCTACCACACCGTTCCAGGCGGTAAGCTTAACTTCTGCTTTGCCACGTTCGTTTTATGGCGATAATCCGTCGGTAGCCATCAGCAACCTGCAGGATTTTTGCTATCCAGATGCGTGGCAACCCAATGGGCGCCAATATGGCCGCCAAAAGCTTCGAAGACCTGTACGATCAAACCTCTTCCGATTTGCTAAAATCGACAGGAAAAGAAAGCTTCGACGCTGTAAAAATGCTGCAAAAAGTAGATGTTAAAAACTATAAACCCGAAAACGGGGCCGTATATCCAAACAGCGCGGTAGCTAATTCGTTAAAACAAATAGCCCAGCTTATTAAAATGGATGTTGGTTTGGAAGTTGCATTTACTGAATCGGGCGGTTGGGATACCCACTTTAACCAGGGATCGGATACCGGCATATTTGCCCGTAATGTTGATGATCTAAGCAAGAGTATCGTAGCTTTCTGGACCGACCTTGGCCAACACCAGGACGATGTTACCCTGATGACCATGACCGAGTTTGGCCGTACCGTTAAACAAAACGGCACCGGCGGCACCGACCACGGCCGCGGCTCATGTAATTTCATTTTGGGTAACGATGTGAACGGCGGTATTGTACACGGTAACGTAGCTACTTTGGCTGTTGAGAACCTGGAAGATGGCCGTGATTTGGCCGTAACTACCGACTTCCGTGCTGTATTCAGCGAAGTTGCAGATAAGCACCTGAGGATCAATAACGATAAAGTACTGTTCCCCGATTGGACAGGCAGCCAGATTGGCGTAATGAGGGCATAACATCAACTCTATCATATACCTATGCAAAACTAAGGCCCCGTTTTCGGGGCCTTTTTTATTGACTCACCCCGACTTCGTTACACTCGTCGACCCTCCTCTCTCCGCTTCGCGGGAAAGAGGGTAAAAAAAGCATTCTTCCACCCTCTTTCCGCCGCAGGCCAAGAGAGGGGTGGTCGAGCGAAGCAACGACCGGGTGAGTCAACTATTTAACCGCCGGCACACCTTCACTCGTCATCACCACCCGCTTGATGGTCCCATCAGGGTTATAATACAAATAATCGATACAAACCGAACGGTGGAAACTGCCCGCATCTGCAGCTAATGCACCATTGTGGTAGATGAAATAGGTCTTACCCTTAAAATCGATAATGGCGTGATGGTTGGTGTTTGAATTGCCTGCCAGTTCGTTGATGATGCCTTTGTACACCCATGGGCCATTGATGCTTTTGCTCATAGCATAAGCCGTTTTTTCGGGGAACTCATAAGCATAGCTCAAATAATACCAGCCATTGTGTTTATGCAGCCAGGGTGCTTCGGTATAGTGTGGCAGGCCATCTATTTTGATGATAGGCCCGTCCAAATCTATCATATTGGGTTTTAGTTTGGCGTAATAACAAAAGGTATTTCCCCAGCACAGGTAGGCCTGCCCGTCGTCATCAATAAAAACCGTGGGGTCGATATCGTCCCAACTGATCTTGGTATCAGTGGTCATGTCGTTGGTAATAATGGCCGAGCCGCGCGCGTCCTTAAAAGGTCCGGTGGGGCTATCAGATACAGCAACGCCTATGGATTTGCCATGTATGGTACCATGCGAGATGGCCACATACCAATAAAACTTACCGTTACGTTCGATGACCTGTCCCGCCCAGGCATCATCGCTGGCCCAAGCGAAAGCTTTTACATCCAAAGGGTTGCTATGTTCGGTCCAGTTCACCATATCGGGCGAGGAGAAACACAACCAATCGTGCATCACATAACTGGCGCGGCCTTTGGGGGCAACATCGTGTCCGGTATACAGGTATACCTGCCCGTTATAAACCATCGCAGCCGGGTCGGCGGTAAACTTATGGCGGATGATGGGGTTGCCATTGGCATGGATCAGTGTGTCTGCCAATCGTTTCTTCGACTTGTCAGCTTTTTTGAAGCTAAACAGGGTAATCGCAGCCAAAGCAGCAATCGCGCTAAACAGGATAATGTTTTTATTTTTCATTATGACACTTATAATTGGTACACAATATTACAAACATTAAGCGATTAACGCAATGGAGTTGGCACTTCCAACTATTGGTTTTGTTTACTTTGTAAAATAAGTCCTTCTTGTAAATAAAAGTCTAACGTTTAATTTTTAGTAAAACCACACATATAATTATAAAAACTATTGAAGTCCCAAACATTATCCAGGAGTATGAAATGGCATGCTGATTTTGCATAATTTTCCAAACATTTATTATGCTCATCAGACCAATTCCTACCCAAAAACTAATAGCCAGCTCCAATTGTTTTTCACTTTTATTTATGTTTATCATCGTCTTCTTTTTAAATTTAGAAAGTAAAACACGCCTTACTCACCGCTCACAATTCACCACTCACGAAACGTCTTCCCAAAGCTCAATGCTGTTGCCCTCCGGGTCGAGGATATGCACAAATTTGCCGTACTCATACGTGGCTATCTCATCAATAATGGTTACCCCATCTTTTTTGAGCTGTTCTACCAAAGCTTCAAGATCTTCTACTCGGTAGTTGATCATGAAATCCTTTTTCGAAGGTTCAAAATACTTGGTGTCGCTTTTAAAAGGGCTCCAAACGGTTGTACCTTCTTTTTCAGGATCTTCCGCATCGCGCCATTTAAACATCGTACCCCAGCTTTGAACCGGGAGGCCAAGGTTTTGCGCGTACCAATCTTTCATTTTTTGCGGGTCATTACATTTAAAGAATATGCCGCCTAAACCTGTTACTTTTTTCATTTTATCTATTTTAAATAATTTAATTCTATCAAGCCACAGCAACCTGCCCGTCGTTTGTTTTCTTTTTTAATATCAAGGCAACTATGAGCGATACGATCAACCCTGTAGGCACAATTTCAAGGTAAGTGAACAGCGCAAACCAGAATGGATTTTTGTACATCTCTTTCATCTGCGCCGCCTGTGCTATCTGTGCGCTGATCTGTGCTGCCGACTGGCCACTTTGCTGCGCTGATTTTATCATGTGCGCGCTATACTTTTCCATAAAATCGGGGATGAAAAAGTTATAATCAATGGCCCAGGCAACAACGTACATGGTACAGGCCACCAGCGAAATAAGCAAGCCCAATTGAAGCGCCTTGCCAAAAGAGATTACGCCACCGTTTTGCTTATCGCGATAGTTTTTGACACCCACATATACCAACGACAAGGCCAATACCTGCGCGGTATAACCCAGCAGCATGTTGCCAACATAATTGTTGCTGTTATAGCACAAGGCAATGGTGCTTACAGCCCAGGTTGCTATCAATGCTCCCGATATCAACCCATACTTCCAAACGTTCTTTTTCATGTTCTTTTGTTTTTAATTTGGGTCAAAATTGTATGTTTAGTATTTCATTTCGGTCATACTTTAGGGTGAATTTAGCATTTAAAATGATTTTCATACTTAAGTACTATGCTTTTAAGGGATAATACTTAACCGCTTGGCTTTCTCTACTGCCTGTGTACGGCGCTCCACATCCAGCTTGGCAAATACGTTCGATGAATGCGTTTTAATGGTATTAAGCGATACAAATAAGCGCTCCGCTATTTCCTGGTTGCTTAAACCCTGTGCCATTAACAGCAACACATCCAGTTCGCGTTTACTGATGCCTGTTTCATCAAGCGCTGCCTCGTTTAAAACAAAAGTATCATTGTTAACACGAAGCTCCTTTTCCACCGTTATAATGGTTGTTTTGGGCTTGCTGAGTTTGAGCGCCAGCCAAATACCCAGGCCTGTAAAAATAATAGCTATACAGCCCGCGTACAACTCTATAGTATGATCTACAATAATAAACCGCCACTCCAGCCATTTTAATAACACCAGCAGTAAAGCGAGCGATATCCCGTAAAGTATGGGCTGTTTGTGCCGGGATATATAGCTAAAGGTCATACGGTTTAAAATTAATCTATTTTTTATAAAATGCTACTGCAATTGGTTTTGGTTTTTACGATATTCCAAAGGCGATCGCCCCATAATAGCCTTAAAATGCCTGTTAAAGTTGGAGAAGTTTTTAAAACCGCTTTCCCAGCAGACCACCGCGATACTAAGATCGGTTTCCACCAATAGTTTACAGGCCTGGTTAACGCGTACCTCCAATAAAAACTCCGAGTAGCTTTTTTTTGTACGCTGGCGAAAGTAACGGCAAAAGGAGTGGGGCACCATATAAATAATTGCGGCTATTTCTTTCAGCGTGATCTCGCGGGTAAAATTGTTGAGGGTATATTGGTAAATGCGGTTCAGGCGGTTCTCGTCGCTGCGGTTGATGCCCTTGGTTTTAAATTTGGCGATAGGGACTTTATCAGTGCCTTCGGCTATCACGTTGAGTAACTGCATCAATAAAATAATGCGCCCGCTTTTACCTGCCGTGCCAATATCAGCGATCATTTTTTTTGCCTTTTCTTTGGTTTCGCCGCTGATGCTGATGCCATAAGCCGCCGCTTCGAGCAGGGTTTTGATATCCCGGTTTTCGGGGATGTTTAAAAACCCCGTCCCGAAAATGGCAGGCAAAAAATGTATGGAAACCGATTCTGCCTGTAAGGCGGGGTTGTTTTTATAATACTTCTCATCGTTTTTAAACAGGTGGGGCAGCCCCGGGCCAATCAGTACCAGGTCGTCTTTTTTAAAGGTATCCACGTTATCGCCTATAAAACGCGAGCCTGTGCCGCGTACGATCAGGGTCAGTTCAATTTCGGGGTGATAATGCAGCTGGTTATAAAAATACGGCACTACCTCGTGCTGTACGCTGAAGGAATATTCACTGTCGGTATCTACTTTATAAAGCTCTGCTTCCATAAACTATACTAATGTAACTATTTTTATATATAAATAACAAATTATAGGTTAATATAGTATCAAAATTAGTTAACTATCATTCAATTCAAACAAAAAAGCCACCCTACCTTTACACCGTAAACCAATTACCTGTAAAGCTTATATTATGAAAACCAATAAATTTATATTAAACCTGGACGAAGTCGGCATCAACGATATTGAAATAGTGGGCGGCAAAAATGCCTCGCTTGGCGAAATGCTGCAAAACCTGACCAGCCTCGGTATCCGTATCCCCGGCGGTTATGTGATCACTGTTGCCGCTTATAAAGAGTTCATTGCTTATAATTTTTTGGAGGACCAGATCACGTCCATTATCCGCTCCACCAACCTCGACGACCTGGATGCTTTGCGCCTCTGCGGACAAAAAGTGCGCCGCATGGTGGCAGCCGGTGTTTTCCCGAAAAGCATTGTGGAAGATATTACCAATGCCTATACTCAATTATCGTTAACCTATAAACAGGATAATGTAGATGTGGCCGTACGCTCATCGGCTACGGCCGAAGACCTGCCCGACGCGTCCTTCGCCGGTCAGCAGGAAACTTACCTCAACATCAGCGGGGTGGATGCCTTGCTGGATGCCGTACGCAATTGCTTTGCTTCGCTGTTTACCGACCGCGCCATCAGCTATCGCGAAAGCTTTAAATATGACCATTTTGATATTGGCTTGTCGGTTTGTGTGCAAAAGATGGTGCGGTCGGACCTGGCTGCTTCCGGCGTGGCCTTTTCCCTTTGCACCGAAAGTGGTTTTAAGGATGCCGTTATTATTAACGGTTCCTACGGCTTAGGCGAACTGATCGTACAAGGTTCCGTATCGCCGGATGAGTTCATTGTGTTCAAGCCAACTTTAAAACAGGGTTTCGATTCTATTATTGAGCGTAAGCTGGGTGTGAAGGATAAAATGATGGTGTACGGCAATACCATTACCGAAAGGGTGAAAATTGTAAATGCCACTAAAACACAACTGGATAGCTTTTGTATTAGCGATGAGCAGGTATTGCAATTAGCGCATTGGGTGGTTATGATAGAAAGCTATTATACCGGCATAAAAGGCCACTGGTGCCCGATGGACGTGGAGTGGGCCGTTGACGGCGCCACCGGTGAACTGTTCATTGTTCAGGCCCGCCCCGAGACCATACATAGTCGTAAGGAATACAATACCGTGGTTGAATACACCATTGACGATGCTAAAAGACACGATAAGCTGATATTGAAAGGCATTGCCGTTGGCGATAAGATAGCCACCGGCAACGTGAACATATTGGTTGCGCGGGGTAAGGACGATATCAGCCATGCCGATTTTAAAAAGGGCGATGTGCTGGTTACCGATATGACCGACCCGGATTGGGAACCCATTATGAAACAGGCTTCGGCCATTATCACCAATAAAGGCGGGCGTACCTGCCACGCGGCCATTGTTGCCCGCGAACTGGGCGTGCCCGCGATAGTTGGCTGCGGCAACGCCACCGAAATGCTGAAACAAGGTCAGCTCATCACCGCATCATGCGCTGAAGGCGATGCCGGTTTGATATACGATGGCGCGATAACTTATAAAAAAACCGTTTACAAACTGGACGAGCTTCCCAAAACTGATACCCCCTTAATGCTCAATGTGGCATCGCCGGCTATGGCCTTTAACTTTTCACACTTCCCGCAGGCGGGCGTGGGTTTGGCAAGGGAAGAGTTCATCATCAATAATTACATCAAAGTGCACCCCATGGCATTGCTGAAACACAAAGAACTGGGCGATGCCGACCTGACCGCGCAGATAAATGAACTGACCCGTGGTTATAAAGACGAAGAAGATTTTTTTGTACAAAAGCTGGCTTGCGGTGTTTCAAAAATAGCCGCTGCGTTCTATCCCAACCAGGTGATCGTTCGCTTTAGCGATTTTAAGAGTAACGAATACTTTAACATGCTGGGGGGTAAATACTTCGAACCGATAGAAGAGAACCCGATGATAGGATGGAGGGGCGCGTCGCGCTATTACTCGCCGCAATATAAAGAGGCTTTTGGTTTGGAATGTAAAGCCATCAAACTCGTTCGCGAAAAGCTGGGATTGAAAAACGTTACCGTGATGATACCATTCTGCCGCACTGTAAAAGAGTTGCTGCAAGTGTACGAGGTGATGAACGAATACGGCCTGCACCGCGGTGAAGATGGGCTGGAAGTGTTTTTAATGGCCGAACTGCCATCGAACGTGATCATGGCGGAGCAGTTCGCCAAGCATATTGATGGTTTTTCTATAGGTTCCAATGACCTGACCCAATTGGTTTTGGGCCTCGACAGGGATTCATCCTTAGTCGCCCATATTTACGATGAACGCAATGAAGCTGTAAAAGGCATGATCACCATGTTACTGAACACCGCTAAGCGTGAAGGTGTGAAAGTGGGAATTTGCGGCCAGGGCCCGTCTGACTTCCCTGATTTCGCGCAATTTTTGGTGGAGCAGGGGATAGGCAGCATCTCGGTTACGCCCGATTCCTTCTTCAAAACGGTACATGCCATCCACAAAGTAGAAGAAGAACTCAAAGAAAGCAAAGGCGCTACCATTGTACCGCTAACCAAACATTTGGATATGCCGATATTTAAAACGGCCCAATAAAACACTATTAACTGGCCAATAGTAAACCGATGCGCCATTGCTTGTAAAAGAGCAGTGGCGTTTTTTTATTTGAAGAAACTTGATTTATCAATTCCTAAGTGGTCAGCAACATCGCTGATAATAGAAGAAAGCGTCCCTAATTTTAATGGGTTGTGATTAGGCACAGCAACATGGTGCTCACCTTTTTCAGAAACTCGTGTTAACCTGATATGACTGCCTTTTTGCCTGGTTATCCTATAGCCATGTTTAGCCAAAATCTTAATTAACTCTTGTGCTGATAGGTCTCTTGGTGTCTTCATAGTGATAATTATATCAAATCAGGTTCGAACTCATTTTATGCAAGATGCCGTAAATGTGTAGCATAAAATATTCACACCAAAAATAATTTATCTGCAACCTATAAAATATTTTAAATGGGTTTTTGTTGAACTATTTGACTAACTAAAAAAAGTGTAATTAGAGAAAAATAATACCATACATCAACAATGAACTTGGGTAGATTATTTTATTATGAAAAGTTTCAGCAAATGAGCTTATACAGCTAAAACTTCTTCTTTTACGAGATGTAAACGTATGATTTTCGGTAACTTATCATCATCATAATAACAATGGACAGCCTCTTTGATGTTTGCTCGTACTTCTTCCATCGTCTCGCCTTCGGTAAATATAGATTCACCAATCGCACGGGCTGTGTAGCCACCTTCAATAGCTTCTTCAACTAAAAAAAACACTTCATTCATATATCAAAGTTACATTTATTTCTTTCCGCATCAAAACGATAAAAAAACCTACTTTTCAGGAATATACGGCCCGCCAGGTTCGCCCCATCCCCATTTGGGCATCGGAGTTTCGGGGTGCATGGGTATCTCGTCGACGTTTGAATTGATGATGGCCAAACGTGTGCCCCATTCAATATAAGCCATAAATGCCGAGCGGAACTCGGGGTCGTCGGGCAGCTGTATCTCATCTGCCGATTGCAGCAACAATGCAATCCAGCGCTGCCGTTCCGCCTCGTTGATATGTTTTAAAAAATGCTTTTTCACCATTTTATAATGGCTGCCGTCGTCGTCGGCGCCGCTGTAAGTTTCGGGACCTTTAAAAACCTCGGCAATAAAATGTGCCACACGTTTGGGGTGCTCGGGCGACATATCCCTGAACACAAGTTCCAGCAAGTCGTCTTTTAAAACTTTTTCGTAAAACAGGGCGGTCAGTTTTTCAAAGGTTTCCATGCCGCCGGCCCATTCGTAAAGGGTGGGTATGTTTGGCTTTTCCATAGGTTTTTTATGATAAAGACGTTTTAGGGGGTATGATTACTTTAAAAATTTGAGGTGTTATTTCCACCAAAAGCGTCTTTCTTCATTTTTTGCTTTCTCCGAATGGTAATAGTCAACCAAACTTTGCCAACCTAAAGAAATATCTTTTGTGTTTGGACTAAAATCACCGGCGCCATGGTCGAAATTTCCGGCATTTGGTATGCGATAATCGCCCCAATTGCAGACTTTAGAGATATTGCTGCTATAACTCTGCCAAGAACCAACAAACTGATTATTGGTGAAGCCATCTGCTTCTTTTTCCAGGTCATCATAATGAAGTTTGTTCTGCTTGTCTAAATAAAAATCGGTCTGAAATACCCCTTTAAAGATACCAGTATGCGCGTCCGTTTCATCTTCGTAAAAAATATAACTTCCTGTTAGCGAGTATTCATTTGTTACCTTGTTTTTAAATTCATCATCAACTCCTGTAGATGTTGTTTTATATTTGGTAATCCTTAGTATATATATATATATATCACCATTAAAAGTGCAAATATTGGTTTTAACCATTGTTTTTCCCGAGATATGGTAGATGCGGTCATTCAGGTTGTCTTTAGTAACCTTGAGAATTTTAACCCGGATTCGCTGATGGTTTTCTCCGATGAAGCCGTACACAAAGTAATTTTCAGTACATGTCCATAAGCTCGAGAAGTCGTATTTTTTTACTAACTCAATAGCTTCTTTACTCAATTCAATTGTTTTGTTTCCTTCTCTGAAAGGTGGGATTTTAATTTGGCCGCAAACGTAGATCGGCAGTATCAATAATAACAACACAAGTTTGTTCTTCATATGGCTGAATTGATCGATGCCAAGTTATCGTTTTTAATTTATTCCCCATCTTCCATCTTACATTTCCCATCTTCCATAAATTCGCACATCAACTCATTTGCACATCTGCACATTTAAATGTATCTTTGCCCCGCAAATAATAACCCCAAAAACATTATTTGCCATGCAATCCAATCCCAACAAATTTGTCAGTGAAGGTTTAACGTACGATGACGTATTGTTGCTCCCGGCGTACTCTGAAGTGTTGCCCCGCGAAGTAAACACTGGCAGTTATTTAACCCGTAATATCAGGCTAAACGTGCCCATTGTATCGGCCGCCATGGATACCGTTACCGAAGCACAACTGGCCATCGCCATAGCCCAGGCAGGCGGGATAGGCATACTGCACAAGAATATGAGCATACAACGCCAGGCCGACGAGGTGCGGAAAGTAAAACGCTCGGAAAGCGGTATGATACAGGACCCGGTTACTTTATTGGAAACCGCGGTATTGGCCGATGCCTTTAAAATAATGAAGGAGTTTAAGATCGGTGGTATCCCCATAATTGATGCCGATCGCAAACTAAAGGGGATCATTACCAACCGCGACCTGCGTTTCCAAAAGGAAATGAGCCAGCCCGTTGCGGATGTGATGACCAAAGACAACCTGGTTATTGCACCCGAAGGCACCACGCTGGTGCAGGCCGAAGAAATATTACAAAACTATAAGATCGAAAAACTGCCGGTAGTGGATAAAGACGGTCGCCTGAGCGGTTTGATCACCTTTAAGGATATACAGAAATTCAAAAACTTCCCTGAAGCCTGCAAGGATGAGCATGGCCGCCTGCGGGTTGGTGCCGCGGTTGGCGTTACAGCAGATACTTTGGAGCGTGTAGAAGCGCTGGTAAAGGCAGGTGTGGATGTGATAGCGATAGATACGGCGCACGGACACTCGAAAGGGGTTATCGATAAGTTAAAAGAAGTGAAGGCCAAATTCCCCAAGCTACAGGTAATTGTGGGTAACGTAGCTACAGGCGCGGGTGCCAAAGCACTGGCTGATGCCGGAGCCGATGCGGTAAAAGTTGGAATTGGCCCCGGTTCTATTTGTACCACGCGCATTATCGCAGGTGTGGGTGTACCACAATTATATGCTGTTTACGAATGCGCGAAGGCCTTGGAAGGCACCGACGTGCCAGTTATTGCCGATGGGGGTATCAAACATACGGGCGATATCGCCAAAGCCATTGGTGCAGGTGCAAGTTCGATAATGGCGGGTTCGTTGTTTGCAGGAGTGGAAGAATCGCCTGGCGAGACTATAATTTATGAAGGCCGTAAATTCAAATCCTACCGGGGTATGGGTTCGATAGAGGCGATGGAACAAGGCTCGAAGGACCGTTATTTCCAGGATGTGGAAGATGATATCAAGAAACTGGTACCCGAAGGTATTGTTGGCCGTGTGCCTTTTAAAGGCACTTTAGCCGAGGTAATGTACCAATATGTTGGCGGTCTGCGCGCCAGTATGGGTTATTGCGGTGCCAAAGATATTGCGGCTTTACAAAAAGCGCAGTTTGTACGTATCACCGCATCAGGCATCCGCGAATCGCACCCGCATGATATTACGATAACCAAGGAAGCGCCAAATTATACAAGGTAGCGTTTATGTAAGATGGAAGACGGAAAATGGAAGATGTTTGAAGAAGAGATGTTTAGGCTTTTGACGATAGTTTGATGCTGGCAAATATCTTTTTTAGCTCAGTGGCTTCCTGAGTATGTTTTTCAAAACTTTCTTTGTAAATATCATCCGGGTAAAGCTCTTTCAAAACTCTGAACCAGTACAAAGACTCCCTTGCCTCACGGTATGAAATGCTTATTTTATTGTTGAAGTCTTTTTTTGAAGAGGCGCCTTGAGCTTCTTCATAATTAGCGCCAACGGAACCGGATGATTTTGCTATTTGTAACTTAACCGATCTGTAAATATAGTCGTCGGGAAGGCTATTCAGAAATTTAAGCGTGTTCACACAGAAGGAGAAAGTCCTGTCAAGCAGTTATATTGTTTTGTCGTTCATGTATCAAAAATACATTTTTCACATCACCTCTTCCATCTTCCATCTTACATCAAAAA
>Ga0206951_1203_pt1 | contig 11896 bp, 13 predicted proteins | sample Alteio_BWOrgHeat_38_FD_152974 | JGI IMG/M metagenome (GOLD analysis project Ga0206951, IMG submission 152974) | Enriched cells from forest soil in Barre Woods Harvard Forest LTER site, Petersham, Massachusetts, United States -... | ecosystem: Environmental > Terrestrial > Soil > Temperate forest >... | reverse complement strand
GATCCGTGTCGGCCATCATTGCGCCATGCCCTTGATGACAAGGTTGGGCTTGCCGGCGACCGCGCGCGTGTCTTTGGGGTTTTATAATAGCAAGGAAGATATCGATGCTTTAGTGAAAGGGATTGAGCTGGCCAAGAGGTTTTTTGCATAGATGTCCGACTTAAGAAGTTTATATCAGGAAATGATCGTCGACCACGGCCGCGCGCCGCGGAATTTCGGCGTTCTGGAAGCGGCAACGCATTGCCGCGAGGGGCATAATCCGCTCTGTGGTGATCAGGTGACGCTTTATGTCGATGAAGCTGCTGGCGTGATTCGCGCCCTGCGCTTTCAGGGTAAGGGTTGCGCCATTTCCATGGCCTCGGCTTCCTTGATGACGGAAGCGCTAGAAGGCAAGACGGTCGCGGAGGCGGAGAAGGTTTTTGCTGACTTTCATTGGCTGGTGACGGAGAAAGAGCATCCGGCGGAATTGGAAGAAACGTTGGGGAAATTGGCGGCGTTTAAAAATTTGTCCGAGTTCCCCGTGCGCGTGAAATGCGCCACGCTGGCCTGGCATACGCTGCGGGCGGCGTTGGCGGAGGATGATAAGCTGGTGAGTACGGAGTGAGGATGGGTGGTACCGAGTACGGTATCAACTTGATTATGTCATCCTGAGCGCAGCGAAGGATCTCTCTGCTGCTTAGGGAGTAAGATCCTTCGCTGCGCTCAGGATGACAAGAGCTGCGAGGGCTGAGCCAGGGTGACAAAGAATAACCGGGCGACGGGTGACAAGTGATTTTGTGGAGTAGCAGATGAGCGAACGATTAAATTTTACCGCCGCAGCGGCGGAATATATCAAAGGCATGCTGGCGAAAAACCAGGGCCATGGTTTTCGCGTGAGCGTGAAGAAAACCGGCTGTTCTGGTTTTAGCTACGCACCGACCCTTGTCAGCGAGGCGGTCGAGGGTGACGTACATTTTGTGGAGCAGGATATGAACGTCTATCTCGATCCAGCTTGCCTGGACTATATTAAAGGCTTGACGGTGGACTATATCGAGGAAAAAAAGGATGGCGGTCTCAAGCAGAAGAAATTAGTTTTTATTAACCCCAATGAAAAAAGCCGTTGCGGCTGTGGCGAGAGTTTCCATGTTTAAATCGGATTCGATTGAAGTGAAGCGCGATTGCGAGGCGACACTGATTCCTTCGGGCGCGAAGGTGTCGGTCAAGCAGGGCAGCTTTGTCATGGTGACGCAGGCTTTAGGGAATTCCTATACGGTTTACGTTAACGGCAATCTGGTTCGCATCGCCGGCAAGGACGGCGACGCGCTGGGTCTGGTGATTCTGGATGAGCCGGACATTAATGAACTGCCGGGCACGCTGGAGGAGAAGATTGAAACGCAGCTCAAGACCTGTTTTGATCCTGAAATTCCGGTTAATATTGTGGATCTGGGCTTGATTTATGAAAGGCAGCTTGTGCCTTTAGGAAAGAACGCGTTTGGCGTGGAAATCAAGATGACGTTGACCGCGGCAGGTTGCGGGATGGGGCCGGTGTTGGTGAATGATATTCAAGAAAAACTGCGAGCGATTAAGGAAATTTCCGAGGTGAAGGTGGATTTGGTTTTTGATCCGCCGTGGGATAGAGAGAAGATGACGGAGGTCGCGAGATTACAGCTCGGTCTACTATAAAAGAGTTCATTCCTTACCCCCTCCCCTCCCCTCCACGCTTTTTGTGGAGGGGAGGGTTAGGGAGGGGAGGTAAAAAATGCCAAATGTTAACTCGATAAATCGTTGTTACCTCCTATCCCTAGCCCTTTCCTCCACCAAAAGCGTGGAGGAAAGGGGACTTTAGCAGGAAATCCGACTTACTCAACAACGTTGTTATTATCACTAAGAGAGGAAAAGTAACCATGTCCATGTTAGAAAAAATTAAACAGCAAATCGAAAGCAACGCGATTATCCTTTTCATGAAGGGAACGCCGGACGCTCCACAGTGCGGTTTTTCCGCTCGCGCGGCCAACACCTTGAAGGCCTGCGGCCTGCCTTTCGCGGCGGTGAATGTTCTCGAAGACCCGGAAATTCGCCAAGCCATCAAAGAATATTCCAATTGGCCGACGATCCCCCAGGTTTACGTCAAACAGCAATTCATCGGCGGCAGCGACATCGTGGCCGAAATGTATGAAAACGGCGAACTGCAGGAATTACTCAAAGACCTGCTTTAATCCGACGCATTCGCGCGATGGTGGTGTTGGCGCGGGTGGGAAATTTTGTGCCACCATGGCAGTCGTGGCAGGTAGAGTAAGAGGTAAATGAGGATGGTGGTGCAGACGGCGATCAGGTACATGCCGTAGGCAATCGAGAGGCCAATGGCTGCGGCGGCCCAGAGGGTGGCCGCGGTGGTGACGCCGGCCACATAATTTCCTTCCTGTCGAAAAATAATGCCGCCGCCGAGAAAACCGATGCCGGTGATGACGTTCGCGGCGACGTGCGTTGGGTCGTGGGCGATATAGAGAGAAATAATTCCGAAGACGCAGGCACCGATGGCGATCGCGCTATAGGTGCGGATACCGGCAGAGTAAATGCCATGGCGTTCCCGTTCCCAACCCAGCAGGCCGCCCAAAAAGCAGGCGAAGGCGATGCGCAGGACCATTTCGATTTCGAAGTGAGTGGACCAGGTGGGCATGCGGGTTTATCCTTAAAATGGAATCTCCGTGAATTTAGCTTATCATATCGCGTTTCAGATAAAAACACCTCCGAGTTCTGTTAAACAACTAAAAAAGATTGGGATGACGAGTGCGAGAAATAATTAAGTCAACACAGTTTAAACGTGATCTAAAAAAAATTGCCTCATCGGGTCGCCATTCACGAGATGAATTTCTAAAAGTTGTCGATGATCTAACTCTCCAACACCCAGCGCTGCAAGTGCAGGCAAACATCCTGCATCACATGAATGTTATGAATGCAGGCCAGATGGGCATACCCCAGCTTCTGTTCCTTGAATAAATAATGCAGATAGGCGCGTGAAAAGTTTTGGCAAGTGTAGCAGCCGCAGCCTTCGAGCAGGGGGTTGGGGTCTTTGGCATACAGGCTTTTCTTGATGAGGATGTGACTGCTTTCACCTTCGTGCTCGAACTGCAGCCGTCCCTCTTTTTCCACCACCTTGCCATGATAGAGTGAACCGTGCCGCGCGTTGCGGGTCGGCGCCACGCAATCGAAAATGTCCACGCCGGCGCTGACCACGTCGATGAGATCCTGGGGATGCAGGCCGACGCCCATGGTGTAACGGATTTTCTGTTCCGGCAGCAGGTGGCGCAGCCAGTGGATGATTTCCACGGTTTTCTTCATGTCGAAGCCGATGATTTCGCCGCCGATGCCGATGCCGTCGAGATTTAAATCGAGAACAAAGTGCGCGCTTTCCTCGCGCAAGTCCTGAAAACTGCCGCCCTGGATAATGCCGAAAAGGGCTTGTTGATGCCCATAGACCGAGCACGTGTTTTTTTCATGCGCTTCCTTCGATGATAATAACCATTGATGTGTGCGTTTCAAGGCGGCCAGGGCGGCGTCACGGCCGCCGGTTTCTGGCGTGCACTCGTCGAAGGCCATGATGATGTCGGCGCCAATACTCTTTTGCGTTTGGATGGAGGAAGCCGGCGTGAGATGCAGCACTTGCCCACTGATCGGATGTTTGAAATGCGCGCCGTCTTCGTCAATGCGGCACAAGCCGCCTTTTTGCGCCAGACTCAACACTTGAAAGCCACCGCTATCGGTGAGCATGGCGCCTTTCCAGCCCATAAAGGGATGCATGCCGCCAGCCTTTTCAATGACTTCCAGGCCGGGTTTGATGAGCATATGATAGGTATTGCCGCCTAAAATTAAATGACTACGGGTACGCAGTAAATCATCCGGCGTCATATAGTTGACGAGGGCATGTGTGCCAACGGGCATAAAAGTCGGTGTTTGTACCTCGCCATGGGGCGTTGAAATTTTCATGACCCGGGCCGGCAGTGTTTTGTGCTTTTTGACCAACTCCGAATGAAAGCGATTTTGTCTGGTTTCGTTTGTCATATTCAATTTAAGGCGATAAAGAAGGGTGCTATATTATACCTTCAACGCTTTGGTGGCTATTCTTCATGAAAATGGCAAGACAATACACAATAATTGACCAGCTCTGTTTGGGCTTTGACCCCTTGCTGCGGGCCATTGCAGGCAGCCCTAAAACGACGGGTCGCGCCTATCCCGGCGGCTCTGAAAAAGGCGCCGTCCTGACGCCGGCTGAGTCCAAACATGCGGCTGGATTAATGCGCGTCAATCATGCCGGCGAAATTTGCGCCCAAGCACTCTATCACGGCCAGGCACTGGGTTCCCGTGGCTCGGCCACGGGTGAAAAATTGCGGCAGGCCGCGATCGAAGAAGGCGACCATTTAGCTTGGTGCAGTCAGCGACTGATGGAACTGGGAAGTCACACCAGTTATCTCAATCCCCTTTGGTATTGGGGTTCTTTTTGCCTTGGCCTGACGGCGGGTATGGCCGGTGATCGTTGGAGCCTGGGTTTTGTGGCGGAGACGGAAAAGCAGGTGGTGAAGCATTTGAAAGGCCATTTGGAGCAATTGCCGGAGAAGGATGAAAAGAGTATTCGGATTCTGGAGCAGATGCAGTGGGACGAGGAAAAACATCGGCAAGAAGCGGTCCATCTTGGCGCGGCGACTTTACCGCAGGTGGTGCAGAAGTTGATGAGCTGGGTGTCGCGGGTGATGGTGAGAACGGCCTATTATATTTAGTACGATTAAAACAATTAAAAATCAATGGATTGAGAGTTTTTAGTCTTTTTGAGCTATTTTCTATTTACCCTTCGGTAATAGAGTTTGCGTTAATTCGGGGCGATCTGCTGTATTCTGTTCCTTAATATTGCTTTAAGCTTATTAGTATAAAATTTAAGATAACTTTAATTTAAGAGAAATAACGATGGCAGGAACAAGGGATCGTTGTCGAATCAAAGCAATCATAGTAGGTGCTAAAGGTGTAGGTAAAACCAAGCTAATGCTTCGTGAAGTAGAGGATCAGTTTTCAAGCGGTATTAGCACTCTAGGAGTCGATTTTCGACAAAAATCATATCCGGATATAATAGATTCGTTCGGCCAACCAGTAGCCGCCCAACTGTGGGATTATTCTTCTGAAAGAGAAGAATCGCAGTCTTTTTTTGATAAGATGAATTCTACTCATTATCGTGGGGCCGAGCTTATTTATTTAGTATATGATGCTACTAATGAAGAATCATTTAAATATATTCAGGCGATTTTGGAAAATAATCCCGAGCAGGTTCAGAAGTTTCAATTTGTTTTAATCGGAAATAAAACCGACTTGGTTGCTGAGCTTGTGGTAGAAACAGACCGAGGAAAAGCATTGGCCGATCGGTATGGCCTGCCCTTTTTTGAAGTATCTGCTAAAATGGCTACCGATGTCAGTAAAGCCTTTAGAAAAGGTCTATTAGATGTTATAGAAAAACACGCTCCAAAACGGGTGTTGCCATCTCCGCTAGCGATAGAGCCATCGTTTGCAAATCAAGTGAAAAATTTTTTTGGTGAATTAGGCCGCGGGTTTATTGCTTTTATAACATGGCCTTTTCGCATGATCTGGCGCGGATTAAACGGGCTGTTTTCATCGGGGGCAGCAAGGATGGAGGAAAGACATCCTACTAGTACAACAACACAGGTGCAAGAAAGACTAACACCAATTGGGGCAGCAGGAGCTAAGAGGAGTCGCGATCAAGAAGCTAGATTGAGAGACGCCCGGATAAAAGCAGAAGAGCTTGTTGTCATGCTAAGAGAGGCAGAAAAACATGCTGAAGTTGTACCGCAAACTCGCTTTGAAGTAGTATCAAGTCTACGTCCTTAAAGGGCGAGATTCAGAGAGATCATAAAGGGTGATGTAACACCACAATCGCCGTCGTTTGCAGCAACCAAACCGCCCACACCACATGCATGAAATAAGGAAACAGGCGACCCTTGGACAACCAGTAGACCAGCGTTGGAATTGCTGCGATAACGAGCGGGATGACCAGCAAGGAAATCAAATTGCGCACCGCTGAGCCGATTTCTCCGCCGGAAAAAACCTGCAGCAACAGCTGCGAAATCCAGTCTCGCGATGAAACCAGCAATAGAATGGTGGGCTGAATATGCTTGACCCCGAAGATCACACCCAAGCTGAATAAAATTAAAACTATAAAATTCTTAATCATAACTATTTTCCTCTAGATATTAATTTATTATTAAAGAGAGCAAATAAAATGCCGATAAACCCAATCGTGGCCAATTGCCAGGCGGTATCCGTGTTCATAAGAGTATGGAGATAGAGACAGTTTGTAAATAGTAAAACCGCTACACCCAAGATCAGGGAACAGAGTGGCACCAGCAGTGAGCGGAGCGCGGCCGAGAGAATTTCATAGGCGATCACCAGTTTAAGGGCATAGTAAATATAAAACCCCCATTCAAAGAAAAGATAGAAATGGATCATCGTGTAATAAAGGCTGACGCAAATCGCGATGATGAGCAACTGCGGCCAGCTGGAGCGCAGCGAGAACAAAGGCTGTTTAAAGGCGCCGAGTTTTTTGGGGGTGGGCAGCTGGAGGTATTGTTTCCGGGGAGTGAAAATGCTTTTTTCCTTTTTGGGCATGACCGTCGTCCTTGTTTAAAATGAGCCGAAAGCGAGATGCATGCCGGCGGAATACAAAGGGTCTACAAACAAAATGACAATCAACTGCAGGCCAATGAGGGCTGGAATTGGCGAAAGGTCAAAGCCGTGCACGGGATGCAGGTAACGGCGGATGGGCCGCATGATGGGCGCGGTGATGATGGACAAGAGATTGTAAATATCGCTGCGTGTGTGGGGAAACCAGCTGAGAATGACTTGTAACAGGATGGCGTAGAAAAAGACGTTGATGGTGAGTTTCAAGGTTTCCGCGAAGGCCAGCAACAACAGTCCGAAGACGTTCGGCATGCTGTAGGCGAGCACGCCAATCAGGAAGAATTTGACGATCTCGATTAGAAAAATTAACAGCAGCGAGGCTGTCTCCAGGTCTTTGATGTTAGGAATAAGGCGCTTGAGCCGCAGGACGCTAAAGTCGGTGAGTTTGGCGATGAATTTGGTCATGGGATTGTAATCGTCGGCATGGACCCAGACGAGGATGATTCGCGCGATGAGAATAAAGACATAGAGATCGGCGATGATGTTGATTAAAAATACCAGCGCGTTCACGATAGGTTCCAGCATCCGTCTTTCTCCTTAATGATTCTCCGCCAATTCTTCCGAACGTTTTTTTGCCGCGGCGAGCGCTTGGGTGATTAAGCTATGAAAAGCGCCCTTCTCCAAAATCTGCAGCGCCTGCTCCGTTGTGCCCCCAGGTGAGGTCACGCGATGACGCAATTTCTCCACGGGTTCGTCGCTTTCCAGGGCAAGGCGGGCGGAGCCGTAAGCGGTTTGCAGGGAGAGGAGACGGGTGGTTTCCTCGGGCAGCCCCATGGCTTTTCCGGCTTGCTGGAGTGCTTCGATGAGGAGAAAAAAATAAGCCGGGCCGGAGCCAGAGAGGGCCGTCACAGCGTTCATTTGGTTTTCTTCATCCAACCACACGGTGAGGCCGACGCAGCGCAAAATGGCCTCGGCCAATTTGTGCTGGCTGGGTGAGGTAAAGCGGTTGGCGTAGAGGGCGGTGGCTCCGCAGCCAATTAAGGCTGGGGTGTTCGGCATGGCGCGCACAATGGCGATTTTACCCCCGAGCCATTCTTGAATGCGTGCCTCACGAACGCCGGCGGCGATGGAAAGCACCAGCGGTTTCTTGCTTTGAATGGGAGTAGCCAGTTCTCTGACCATGGCTTCCATGGCCTGCGGCTTGACGGCGAAAATCACGGTTTCAGCGTTTTGCAGGGCTTCTTCATTCCGGGGGGTGACAGAAATCCCAAATTGCCGGTGTAAAAACTGCCGTTTTTCTTCGGAGGGATCGCTGGCCCAGAGCTGGTTGCGGGGATAATGCTGGCTGATGAGGCCGCTGATGAGCGAAGAGCCCATGTTTCCGGCACCGATGATGGCGATGGTTGATCGGATGATGTCCATGACGGCTGTCTCTTAAGGTCTTATGTCGATGTTACGATAAGACGAGGGCATTTTAAAAGGAAATGATGATGAAAACCGAGGTTCTGAGACAACCCAGGGTTTTTTCTCACGGGAATGGAGCAACGCTGCGCGTTTTATGCCGTTCAGCAGCCTGCAGGGGTTGTGTTATATCGGCTGCAGGCCTTTGGTTTTAGGGTTTGCGTTGCTATCATCTTGTTCCTGATTCAGTTAAGCTTAAAGAAGCGGCAGGGATAAAGGAAGCTATCCATGTTTGATGCTGATCGGCCCATATCAAAAAGTGATCAAGACAGGCTAAACAGATCGGTTTTTGCTAAGTATCTTGCGCGCTGCCTCTTGGATCACAAGGATCCGCAAAGTCTGGTCGTTGGTTTATATGGCGGTTTTGGCTCGGGTAAGACGTCTTTAATCAATCTCATTCTGGAAGAACTGGAATTTGCTTCCACCAATACCTTAGACGATGAAAAGCCAATTGTCTTAAATTTTAGCCCCTGGAGTTATTCAGGGCAAAATCAGCTCATCTATAGTTTTTTTCGGCGCCTCTCCTCGGCCCTGCGTTCAGCATCTTATTTTCAAGGTTCGCAGAGCATCATCCCGCTTCTGGAATTATATATTTCCTTTTTTACCCATCAACCGGTACCCAAGGCCTTGCGGCCCCGGCAAAATAGATGGCAGCGCTGGCGGGCCCGGAATGACGCCTATGGCTGGGAGTCTGGCCGCGATTTGACGCAGGTGAAGGCGGAGTTGAACGAGTTGCTGCGCCAGCAGCCGCACAAGATCATCATTATCATCGACAATATTTCCCGTCTTTATGACGAGGAAATTAAGCAAATGTTCCAAATCATCAAGTCTATGGGCGACTATGCCAACACCATTTATTTGCTGGCCCTCGACAAGGACCAGGTGGTCAGCGCTGTCAATCGCATCGAGGGCGGCGCTGGCGAAGCGTTACTGGAAAAAATTGTGCAACTCTCCTTTGACGTTCCAGCCATTACCCGCCAGGATCTGGAAAATATTTTTCTGGATAAGCTCCAGTCGCTTATGCCCGCCGTGGCCGCGGAAGACTGGAACAGCTCGGACTGGGCCGAGGTTTATTATTCTTCTCTGCGGTATTTCTTTGAGACTTGTCGGGACATTACCCGCTATCTCAACGCGCTGAGTTTTGGCTATCCGCGCGTGAAAGACGTTGTCAACGCGGTGGATTTCTTCGCGCTGACCGCCATCGAAGTGTTTTTGCCGGAAGTCTATGCCGGCATTCGCGATAACAAAGATTTGTTCACCGACCTGATTGAGGGTGTTTATCAATTCGACCCGGAAAACCGCAGGAAGGACCGGCTGCGTTGCGACGAGATCATGAATCGGGCGCAGCGCCTCAACCGGGAAATTCTGCTGGGCTTGTTGAGCTTTTTGTTTCCGCGCCTGAAAAAAATCTATCAGCCCGAGGAAGCGTTTTTCCATTCTGAAAGTTTGGCGCGAAAAAATCGCCGGGTTTGCTGTCCGGAGCGATTCGAGGCTTATTTCCGGCTGTCGCTGCAGGCCGGCTATATTTCCACCCCGGAAATGGAGACGATTCTGCAGCTGGCCGCTGACGAAGACGTTTTTATTCAAGCCCTGACGCGCCTCAATCAGGACGGCCGCATCGAAAAATTTTTGGACTTATTGGATAGCACGACCACCAACAAGATTCCGCAGGAAAACATCGGTCATATGATCAACGCGCTGTTGGACAATGGCGACCTTTTTCCGGAAGGCGAAAGCTCGCCGCTGCGCTTCGACACCGCGATGCGCACACACCGCATCATTCATAATCTCTTGAAGCGCTACGAAAAGCCGGAGGATCGATTTTCCCTGCTGCGCCACGCCATTCTCAAGGCGACTAAAAGCCTGCATATCCTTGTGCAGGAAGTGCGGGCCCTGGGCCGAGAGCACGAGGTCGGCGCAGATGACGCGCAGGCGCCGCAATACCACACCGTCACGCCCGAGCAATTGGTGGTGCTGCGCAAGCTCGCGGTGGAGCGCATTCAATTCTGGGCACGCATCGATCGGCTGGTGGAGCACCCGCAATTGCTACCGATTTTATCTGCCTGGAAAGATTGGGGCGCTGATGAGGATTGCCAGCATTATCTACAGAAGATCACCTTGCAGGACATCGGCCTGCTCGCCTTTCTGCGCGCTATTTTCCGGGAGCCCATCGACCAGGCGACGAAAAACTACGCCAAAAACGCAAGCTGGGACGAAGCGCTTGCCACTCTCTCCGACTTTGCTGCGCCGAAATGGCTGGAACAACACGCCAAGGCGATGTTCGAGGACCTGGCTTTTGAGCAATTGCGCGAGCGAGATCAGTTGGCCCTGATGATTTTCCTGGATTTGATGAAGACGGAAACGAGCAAGGTGATTCCGAAGACAGTGTGATTTTTTACCGCTTCTCGCGTTCCTCCACAAAAAGGCGTTGTTTTTTGCACCACACTCCCTTCCCTCCACGCTTTACTGTCAAATCCGATTTGCTCAGCAACGCATGCTGTGTGTGGAGGAAGGGTTTTGGAAAAGAGGTAAAATTAGAACTGGGTTTCTTCGCTTAAGTAGGAGTCGAGCGTTATAATTTCCCCGTCAATGCCTAATTCCCGCATGCCCGCCTGCAAGGCGCGTTGTTCTCTCGCCTGTGTTTTTTCGTCTTCGATGTTCCACGCGACTTGAAATAACTTCTTCTGTCCTCTGGCGGTTTGTGTTATGAAATCAATTTCGTAGCGTTCGGAGGTCAAATAGTAATTGATTTTATAGCCACGGCGCCTCAAGTCCAAATACACCACATTCTCGAAAAGTTTTCCCAGGTCATTTTCATAATCCAGCGTGAGGGCTCGAATCAGGCCTGGATCGATGGCATATAATTTTTTGGGGTTGGAATAAACTTTGCGGATGGATGGATCATAAAGGCTCATCGAAAAGGTTAAATAGGCGTCTTCAATGTGGTCCGCATATTCATAGAGAAGATCTTTACTGATTGAATAGCCCCGGCTTTTGGCGTCATTGTAAAATTTATTGATGGAAAAGGGCTTGCCGACATTGTGAATCATCGACAAAATCAGGTATTTGATCAGGGCTGGATTTTTAAGGTTGTGGCGCTCCAGGATGTCCCGGTAGATGACAACATCCAGGTATTCCTGCAGCGTTTGTCGTCTGACATCGACGTTAAATGGCGTCACTTCTGGAAATCCGCCTTCGGATAGATACTGATGAAACAGTCGGGTGAGATGATCTTGCGTTTTTTTGTCATAGAGGCTTTGGTTCAGCGTCGTCTTTTTAGCCGTGAGAAATTCCTTAAAGGAATAGGGCCAAATTTCAAGGGCTAAAGACCGGCCTCTCAGGCTGGTGGCAATTTCCTTGCTTAAAAGTTTGGCCGAGGACCCCGTCAAAAAAATCTCGACGTTTTTGCTGTCCTGTAGGCGTCTGATCACGAGGGCCCAGCCGTCGACATTTTGAATCTCATCCAAAAAAAGATAGCATTTTTTTTCGTGATTCTCGGGGTAGCGTGAATAAAAAGCTTCGATGAGTTTCGCGAGCTTCGGTTGGCTGAGAGGCAGCAGCCGATCGTCTTCGAAATTGAGATAAAGAACAGTGGATTTGCTGATGCCGGCCTGAATCAATTTTAGAACCTGTTGATAGAGAAAATACGTTTTACCGGCGCGCCGCATGCCAATAGCCACTTTAATTTTATTCGGGGCGTCAGGGAATTGGGCGTCTCGCGGAACGAGGTTTTGCAGGCGCTTTAATTTTTCGTTGAATTCTCCCAGGAGAACTTGGAGCA
>Ga0206951_1202_pt1 | contig 11922 bp, 7 predicted proteins | sample Alteio_BWOrgHeat_38_FD_152974 | JGI IMG/M metagenome (GOLD analysis project Ga0206951, IMG submission 152974) | Enriched cells from forest soil in Barre Woods Harvard Forest LTER site, Petersham, Massachusetts, United States -... | ecosystem: Environmental > Terrestrial > Soil > Temperate forest > O... | reverse complement strand
GTACGATACCTACCCGGGATACTCGGCGGCAGGCCGTATGAAAGGACTTGCGGAGTTGCGGGGATTGGAGATGGGGATTAAATGGGGTTTGGTGAGTGGTGAAGAGTGAGTGGTGAGCGGTTTGCATTTCACATAAATAGTTAACTATGAGAAAGTTTATTGTACCTTATTGTATTGCTGCCTTGTGTGCAGTAAATGCCCTTGGGCAGGGACAAAACCCGGCTATTGGTGCCGGTAACGAGAAGGACCATCAGCAGATGATGGACCAGTTGCATATTACTTCGCTGCGGCCGGGGGCGAATGGTAACGACCCAAAAGCGCCGAACGCGGCTAATTATGACGAAGCGAAAGCTAACCCATACCCAAACCTGCCCGACCCTTTGACATTAAAAGATGGCAAAAAGGTAACGAGCGCCAAGGTTTGGTGGAATAAACGCCGTCCCGAAATTGTGGAGGATTTTGACCGCGAGATATATGGCCGCATGCCTGCCAATACGCCCAAAGTAACCTGGGAGGTAACGAGTACCACCAACGAAAAGAACGGTGATTTTGACGTGATCACCAAAAAGCTGGTGGGGCATGTGGATAACTCGTCTTTTCCATCGGATACGGTAAACATCCAACTGACGCTTACTACACCGGCAAATGCCAAAAGTCCTGTGCCGGTGATGATGCAATTCGGTTTTATTTTCCCGCCGGGGTTCAGGTTCCCGCAAAGGCCGGCGGCTGCTCCGCCTGCGGCAGGTCCGCCACCAGCGCCGCCGGGTCCGACATGGCAGCAACAGTTGCTGGCCAAAGGATGGGGTTATGCCATTATTTCGCCGAACAGCATACAAGCCGATAACGGCGCAGGGCTGACCAAAGGCATTATCGGGCTGGTAAACAAAGGCCAGTACCGCAAACCCGACGATTGGGGAGCCTTGCGTGCCTGGGCATGGGGCGCAAGCCGCGCGTTGGATTATTTTGAGACCGATAAAGCCGTTGACGCCAAAAAGGTAGGTTTAGAAGGGCACTCGCGCTATGGCAAGGCCACATTGGTTACCATGGCTTATGACCAGCGTTTTGCTATTGCTTATGTAAGTTCATCGGGCGAGGGTGGTGCCAAATTGAGTCGTAGGAATGCGGGCGAACTGGTGGAGAACGTTGCCGGAAGCGGCGAGTATCACTGGATGGCTGGGAACTTTATCAAATATGCAGGCCCGCTACAATGGAGTGATATGCCGATTGACGCGCATGAACTGATAGCCTTGTGCGCCCCGCGCCCGGTATTTATTGGTGGTGGTAAGAACGGCGACGGATGGGTAGATACCCGTGGTATGTTTATGGCCGCCGCTGCAGCGCAACCTGTTTATACTTTATTGGGTAAGAAAGATATGGGCACCAGCGATTTCCCGCCTGCGGAAACGACTTTAATTGATGGTGATATCGCTTTCCGCCAGCAGCCGGGCGGGCATACCGATGTGCCTAACTGGCCGTATTTTATACAGTTTGCGAGCAAGTATTGGCACTAATTTCGGATTTTTCGCTTGTGTTTATTTTCTATTGGAACTCAAGAAGGCTTCGCCGTTTCGAATTTTCAATTTCGGATTTTTTTGATTTGCAGGTTTGTTACCTGTGGCTTTGCGGGGGCTCCGTTGGGAGCCCACACCCCTTTTTTTCTAAAATTATTTTAGATTATCTAAATTTTATTTATATTTTTGTATTAAACAGGTTACATGGTTGTTATCAGTTATGGCAGGCTCCGCGATTTTTTTATCGTTCATGCAGATGCGAAGGATGCATTGAATAACTGGTACCGTTTGCTGTTGCAGGCAGATTGGTCCACCTTTCACGAAATGAAAAAAATGTTCAATTCGGTGGATGCTGTTGGTAATGACAGGTATGTGTTTAACATCCGGGGAAACAATTACCGGGTGGTGGCACTTATATTTTTTGATAGCCGTACCGTATTTATTCGATTTGTAGGTACACATGCCGCGTATGATAAAATTGATTGTACTAAAATTTGAAGTTGGATGAAAAAGATAGCGAGCGAGGCCGATTACGATGGTGTAATGGAAAAAATTGATAGCCTGATGGCCAAAGGCAGCCAAAATGTAAGCAAAGATGAGTTGGCCGAAATTCGTGCTATGGCACTATCTGCACAAGCTTATGAGCAAGAAAAGTATGTATTGGATGCACCAACTACGCTAACGGGTATGATAGAACTGCGGATGTTTGAACTCAGGCTTAAACAAAAAGATCTGGCCGAAAAATTAAATATCAGTAATACCAAACTATCGCTTATTATGAATGGCAAACAAAAACCCGATGTTGATTTTTTGAAGGCTGTACACTTACAATTAAATGTTGATGCGGGTTTCTTGCTGGAACACGCGTAGATAAGTATGGGCGCTAATGCTTTAATTTCGAATTTTTCGCTTGCGTTTATTTTCTATAGCTGCTCAAGAGGGCTTCGCCGTTTCGGATATTCGATTTCTAATTTTTGATCGTCGCTTTGCGCAGGGTCCTGTTGAGAGGATCTGCGGGGACCGAAAGGCTGAAGAAACGACACTATTTAGCATACATTGGATGAAAATTCTTTGGCAGTTGGCGGGCCGGGGGCGATGTTGTGTCGGGGGATTTGATCAGTAAATTATCAAATTGTGCGGTGGTTCGTTTGGTATTTTCGTCAACTGTCATCAATCCTGCCATGCCGGTTTTATAGGTGTTGTCGATAGCTTGCAATACCGGGCTATTATCCACAAAGCCTTGTATGGATGAACCTGAGAATCTTAACTTTACCTTGTGCCATTGATCGGCTTGAATGTTTCCAACTTTACCGGTGGCGAGCAGTTTGGGCTTAACTTTCCTGTCTTCGGTAACGATATAGAGGCCGCAATCTCCCTGTGTGGAAATGGTCATATAATAGGCGTTGGGCTGGCAGCCATAACCCTCGCCGGTGGCATTCACGCGGCCCATAATGCCTGCAGCGCCTTCATGCTCGATATATACATCTGCCGAAACTTCGTAGTCGCTCCAATTGCTGTCGCCAATAATGGTGTATGGCATCCATTCGGGCGCCCAGGCTTGCGGTATATCGCTGATGACCTGGCGCAGGCATTTTCCTTTTTTATCGGTGCGGTCAGCAATTTCGAATACACCGGCGATATCAGCCGTATAGTTGGGCAGGTAACCGAACTGTTTTGGTTGCTGATATTCTTCAAAGTTTTCGAGATAGGGGAAAGGGAATGGCCTTGAAGCAGGAACATCATCAAATGTCCCTTTTTGTTGCCCCCGTGTTGTGGAAACGGAGTAAATAGCGCCGGTGTCTAATGCCAGTTCAAAGCTGCCGTTTATGGGTTTGATATCGGGCAGCCTGGTGAATTGCGATGCCGCATTACTTCGCCAAACGCACAGATCTGCCGGCGAAAGTCCGCCGCTTACTTTAAATGTAACCTTTTGAGGTTGTTTAGCACCTTTTGTCTCGATGATGACGCTGTAATCCGTTTTGGGCGACTTCATGGTAACATAGGTGCCGCCGTTGGGCAGGTTGCCGCAAGCCCCGTTCACATATTGCCAGCCGGCTTGGGTAAACTGCCCGTAATGCGCGTAGCCCCATAGCGCTTCGCGGGTATAATAATGCCCGCTCCATGGTTCGTTGGCGATGAGCATGGCCGGTTTTATGGAATAGGGTTCAATATTATATACCGAACCTTCGAGATACCAATTAACGATTTTGGTTGCGCCGCTTTCGATAAAGTTTTTGTTAAAGGCCTGCACAATGCTGATGGCACAATCAAAACCTTCTTTGTACACATGTTCCTCCGAATCCCAGATGGGTTTGTTGAAGGCCTTGCTCATTTGCTGTACATCGGCCGGGGTGGGTATTTCCATCATGGTATGGGCGCTGATAATATCTACAGATGCCCTTAACAGGGAATCCGTTTTCATCTCGCGACTCCAGTCGAATTTGTTTTTTGGCCAATCGTCGAAGGCGTGGACCTTTACAGCGGCAAGGCCGTTGGCATTGAGCGTTTTGCGCAGCATCTTTACGAAATTGATATTGGCACCTTTTTCGTTACGGCAGCCAATGGCGTCGAGTGTTAAACCATGCACATTTTGAAGTCCTTTGATCCATTTAACATCGTAATCGCACATGTCCTGCGACCAGTATTTATTATTCCCTACCCAGCGCGGGGCGCTCCAGCCGTTCGCATCCAACGTAAGCGCCGGGTTTCGTTTCTTAGCTTCGGTCATCAGCCACCACTCGTAGCCACGGAAGTAGTTTTCGTCGGTAGCGGAGTGCATGTGGCTGGGTTCAGATCCCTGGGTAGAATTGCCATCGCCCGGTATCTCGACCAAAAGCGCTGATATGGAAGCGCAAAATTTGGGTTTGAACAATAAATCGAGCACCTGGTTGCGCTGTTTGTCGGGGTAATCTTTTAGCAAAACCGTGGTAGCACCTCCGCCGCTAACCGCGCCGATACCGTCAAAGCGTGTTCCGCCGGCCATTCCATCGATGTTAATCGCCTGCGCATGAACAGTGTTCATAGCAAGTATAAAAAGGAAAATCGTTACCGAAAAGAATGTTTTTACCAGTTTCATGCGGTTGTTAACTTAAGTTTTCGTCGGTTGAGCGATAATTATCGCGTTGTAAAACTATGTATTGAGGACTGTTTTACCAATCGATTTGAATTTTAATTATGGTAATGATATTAAATAAAAAAAGCGGCGGGCCATTTCCGTGGGCCCGTCGCATTAGCATACTGATGATATTAATTAAACGATAGGTATTGTCTTGATTTATTGTCCCTTTAAGGCTTGTATAACACTGGTGTAAGCTGCTTTTTTTGCGTAATTGGGATCAAAAAGCAGAGGGAAATCGGGATGCGCCGTTGTGTTTATCCAGCTATCACTATCAGAAACCCCCCAAACCGTAATGCCATATTGCTGGGCCTTTGGTACGTTAGTTTTAAACGAATTCACAACATAGTGGTATAAAGTAGCCTGCTGGGCATATTGTGTGCTGGTTGGCGTAAAGCTTGCAGACTGCGCCGTATTGAGGGCAATATCCAATTCGGAGATGCGGACCTTTAAACCGGTGGCTGCCAGTTTTACAAACATCGCATCGATACCCGATGTGGAGGTATTGAGGTTGATGTGCATTTGTGTGCCGATACCGTCGACATGGCCGCCTTTGCTTTGTACCTCTTTTACCAGGGCTATCAGCGAATCGAGTTTAACACTGTTCGATTCTAAATTATAGTCGTTGATGAAGAGCAATGCGTTCGGGTCGGCAGCGTGGGCATAATTAAAGGCTTTTAAGGCGGTATTTCTTCCAAGATAATCAGTCCAGTAAAAAACGCCGCCTGTACCTGCCGCGGCAACGCCGCTATTGGTATTTGAACTGGTACGCAAGCCGCTGGCGCCGTCGTTCATGATCTCGTTCACCACGTCCCAGGCTTTTACTTTGCCGGCATAGTGGGTACACATACCGGTTATAAAGTTATTGAAGGCCGCATCAACATTAGCTACTTTTTGCGCCTGGGTTAAGGCTACCGGCGCTGTTGAATTAACCACAATGTTATCGATATTATAAGTGCCCGCGGCACCAAAATTAAACCTTACCTGCGGCGCGGTTTCGTTGGCAGGTAAAGTAACGGTGGTTGAATACTGTGTCCAGGTTGAAGTGGTAGTAAATGTAGTAGCGCCTTCGTACTGAGTACCCTGCATTACCAATATCACGCTTCCGGCTCCTTTGGCCCAAAAGCTGACCTTATAGGTGCCGCCAGCTGCCGATGCACCGGCAAAAGCATCGTTTACGGCTTGTATGCTATAGGTGTTTGGCCCTGGTGTGGTAACCACTACTTTTAACGAATTGGTACCGTCTTCGGCGGTGGTATTATCCAACGAAATAACCGCATTAGTAGGGGCGGTGCTGCTAACCTGGGTGAACCAGTTGGTACTGATACCGCTTTCGAAGCTGCCGTTTAAAGCAAGGTTAACTGTTGATGTGGAGGTACCTGTGGTAAGCGTATTTAAATAATTGGTATTTTGCTGGGTGTACCAGCATAAATTATGCCCGTATACCTGCAGGCCTGCGGTGGTGCAAAGGGCATAAAGTGCATCGGCGGTGGTAAAATTTAAGCTTCCGTCGTTTTGTACGATGGAGCCATATTTCATTTCGTTACCGAATGTTACCTGGTTCGCGTCGCCTTTTACGGTTGAGGCGTAGGTGCTGTTACCCGAGAACAGGCTGTAGGTAACTGCCATGCCAAAAAACATTCCCCCGGCCGATCCTTTAAGTGTACTGGTATCGGTAGTGGTAACGACAGGAGGAGGGGTTGGACCCGTTGTGTCGTCCTTTTTGCTACAGGAGCTGAACGCGGCCAACAAGGCCAGGCCCGCTAAGCAATAGATCTTAAATTTGTTTTTCATGGTTTGTGTGTTAGATAGATGATTTAAATTGTATCAATAAAGCAAGCAAAGGGCTGCCTTCTTTTCAGAAGACAGCCTTTTATTTGCTTTTGTTTAAATGGATAGGTTTAGTTAAAAATTAATAACCGTTATTTTGCGGATAGGCAGGCCCGGTTGAAACAGCCTGGATCAATGATTGCGGAATAGGCCTGCGCGCATGGAATGGTTGGATATTTGGACCAGCTATGGCGTTATATAGTTTTACGCGCCTCACTAGTTGTCCTGTCCTTGCCAGGTCATACCAGCGGCGGGGATCACCGTATAATTCGCGGGTATATTCATCAAGAATTAAATCCATTCCGCAGAGGGGCGACCCTACTGTTGTATTATTAGGTATGGCCAATTGCGCCATTTGTGCCGGTGTTAACAACATTGCGGCTGCGCATTGTGCATTTACAGCAGCCTGGGTTGCGGCAGTAACACTGGTTGAACTCTTAGGAACCACATTCGCATCTGCAGGGGTACGGAAAGCCGCACGTTGCCTGAGCACATTTAAAGAGGCTGCCGCATTAGCAGTATTACCTAACATATAATTGGCTTCGGCATTCACCAAATAAACTTCGGAGAAACGCAATAAAACGATCGGCCTGGATGAGAAGTCACTGGTCTGGAGACGTGTAGGATCGTCAAACTTTTTAACGGTCGGGAAAACAACATTGGTAAACTGTGCCGGTGTAACGATCAGCCCTTTAAAGGCATCGCGCTGTGCCAGGGTAACGCTGTTATTTTCGGGCATCAGAATAGCGGTATCACCACCTATAGGCACTTGATATGCCGAAGTCGAAACATTCGAAGCAGGTATAAGCTGCCCTTTTGTACCCCCGGTGCTGGTTTTACCGGCAGCTACAGTAGTATTGCAGATCCAATAGGTTTGAAAGGTTGCCTGATAGCGGCAATCGTTTACCTTGTCGGCAAAGGCCTGGTTTACGGTATACGGCGCATTTGGGGCTATGCGAATATAAGGCCTGCCATTGAAAACATCCCTAAGCATCCCTGGTTTTGCAGTACTGATAACCTGCGGAACAGCGTCTATACCGGCCACGTCATCAACGCCTGGCCCTACATAGTTAAACCGCGCAAGCACATAGAGCAAGTTAATGCCGTTACCACCGGATGCCTGCCCTACGTAGCCGGAATAAGTTGGGTCAGTGAGTCCGCCAAAATCTATGTTAAACATATTTTCTTTGCCGTAATCATTTGCAGGTTTGTTTACATCATTGTAATCCTGGAATAACCCAAGTCCATAGGTGGCTGCATTGGCGATCAGCGCTGCGGTAAGGGTGGCGGCGTTTTGGAAGTCCGTCGGTTGAGCAGCTTCTGTATATCCCCTTGTCAGGTAAGCTTTTGCCAGGTACATATTTGCTACGGCAGAAGTTGCTGTTTTTCCGGCACCATTGGCCGAAAATGGATCTGCCGAGGTAATAGTGGCCGGCAATGCAGCGGCGGCATCCGTAAAATCCTGGATGATCTGTGCATAAATATCGGTCAGCTTGGCCGGTGCATCAGAAGTGGTAGCCTGTGTTATAAAAGTAGTGTGCAAGGGGATACCGCTTGGTTGGGTCGCGGTAACACCTCCAAAAGTTTGTACCAGGTAAAAATACATCCATGCACGAAGGAATTTGGCCTGCGCGATATAAGCTGCTTTGGTTGTCGCATCCAGGTTAGCTGTCGGCGCGAACTGTAAAACACCATTTAAGGTATTGATATCGGTATAGAGCCCGGCCATACCAACGCTGTTGGACGAGTTGACCCCGTTATAACTGGCACCTGTCGGATTAGTAGATGATCCGCCGGCTACAACTTCATCTGTTCCCTGCATAAAGTAAACGATGCCTTCACCGGACCAAAAATTTGACCTCAGATCAGAGTAAACGCCGGTAATACCTCCCAGTATACCGCCTGGTGTACTAAAATAGCTTGGATAAAGGGCCGATTCGGGACTCTCCACAAGGTACTTTTTGCAACTTGTAGCTGCCGTTAACATCAGTGTTACAGCAGCAATTAAGCTTGTTTTATTTAATATTTTCATAATTTTCTAAATTAAAATCTCGCGTTTATACCAAAAATAAAATCACGTGTTTGCTCGCCGGCGGTTACGCCATTACCACGCCAGCCAAGAGGGTTGGTGTTAGGATCATACCCGCCAACATTTCCGCTTGATGCGGCTCCTACCGGGTTAATACCTGTAATTGCCTCAGGATCGGTAACAGTAAAACCATGGTGCATAATGGGCGCATAAATGATGAACGGATTTGAAATATTGGCATAAAGCCTTAACGAACTGATGCCCACATGGTTTACTATATTGGTTGGGATGTTATAGCCTAAGTTAATGCTTTTAGCACGTATAAACGAACCATCATAATATTGCAGCGTTGAGTAATACTGGCTTTGGAACTGGTCGTTAGGCTCAGGGAACGCATTTGTAGGATTGGTAGGTGTCCAGTAATCAATAACCGGTTGGTTATGCCTGCCCAGGTTGAGGAACTGCCAACCCTGAAGACCAGAGTTTGATGATGAAACATAAGGCACCGTAGTGGTGAAACCCATCCTGGCTGTTATAACCAGGCTTAAGTCGAAGTTTTTGTATGTAAACCTGTTGGTAAAGCCAAAAGTATAATTAGGGTTAAAATGGCCTATGATCTGGTTATCATTCGCGTCAATTTTTCCATCGCCGTTCACATCCTGTACACGTATCTGGCCAGGGTACTGAAGCGGTGATGTTTGACCGTTTACAGGCAAGTATACCTGACCGGCGGGAACCTTGGTGTTGTCGATACCCGGAGAATCACCGATCTGCCATATCCCTATTTTCTTAAGGTCGTAGATCACATTAAGCGGCTGCCCTACAAATTCGCCCGAACTTATAACTGACGGCAATCCGTTTGGCAACGCTAAGACTTTCTCCCTGTTAAAGGCTATATTGAAATCGCTGGACCATGAAAATCCTTTTTTGTTTTGGATATTAACCGAGCTAAGGGTTATCTCGAGTCCCTTGTCGGAAGATGAACCTAAGTTAGAAACTTGTGAACCAGCACCGTTTGTTACGGGTAAAGCGTTTGGTAAAATAATATCGTTTGTGGTTTGCTGATAAAGCTCGATGGTACCAGTCAACCTGTTTTTTAATACGCCAAAATCTAAAGCCAGGTTATATTCGGATGTTGTTTGCCAGGTTAAGTTATTGTTTACCAGGGTTGTTACCCTAACACCCGACGCATCGCCAGCAGATACTCCGGCGTATTGGTATTTTACTGAACTTAACTGTCCCAGGGTTTGGTAAGGTGATATGGTGGAGGTGGTTGATGTTTTACCATAACCGCCACGTAGTTTCAGGTTATCAATAAATCCGTATTTTCTCATGAAAGATTCGTTGCTGATCACCCAGCCTAAACCCAATGAAGGATAGGTTGTCCATTGATGGCCCTGCGCCAATGGTGAGTTACCGTCGGTACGAAGGGTAGCCGTTACATCATATTTATCATTAAACGCGTAGTTAACACGGCCAAAATAAGATAGCAGGCCGCTTTCACTGTAAGATCCCCCATCCGACTGAAATGTACCCAAGCTAAGGTTGCTGTTTACGTTGGGATCGGAAGGGATGTTGGTAGCGCTGATATTAGAATTTTCGGTGTGCGCTTTCTCAGCGTTAAAACCAGCTATCACATTGATGTGATGTTTACCAAATGTATTATCATAGGTAAGCAAATGCTCCTGGTTTAACCTGTACGAATAGTTGTTTGTTGTACTGGCACTGGTATTAATTAAGCTAACGATACCCCCGCCATTTATACCATTGTAAATACCTTGCAAAGACTGTGAGAAGTTGTAATTTACAGTGTAGCGGTATTTTAAATGCTCGATAGGGCTTACTTCTCCGTAAAGGATTGTATTGCTCACAAATCCCCTGGTATGGTTGTAGTAAGACGCGGGGATAGTAGCCGGTATCAATGGGTTTAAAGTATTATTATCCGTTGCTCCGACCCAAGGCAGGACATTTAGAGAACCATCAGGATTATAAGGGCTAATCAAAGGCGACAAAAATTGCGCGGTACCCAATTGACTTCCCCCTTCATTGTTATCTGCTGTTCTCAGGGTTGCCTCCTGGCCTACCCCAATTTTGAGGTATTTACTGATCTTATGGTCGACATTTATATTCAAATCGATCCTATCGCTTTTAATGCCCGGTTCCAACCCGGTTTGTTTACGGTAACCGGCACCTACCAATACCTGGGTATTTTCCGTTCCGCTTGATATCCTTAAGCTTTGGTCCCAAATCATGGCCGGCTTAACCAAAAGGTCGACCCAGTTGGTGTTTGTGCCCGCGGCAAGCCCCGCCGTTTCTGCCGGGGTTAAACCATATAACGCGGCGGCGCCATTAGCTTGTATAATAGATCCCTGAATAGCATCTTGCTTCAATTGTGCATACTGCGCACCATTCAACATCTGAAGCTCGCCCTCAAGCTTGCTTATACCGTAATAAGTATCGTAAGAAGTAACAGTTTGTCCTACACGGCCCCTGAAAGTAGTGATCAAAATTACACCACCCGAACCGCGGGAGCCATAAATAGCTGTTGCTGAAGCACCTTTTAATACATCGACACTTTTAATGTTGTTAGGATCGATGTTTTCGATAAAGTTATAATAAGGTTCGCCATCAAGAACGATCAGTGGTCCGTCAACACCGGCGGCGCCAATTGTACGGTCGCCACGGATGGTTATTGCCGGCCCGTTGGTGGCGCTTTCAACCACATCAAGGCCTGCCACTTTACCTTTCATTTGTTCAAATACACTTGCAGAGGGTATTTCCTGCAATGATTTGTTGTCGACGGTAGCAACCGTTCCGGTTACGTCCTGCCTTCTTAAGGTACCGTAACCTACCACAACTACTTCGTTCAAATTACTTGAACTTGAAACCAGCGCGATAGTGAGGCTGGTTGTTTTTGAAGTAACCGCGACATCCTGGGTTACATAACCAAGGTATATTACCTGTATGGCATTTTCGCCTGTGGCTAATTTAATGGAGAATTTACCGCTTACATCGGTTGTTACCGAACCGACAACAGTTGATTTTGGCCTGACCGTAGCGCCTGCTAAAGGTTCGCCCTTGTCGTCGGTAACAGTACCTTTAATGGTTGACTGGGCATAAAGACCGGCCGAAAGTAAACTGGTGCATACGAGCAACATCAGTGTTTTCCAGCATTTAGTGAGTTTAAGTTTTTGCATAATTAATTGGTTTATAATTGAGCTCTTGTAAATAAATAATAAAGCTGTGTTGGAGGTTTTGCGAGATCCAACGGCGGCACTTGATAAGTGCCGGTAAACGGGCTATCCCATTAGTTTAAGTTTTTGTTTCCTTATCTTCATGGCATTCTCGGGCGTAATACTGTTAAACTGTTGGATGATCAGGTTGCTCTGCGGCCCGCTAAGGTTGCCCATCGAAACAGCAACCCCTATCGGGAAATA
>Ga0206951_1201_pt1 | contig 11981 bp, 11 predicted proteins | sample Alteio_BWOrgHeat_38_FD_152974 | JGI IMG/M metagenome (GOLD analysis project Ga0206951, IMG submission 152974) | Enriched cells from forest soil in Barre Woods Harvard Forest LTER site, Petersham, Massachusetts, United States -... | ecosystem: Environmental > Terrestrial > Soil > Temperate forest >... | reverse complement strand
AAAAATGGATCTTATTCCGGTGTTGCTTAGCGGCGACAAGCAAAGCAAATGCCTGCAGGTTGCCAAAGCCACCGATATCGAAAAGGTGCACTACGAACAGTTACCCGAACAAAAGTTGGAAGTAATTGATCTGTACAAGAAAAAAGGAAAAACCATCATGATCGGCGATGGGATAAACGATGCCCCGGCATTAACTCAAGCCGACGTAGGCGTATCTATGAACGATGCCAGCCAGGTAGCCATCCAATCGGCAAGAGTGGTGCTATTGAATACCGATCTGCATTCGGTGGTCAAATTTTTGCAGATCAGCAAGCATACGCTCATCACCATCAAACAAAATCTGTTCTGGGCATTTGCCTATAATGTAATAGCCATCCCAATAGCTGCCATCGGACTACTTAATCCAATGGTAGGCGCCTTCGCCATGGCCTTTTCGGATGTAGTAGTGATAGGAAACTCACTCAGGCTAAAACGGAAGAAGATATTCTAAAACAAAAATGCCATCCTTTTCTTTGAGATGGCATTCTTTATAAATCCAGATTAGTAAACCTAATCAACTGAATCAACCACTTAACCAATCAACCCATCAATTCGCCATCATCTTCAAAAACGAAGACAACTTTGCTTTCATTTCACGGCGGTCGACAATAAAGTCAAGGAAACCATGCTCCTGGACAAATTCAGCCGTTTGGAAACCCTTGGGCAGGTCTTTTTTAATCGTTTCTTTTATCACACGCGGCCCGGCAAAACCTATTAAAGCACCCGGTTCGGCTATGTTCACATCACCCAGCATGGCGAAAGAGGCGGTAACACCCCCTGTAGTAGGATCGGTCAGCAACGAGATATAGGGTATTTTAGCTTGCGACAATAAAGCCAGTTTAGCCGATGTTTTAGCCATTTGCATGAGCGAGAACGCCGCCTCCATCATACGCGCGCCACCCGATTTTGATATCATCAGGAATGGTATTTTTTTAGCGATGCAATAATCGATCGATCGTGCGATCTTTTCGCCAACTACCGAACCCATCGAACCGCCAATAAAGTTAAAATCCATACAGGCTATTACCAGCTCCTGCCCGTCAATTTTACCATGTGCCGAACGGATGGCATCTTTAAGGCCGGTTTTTTTCTGGCTTTCGGCAATACGCTCCGTGTATTTTTTGGTATCAACAAAGCCCAGCGGATCGCCCGAGGTAAGGTTCGGAAAAAGCTCTTTGAATTTGTTATCATCGAACAAAACATAAAAATACTCTTTCGAACCAACGCGTAAATGATAGCCGCAATAATGACAAACGTATTGGTTCTCCTCCATTTCAGAGTAATGAAGCGGTTTTTTACACGACGGGCACTTGTTCCAGATGCCATCGGGTGCTTCTTTCTTCTCCTCGGTAGTGGTACTTATACCTTTTTCTTCTCTTTTAAACCACGCCATTACAGTTTCTTTCTCTTTCAATATGTCGCAAAGATAGTAGTTAATAGTTAATAGAAAAGTAGTTGCGCTAAATGGTTATTAGGTTATTTAGTTATTAGGTTATTGGTTACCCTATTTAATCAGGACATGCTTTTAAGTAACTCAATAACCCAATAACCAATAACTGGTTTTCCAATTAACTACTTTCCAATTAACTATTTTCTAATTAACTTCGAAGCATTAAACCAACACTCAAAAACATGGACATCAAAAATTATAAAGGCGTTTTACATGGCGACCAGGTGCAGGAGCTTTTCGAGGCTGCTAAAAAGCATCAATTCGCTTTGCCGGCCGTTAATGTTATAGGTACCAATTCTATCAATGCCGTTATGGAAACTGCTAAAGCAGTTAACTCCCCGGTAATGATCCAGCTATCTCACGGTGGCGCGCAGTTTTACGCGGGTAAGTCGTTAGATAATTCAAAACTGCAAGCCTGTATTTTGGGCGGTGTTTCGGCGGCTCGCCACGTACATTTGCTGGCCGAACATTATGGTGTTGGCGTAGTTTTGCATACCGACCATGCCGCAAAAAAATTGTTACCCTGGATAGACGGTTTGTTGGATTATGGAGAGAAATTTTTTGCCGAAACAGGTAAACCCTTATTCTCATCGCACATGCTCGACCTGTCGGAAGAACCTATCGAAGAAAATATCGAAATATCGTCCAAATATTTAGCCCGCATGGCCAAAATGGGCATGACCCTCGAAATTGAACTCGGTGTAACCGGTGGCGAAGAAGATGGTGTTGATAACAGCGATGTAGATAGCTCACGTTTATATACCCAGCCCGAAGAAGTTTCGTACTCTTACGAGCATTTATTAAAAGTTAGTCCACGCTTTACCATTGCTGCGGCTTTCGGTAATGTGCATGGCGTGTACAAGCCGGGTAACGTAAAACTACAACCTAAAATTTTGCATAATTCGCAGGAGTATGTGAAGAAGAAATTTAACCTTGCTGCCGAAAAGCCGATCAATTTTGTGTTCCATGGTGGTTCAGGCTCAAGCCAGGAAGAAATACGCGAGGCGATATCATACGGTGCCATCAAAATGAATATTGATACCGATATGCAATGGGCATTTTGGGAAGGTATTAAAGATTACTACCAATCGAAAGAAGGTTACCTGCAGAGCCAGATCGGCAGCCCCGATGGGCCAGATTCGCCAAACAAAAAGTATTACGATCCACGCGTATGGTTGCGTAAAGGCGAAGAGACTTTTGTCAAGCGTTTAACTTCAGCTTTTGATGATCTGAACTGTTTGGATGTTTACAGCAAATTGTAATCTAAAACATAGTATATTTAAAACGCCGCGCCTGTCGCGGCATTTTTTCGTTTAATCGGTAAAAAAAATGCAATGTCAATCGAAGTAAATAAAGTTAGCGATCCCGCCGAGCTTGAAACCGTTTTCGCCATACGCCGCGAAGTTTTTGTTGGCGAACAGAATTGCCCACCTGAATTGGAATGGGAGTATGAAGACGAATCGACCCATTTTTTAGCCAAGGTTGATGGCATGCCCGCCGGAGCCTCGCGCTGGCGCAAAACTGCCAAAGGTTATAAGTTGGAACGCTTTGCCGTGCTCAAACCTTTCCGTAATCACGGAGTAGGGCAGGCCCTTGTACAAACGGTGTTGAACGACCTGCCCACAGACGCGACCTATGTTTATATGCACGCGCAGCTTCAAGCTGTAACCCTATACCAACGCTTCGGCTTTGTAAAGGTTGGCGAACAGTTTGAGGAAGCGGGGATACAGCATTTTACAATGGAGAGGAAGAACAGTTATTGAGTTATTAGGTTAATGAGTTATTCAGCTAAGGTATACCGTTGATGGAAAATAGATTTGAAATAATCATGTATTGGAGCAAAGACGATAATGCTGTTATTGCCGAAGTGCCCGAATTACCCGGTTGCATGGCCGATGGCGCTGATTACAACGATGCCTTAAATGCTATTCAGATCGTTATCGATCAATGGATACAAACCGCTAAAGAGATCGGTAAGGAAATACCTTTGCCTAAAGGTAAATTGATGTACGCTTAATTCCATTATCCAAATATCTTTCCCGAAAAAGCCATAGCCTCATTCCATTTATCCATATTCAGTCCTAAGTCAATGCCCTGTTCAGTTAAATAACCCATTAGTTTTTCTGTAGCGATATTACCTGTCAGGTCATCTGCAGCCATAGGGCAACCACCATAGCCTTTCAAGGCGCTGTCGAAATTAGTGCAGCCGCTTACATAGGCAGCCTTAATTTTCCGTATGCTGGTTTGTGGGGTGGAGTGCAGATGCACACCAAATTCTGTTTCCGGGAAACGCGAGGATAGGTGCCTGTATAAGTAATCAATGTTTTGGGGTGTGGAAACCCCCGTGGTATCCGACAGCATTATTGTACCGATGCCTTCGTTTACCATCTTTTCGGCCCAATGTTCAACTATGTCGGCATTCCATTCATCCCCGTAAGGGTTGCCAAACGCCATCGACAGATATATGCGCAATTGCTTGCTGTGCTTGCCACATAGTTCTTGCATCTGCTTCACAGCCTCAAAAGATGCTGCAATGCTCGAGTTGGTATTACGTTGCTGAAATGTTTCGGATACCGAGAATGGGAAACCCAGGTAGGTGATCTCACCGAATAACACCGCATCCTGTGCGCCGCGTAAATTTGCTACAATTGCCAGTAACTTCGACTGCGTTTTGCTCATATCCAACTCTGCCAAAACCTTCGCCGAGTCCTGCATTTGTGGCATGGCCTTGGCCGATACAAAGCTGCCGAAATCGATGGTATCAAAACCTACCTGTAAAAGCAGGTTGATGTATTCGGCCTTGATATAGGTCGGGATAAAATCGTGCAGGCCCTGCATGGCGTCGCGCGGGCATTCGGTCAGTTTGATACGGGAAGGCATATTTAGGTAAACTTTAATAAAAGTACTGTTTAATGCACCTAATTAGCAAATGCACAAACATAAAAAAGGCCGCCAGGTTAAAATCCTGACGGCCTCGTATGGATTATGAGGGTTATAATTACCTCAGATCTTTTTTACCAAAGTCGATAATAACCGGTGTGGCCACGCAGATGGATGAGTAAGTACCAAAGCACACCCCGATCAATAACGCGAACGAGAAGCCGCGAATCACATCGCCACCGAAGATGAACAATACGATCAACACGAATAACACAGTTAAAGCAGTGATAATGGTACGGCTCAATGTAGCGTTTATCGCGGTATTGATCACCTCTTTAGGGTCATCGGTTTTCGCATGGTGCAGTTCCAAAAACTCGCGTATCCTATCGAATACCACCACGGTATCGTTAATGGAGTAACCTATAACCGTTAATATCGCCGCTATAAATGCCTGGTCAATATCGAGCGAGAACGGCAGCAGGTCCTTAAATATCGAGAAGAACGCCAATACCATCAAAGCATCGTGTGCCGTGGCCACCATCGCACCCAAACTGAACTGCCATTTGCGGAAACGGATGAGGATATACGTCGAGATGATAATGATAGCGAAGATAACCGCGTAAAACGCTTTCGATTTCAGGTCGCTGGCAATAGTTGGACCCACCTTTTGCGAACTCATGATTTGATAATCTGAACCGATTACCGAAAGACCTTGTTTTAATTTGGCCTGTACGTCATTATCAGCAGTTGTCGAATTATCGTCTATATGGTACGTGGTGGTTATGCGCACTTGATTATTGTCAGCACCATAAGTTTTTACTTCGGTTTCCTTGTTAAGGGTAAGGTCAACAGCGGCACGTACTTTTTCAGCCGAGATTTGTTTGTCGTACCTTACCAAATAAGTACGGCCACCTTTAAAGTCGACACCGTAGTTAAAACCTTGGGTAAACATGGATATTAAACCGGCCAAAATGAACACACCCGAGAAGATGTAGAACTTGAAACGGTTTTTAACAAACTGGTAATTGGCGTTTTTAAAAGTGTGCGAGCTCCATGGGTTCGAAAACTTGATCACCTTGTCTTTATCTTTCGACAGCATCCACTCAAATATCAACCTCGAGAGTAACATTGAACAGAATAACGATGTTAAGATACCGATCATCAGCGTAGTAGCAAAACCACGGATAGGGCCCGAACCAAAAATATATAAGATACCTCCTGTTAAGAAGGTACTGATATTCGCATCAAGAATTGACCATTTGGCATTTTTAAACCCATCGGACAACGCAATACGCATCGATTTGCCATGGCTCAATTCCTCGCGTATACGTTCATAGATCAATACGTTGGCATCAACCGCCATACCGAGCGTTAACACAATACCTGCAATACCTGGTAAGGTTAATACCGCGTTTAAGCTGGTAAGCACTCCCATCAGCAAGAATACGTTTACCAATACTGCGATGTTAGCAACGGTACCTGCACGGTTATAGTAGGCTATCATAAACAACAGCACCACGATAAAGCCGATAACGCAGCTCATTAAACCGTCGTGTATAGCTTCCTGGCCTAACGAAGCACCTACAACTTCTTCTTCAACAATATGCACAGGGGCTTTTAAACGGCCCGATTTTAAAATGTTGGCTAAATCCTTCGTGTCGTCAACAGTAAAGTTCCCGCTGATGGACGATATGCCACCATCAATTTCTTTTTCAACACCCGGAGCCGAGTACACGTTATCGTCCAAAACAATAGCGATAAAACCTTTAGGTTTTGTTGGCGTTGCAGCAGCAGCAGCAGTTATTTTCGCCCATTTTTCGGCACCGGTCGAGTTCATTACCATGACCACTTCAGGATTGCCGGTTTGGTCGTTGCTTGGCCTGGCGTCAGATATTACATCACCCGAAAGGGCAGGCTGATTATCGGCACCCGATAATTTCATGGCATATAAGGCGAATACTTTGGTAGCGCCGAAAGGTTTTACATCCCACAATAACTTAAGGTTATGTGGCAATACACCTTGTGCCTCGGTGCCATGTATCATGGCGTTAACTTTGGCCGTATCTTTTTGCGCAGCATAGCCTACCACAGGGCCTTGCGATAAAGCAGGCTGCCCGTTTTGGTCGCGGCCATAGTTGGGGCTCAGTATCGAGAACAACGGGCTTTGGTTAGCCAACGCGTTCTTTTTACCAGCCAGCGAAGTATCGGCACCCGCGCCTTTTTGTACTTTGCTTAACAACGATTGTTTCGATGTATCTGTTTTAGCGGCAGCGGGAGCGGCTTTCACCGGTGCTTTGGCTACAGTTGTTTTTGTAGTATCTGTTTTTGCGTTCGCCTTGGCTTTTGCAGCTAATAATTTATCAAGGCCTTCCAAAGCCGGGTAAACCTGGCTGTTATCAAAAGTTTCGTAAAACTCCAGGTTTGCCGAGCCTTGTAACAAGTTACGCACGCGTTCCTGGTCGGTTACACCGGGTAGCTCAATTAATATACGGTCGCCTTGTTGTAATTGGATGTTAGGCTGTATTACACCAAACTGGTCTATACGGGTATTCAATACCGTTTTGGCCTGGCCCACGGCAACGCTGGCCTGGTCTTTCAGGTATGCTTGTACGTCGCTGTTACTGGCGTTAAACTTTATATGGTCCTGGTTTTCCTTGGTGCTGAAAATAGCTGCTAACTTGCCGTTAGGTGCCAGCTTTTCATATTCCTTTACAAACAAGGTAATATAATCGGTTGTACTGGTTTTAGCGATAATGTTCGCATTGCTGATAGCCTGGTTAAAAACAGGGTCGGAGTTATTATCCGACAATGATTTTACCAGTTCGGCCAGCGATACCTGCATGGTAACATCCATACCGCCCTTTAAATCCAAACCTAAAGCCAATTGCTTGGTCTTCACATATTGATAATCCCATTTCAACAAAGGGTAAACCTCTTTGCTGTCCATCGAATCGAGGTATGCTTTTTCTTTAACCAACCTATCGGCCGGTTTAAAACGTTTCGCGTAATCTGCGGCATCGCCTTCCACTTTCCGGGCAACCCACGTAAACGAGAGTTGGTACAAACACACTATGGCCAACAGAATGGCGAAAAATTTAATAACTCCTTTACCTTGCATTGTAAATTAAAATGTATAATTAATTAGTCTATAAGCTTTTTTAAACAAGACGGCAAATCTAATAAAATTTCGGAAAACGAATTTTTAATTCACACAAAATAAAAATTGATGTTTTACACACGCTCTAACGTGATAAACGAGAAGCTAAATTGGTGATTTTCATCTGTTTGGTGGTCTTCGCGCGCGGTTTCGTGCCAAAGCTTATAGTCAATTTCCGGGAAAAACGTATCCGCGTCGAAGCTATGGTGTACAATAGTGAGGTAAATCCGATTGGTAAGGTGCATGGCCTGCCTGTAAATTTCGGCACCGCCAACAATAAAAACTTCTGCCTCGGTTTTGCACAAGGCAATGGCATCTTCAATCGACTTTACCACCTCGCAACCTGCTATCGCTATATCCTGCCGGGTGATGACAATATTCCTCCGCCTCGGCAAAGGCTTCCCCACCGAATCAAAGGTTTTGCGCCCCATAATAACCGTACCGCCCGCGGTAATGTCCTTAAAATGTTTCAGGTCCTTGGGTAAATGCCAAAGCAACTGGTTATTCTTACCTATGGCGTAATTACTGCTTATCGCGACGACGATGGTGATTGTCATTAATCGTGAATTTATATAGGATGTTAGTAAGTAACAGACTTATGGGTAGTATCTATTTTTAAAGGTCGTGAATCGAGAAAAACTAATGTGTCTGCCTTTGCATCTACTCTAAAGTAAGTATGTTCGAATGTGTAAAATTTAGTATTTTGAATATTCCCAAGTGGATTTAAAGAATATACACTATCTGCTTTAAAATTCCATTCGATGTTAATAGTGTCGCCCTTACTGAATCTATTAACGTTTTCAATTTTCTTTCTAAGTGAATCACCTTCAAAAAAGCAAATGCGTTCAACGGCTTTTGGGATTGTGTCTTGGAAAACAATCTGAATTTTATGTTTTATCAACTTAATATTAGCAGAAATTTTTATCTCTGATGAATTTCTCCTACATGAAAAAAGCGATAAAGAAATAAACAGCAAAGTTAGTTTTCGATACATAACATTTTTGTTTCCAATATGGGTATTTATGGGTATTTTGAATATTTATTTAACCACATCGTCGCAATGGTAGGGTGGTAAAAGTAGGTATTGTTCAATTTAATTATCACTCGTTCTTGTTGCATACTTGCTCATACAAATATAAGAATTTTGGCTTGGATTAGCGCTTATATAGAGAGGTCTATCTGATAAATACTTTTGCATTTATAAATTATTAACGGCACTTATCTCATTGTTAATATTGTCAAAATAAACCACATAGCCTTTAAGATCAGCATCCATCCAATCCAGTATTTCATAAATATCCTGAATGATTGCTTGAACTCCTGTAAAATCGATAGAGTTTCCTTGAAAGCAAATCGGCTCGTTATGATAAACGCGATTTCTAAATTCTCTTATACCATTCAACTTTACAGCAATGCTGCTCCTGTTGATATTTGAGGGTTTGTTTATAAAGCAATGGATAATTGAACCACCTATTAACCTGTAGTGATGTGGGTCGAATAAACTTGTCCAAAAACCAAATGACTGTTCTGCTATTACTTTGCCTGCTGTGATGCCGCTACCTTTTCTCAAGATTGTACTTTCAGCATTTTGAACACATTTCTTCATGTAAAATTTAGACGCGGTCAAACTTTGGTGACTCATAAAACCATTTTTTTGATTAATGATCCAGTCTGAGTCCGAAAAATAACTTGAAATGTGATGATTAATTGAGTTTCTTAAAAATGTTTCAAATAAACTTAGAATTGGATATGATGCTTGTGCGACACTTAAATTTATTCCATACAGTTTCTCCGCCCTTGGTTTTGAATTGCCACAAGCCAATAGAAACCTGTCAAGACGTGGTTTCGAAATGAAATATTCAAGTTTATTGTAGTCCAAGCCTTTTAATTAGTGTTTGTTTTATAAGAAAAAGTATACTATTTCTCGTAAATAGTATACTTTTTCTTATCTTTGTACTGTAATGCTTGATCAAGCCTCTTTTTTAATTAAAACGTAATCAAGTTTAAGATAAAAGCCTTCGAATTTTCGAAGGCTTTTTTTGTTTTACACTGCCACCGCACCCTTAATATGCGGCCATGGGTCATAGTTCTCCAACTCAAAATCATCTATCGTAAACCCAAAAATATCCTTCACATCCGGGTTTATCTTCATGTTGGGCAGTGGGCGCGGCTCCCTGCTCAATTGCAAATGTGTTTGTTCAATGTGGTTGTTGTACAAATGCGCATCGCCAAAGGTGTGTACAAAATCGCCATAGTCCAGGTCGCATACCTGCGCCATCATCATGGTGAGCAGCGCGTACGACGCGATATTGAACGGCACCCCCAAAAATATGTCGGCACTACGTTGGTACAACTGACATGAAAGTTTTCCTCTCAGTTCCCCCTTCAGCGGGTTAGGGGGCTGCACGTAAAACTGGAACAAACTATGGCAAGGCGGCAAGGCCATCTGGTCAACATCCGCCACGTTCCATGCCGAAACCATGATGCGCCGCGAGTCGGGATTTGTTTTCAGCGTTTTTACCACCTGGCTTATCTGGTCGATGTGACCACCACCGGGTTTTGGCCACGAGCGCCACTGGTAGCCATACACCGGGCCAAGGTTCCCGTCCGCATCGGCCCATTCGTCCCAAATGCGCACGCCGTTCTCTTTCAGGTAACGGATATTGGTATCGCCGCTCAAAAACCAGATGAGTTCGTGTATAATGGACTTGAGGTGCAGTTTCTTCGTTGTAACCAACGGGAAACCGTCCTGTAGGTTAAAACGCATCTGGTAACCAAACACGCTGATGGTGCCGGTCCCGGTACGGTCGTGCTTTTGTGCGCCGTTCTCCAGCACATGGCGCATCAGGTCTTGGTATTGTTTCATTTCGAGGGTTGATTAAGTTGATTGAGTTGATTTGGTTAGATTAAGTTCGAATGGTTTTTAACCTAATCAACCACTCTCCTAATCAACTCAATCAACATATCAAAAAGCAAATTAAAAAATTCTATTTTTGGTTTCCTACGGATGTGCAAAAATAGCATCTGTGTTAATCATTCTGCATGATCAATTTTCCGAACGCTAAGATAAATATCGGTTTAAACATCACCGCCCGCCGCCCGGATGGCTACCATAACCTTGAAACCGTTTTTTATCCCATTAAACTGAACGATGTGCTCGAAGTGATCGTAAGTGATGAAATGAGTTTTACCTCCTCTGGCATCGATATCCCCGGCAGGGTAGAGGACAACCTTTGCGTAAAGGCTTACCACCTCATCAAACAGGATCATGACATGCCACCAATAAAGATCCACCTGCACAAACATATCCCCATAGGGGCGGGGCTTGGGGGTGGTTCGGCCGATGCCGGATTTTTTATCAAACTGTTGAACCAGGTCTTCAATTTAGATTTGACCACCGATACGATGGAGGCCTACGCCCGCCAACTGGGTGCCGACTGCGCCTTCTTTATCCAAAACAAACCCACATTCGCTTTTGGCAAAGGCGACGAGTTTGAACCCATTCAGCTCGACCTGTCATCATATCACCTCGCTTTAGTAATGCCACCCACCCATGTATCCACATCCGAAGCATACCGCGGTGTAAAACCCGCACCCGCCAAAACTTCCTTAAAAGATTTGATCAAACTCCCCATCGCCGAATGGCGCAACCACATCAAAAACGATTTTGAAGAACACATCTTCAAAGCTCACCCCGAAATAAGAGGGGTGAAGGCAGCGCTATACCAGGCTGGTGCCCTGTACGCCTGCATGAGCGGGAGCGGGGCTTCCGTGTTCGGGATATTTGATCAAAAACCGGATCTTGAATTTTTGGAAGAGGGGAACGAGGTTTTTTATGAACTTTGAGTCCGTAAGTCGAAAAAGTCCGTAAGCAAAAAAAAGAGTTGACGTTGCTGTCTTTTCAACTTCCGGATTATTCAATACCTGTCTTTCGGACTTCCCGACTTTTCCGACTTTCGGACTAAGCTCAAACCCCCGCGTCATCACTCACACCCTTTCCAAAAGCTTCCACCCAATCCCTGTCGCCGCCGCCCTTGGCTACGGCTGCTAATAAGCGGTTGTGAGCAAGGGTAGCCAGTGGCATAGGAGTTAGTGTCAGTTGCGACAGTTTAAGGGCAAGGCGGGCGTCTTTTAAGCCCAGTTTGGCTTTGAAGCCTACAGGTTCGTATGTCTTGTTCGCTATCAGCTTGCCATAGTTCTGATAGATGGGCGCGTTAAAAATTGTCGACCCAAAAAACTCGGCCACCTGTTTGCGGTCAAGCCCGCTCTTCTCGGCAAGCGTAAAGGCTTCGGCCATCAGCTCCAGCGAGGCGATGATCATAAAGTTGCCCGCTACCTTTAACACATTAGCCGCGCCTACAGCTTCACCAAAATCGTACACGCCCTGGCCAAGCGCTTCGAGGATGGGCCGGGCCGCTGCTTTGGCTTCGGCATTGCCCGATGTGCATACAAATA
>Ga0206951_1200_pt1 | contig 12084 bp, 11 predicted proteins | sample Alteio_BWOrgHeat_38_FD_152974 | JGI IMG/M metagenome (GOLD analysis project Ga0206951, IMG submission 152974) | Enriched cells from forest soil in Barre Woods Harvard Forest LTER site, Petersham, Massachusetts, United States -... | ecosystem: Environmental > Terrestrial > Soil > Temperate forest >... | reverse complement strand
GGGCTGGTCGTTATCCGTGGAGTTTTTGTTTTACCTTTTGTTCCCATTCCTGTTTAATTATTTATACAGCAGGTTCAAATTAAAAACAACAGCCATTGGAATTATCGCTTTTTGGGCACTATCGTTATTGGTGTTAAATTGCCTGTTTTTCTCGTCTTTTAATCAAGGGTATGCGTCGGCGAGTGATAACTTCATGTCGTTCTCTCCTGTCATGCACGTAAACGAGTTCCTTGTCGGCAACCTGATCGGCTTAATTTATTTGCGCTACCAGGAATATAACGGCAGTTACGATATTTACTTGATCGGCTTATTTGCAGCCATTATTTTAGTCAGCTATTTTGATGTGAGCCTGGGCATACGTTTAAATATACACGACGGTTTTATGGCTTTGTTGTTTGCACCCTTTATATTGCTTTTGGCTTTAAATAAGAACGGGTCCATCACCAGGGTTTTAAAGCACAAAAGTTACATTCTGCTGGGCGAAATAAGTTACAGCATTTACATTATTCAATACCCGGTAAGCCTGCTGACCAATTATTTTTATAAGATGTTCCACATCAGCCAACCCGAAGTTGTGTTTTATTCGTACGTGCCCATACTGCTCGCGGCATCATTTGCCTGTTATTATTTTATCGAGATACCGGTAGGGAATTGGATCCGGGCAATGGTCACTAACAAAAAGGAACTATCAACTAATGGATAATATAAATGGCTGATCGTATATTGGTTTCGGTAATTACGGTATCTTATAACTCATCGAGGTTTATACGCGAGACTATCGATAGCATTTTAGCTCAGCAGTACGATCATTTTGAATACCTCATTTGCGATGACCGTTCGAACGACGGTACCTGGGAGATCATTAACGAATATAAAGACTCACGCATCAGGGCTTATCGAAACGAAACTAACCTGGGCGAGTACGCCAACAGGAACAAAGGGGTTAGCCTGGCTAAGGGCGGGTACCTCATATTTATTGATGGCGACGATCTGATGTACCCGCATGCACTGTCGGTTTTTGTGCAATACGCAGTTCAGTTCCCCGAGTGCGGGATATTGATAGCCCGCGACTGGGACGACAGGATAAAATGCCCGTACAAATTATCGCCACAAGAGCTTTACAGGTTTGCGTTTTTTGAGGGCACCATATTACAAAACTTTACAAAGCTGTTGTTTAAAACGGCGGTAATAAAAGCAGAGCCTTTTCCGCTTAATATCCGTTCGGCCGATTCGTATATGCAGTTAAAGATCGCGCAAAAGTACCCGGTGCTTATCATCCCCGATGGTTTAACCTGGTGGCGGCGCAGAACGGGCAATGCTACATCGGCTTTAATGGGTAACAGTAAAATTATTGCCGAAACAACCAACTACGATATCGAATTGCTGGGCGAAAATTGTCCCCTTTCAGCCGAAGATATTGAAAGGGCCAAAACCAACATTTATGGCATCTTTTTACGATTACTGTTTTGGCTGGTGGTAAAGGGAAAATTTAGCGAGGCTTTGTTTTTAAAAGAGAGAGTAAAGGTTCCCTCAAATTATTTTAAGAGTTTTTTTATCCCGCGTAAAATGGGCATCTACCAGCATGTAACCGGAGATGATCCGTTGCACACCCCGCCCTCAATAGGTTAATGAAAAAAGAGAACCGTTTTTTTATACTTAGTTCAAAACAATATACAGATTACTACCCCTTGCAGGTGGTTTATGAATGGGAACAAGTTATAGCCGACACGCTTAATATCCCCCTTGATTTTGAAAGCTTCCCGATGGTAGCCGCCAAATTTGATAACAAGATTAACCAGCAGGTACAAAAGGGCATCAGGAACAGTTTTTTAAAAAAACATATCGACTCGTCGTTTAATTATTTTAAAAGGCATAAAAAACACCAATACCTGGTCAGCTTTTTACTAAATCCAATACCCATATCCAACCATTACATTTATCAGCAAAATGCGGTGGTTATATTGTTGGATGTGTTTGCAAACACCATCGATCAGATACCCGTTCTGTTTAAAAACAAATTGATATTTGTTACCAATATTGAGGTGATGCAATATTTTGAAAATCACCCGGTAAAAAAACAACTACGCTACATCCCTTTATCAATAAGCGACGAATACTACAGCGTGAATGTTCCGAAAAAAAAAATAGACGTAATACAGGTTGGCAGGCAAAATGTTGTTTTACACGATTGGATGCTCAAGGTAGTAGTTAAACATCCCGAAATAGAGTATGTGTATGCTAAAATGGAGGATGGGGTGAATGTGTATTTTTCGACGAAAAGAGGCATTTTGAAAGAGGATACCCGTACAAGGGCTGCTTTTATGAGTTTTTTAGGCAGCGCTAAAATAAGCTTGTTATCGGCACCCGGTATTGATGGCGGCGAAAACATCAGAACCGGTGGATACAATCCTGTTACGCCGCGTTTTTACGAGTCAGCAGTAAATTATTGTTACATGATAGGCCGTTTTCCGGATAGTGCCGATTTTGTAGAAAATCAGGTTAGCAGCGTTTGCGAGCGGCCCGCGGATTACGAGGAATTTGAAAGTACAGTGTTACACATGATCGATACTCCTTTCGATCGTCAAAAAGCATACGGGCCGTTTATTAAAGAGCACCTCACCAGTACCATCGCGCAAAAAATGAAGATTGAACTCGATAAGTTAGAAGCAATATGAAGAATAACCTAACATGTTCGTAATTCATCTAATGGGCGGTTTGGGTAATCAGATGTTTCAGTATGCGGCTGGTCGGGCTTTATCCGTAAAACGGGATATTCCTTTTGTGGTAGATTTTGACGACCCATATATTTATGCCAAAAGGAGTTTTGGTCTTGATGTTTTCGACCTGGATTATCAAACAGCATCATTTGGGCAATTGCTGGGTGCGAAACCTAAGCGAAAAGTATTGCGGAGACTGTTCAAATGGACGGGCAACGATCCCGACAAATATTTATATCGCGAAAAGATGGATTTCTACTACCAACCCGAACTGTTTGATTGTCCCAATGGTTCATACGTGTCGGGCTTTTGGCAATCCGAAAAATACTTTTTGGATATTGCCGACATCATACGACGGGATTTTGGGTTCAAAAACCCTCAAAATGCTTTAAACAAGAGCCATGCGGATGCAATCAATAATTGTAATTCGATTTCCATTCACATTCGCAGGGGCGATTATATATTGGTACCAAACACCAACAAAATACACGGCACCTGCGATTTGGAATATTATCAAAGAGCTATAGAAATCATTTCCGAAAAGGCGAACGATCCGGTGTTCTTTTGCTTTTCTGATGATATGGAATGGGTTAAAGGCAACCTCAAAATAAATCATCCGGTACGTTATATAGATAACAATACAGCAAATGGGTACGAGGATATGCGTTTGATGAGTTATTGCAAACATCATGTTATTGCCAACAGTTCGTTCAGCTGGTGGGGGGCCTGGCTCAACCCAAATCCTGATAAAATTGTTATCGCACCCAAAAAATGGTTGAATAATCCGGCAGTTGTTGTAAAAGATCTAATACCCGATTCGTGGATAAAGCTATGACGCAACCTATTTCTGCCGTTGTGCCAACAGCTAACAGGCCAAAAGTACTACAAGCTACTTTGAGTAGTTTGGCACAACAAAGTGTTCAACCGGCCGAAATTATAATTGTTGATGCCTCAGAAGGCGAAGAAACGAAACTGGTTTGCGAAGTGGGAGTCGATAACTTGCAGTCGCGAATTGTCTATCAAAAGGCTGTGCAAAAAGGTGCAGCGAGCCAGCGAAATGAAGGAGTTGATAAAGCTGATTTTGAATTCATCCTTTTTTTTGACGATGATATTTTTTTTGAACCATTTTGCATCGAACGTTTATGGAATGGCATAAACACCAGCGATAAGATCGGGGGTATTAATTGCATGGTCACGAATCAGCGGTACCTGAAGCCGGGCAAGCTGACAAGCATGATGTACCACATCATGAATGGCGAGAAATTAAAAACTTATGCCGGTAAATGCATTGGGCCTGCCTGGAACTTGCTGCCCGAAGACGATAATGCACTCCCCGAAATAAATAAAACAGAATGGATAAATACCACCTGCACATTATATCGAAAGGAAGCGTTACCAAACCCTGTTTTCCCTGAATACTTTAAAGGGTACTCTATGATGGAAGATCTGACGCTATCGTCGATAGTTGGTCGTAACTATGACTTGTATAATGCCCGCACGGCGCGTATTTTTCACGATAGCCAGCCTGGCTCGCATAAAAATAATTTGTTCGAAATAGCGAAAATGGAAACCGTTAACCGCCATTTTGTGATGGTTAATATATTAAACAGGAAAGGTTTCAAATTCCATGTCAAACTGGTATTACTTGAAATGTTTTTTATACTATCCAATGTTACCTCGTTAAACGGCCTTAAAAAGCTGCCGCTTATCTTAGCCGGTAAAATTACGGCCATACCGGCAACGTTTAGCAACACCGATAAATAACTCTTGATGATCTTTGATATCATAGTTCCCACATATAACCGGTACGATGCATTACCTGCATTTTTTGAAAAGTTAAACGGGCTCGACAAAACATTATATACGCTGTGGTTGATAGATGACTGCTCTACAAAAAAAGACGCAGCAGTTATCCCCGATTGGGACAACTTGAAATACATACAATTGACCGAAAATATAGGCCAGGCAGGTGCCCGCAATTTTGCAATACACAACGGAACAGCACCCTATATCATATCCCTGGATGATGACGCCTGGTTTGCAGATGCCCTGATAGATTTAAATACTATTGCTAAAGCTTTTGACAAATACCCCGATACGGGTTGCTTAATGTTCAATATCGCCACGCCAAAAACAACATATAAAGCCGATACGGATGGTAAATTATTGGCGGTACATGTTACATGCGGCTGCGCATATAGGCGGGTTGCACTTCAGGAGATTGATGGGTTTAATTCGCTTATCCAGGGCCAGGGCGAAGAAAGTGATATATCACTCAAGCTTTATAAGGCAAATTGGAGCATCCGTTCGTTATACAGTGTTCATGTTTTTCACGATTTTAACCCCGATCTGCGCAGTACTGATTGGTATTTAAGGATCAGGCATAAAGAAACACGCAATTCCCTGGTTGTGGCTTTTATCCATTACCCGTTATGGTCCCTTTTTTGGGCTCTGCCGGGCAAAGCCATTACGCAGTTACTTTTCGCCATCAAGCTAAAAATTGTCGTTTTCAACACATTGAAAACATCGGTATCCGCTATTTTTGAATTTATTAAAATGATACCAAAGCTCAGTAAATTAAGAAGCCCGCTTTCGCCAAAACAATTTCATAAATGGCGTTCTTTGTATAAACATTCAAATTTGATTTAACAGCTATGCCATTACAATTAATTGAAGATATTATATTAAAGAAAAGCGTAGGCCTGACCAGTCGCTTCAGGGTATGGTTTTATCAATTTCTTGGTATGACTACAGGAAAAACAAATCGTTTTGAAAAAGGCCGGTGCCGCAGGTTAAAGCAAATCACTATCGGAACTTTTAACGCGTTTACCGCTGGCTATATGCTATGGCCAATTGATGCCGATTACGACGGTAAGCGAATAATTATTGGCGATCATAACTACTTTAACCGAAACGCCATGTTAGATGCCTGCGGGTTGATCGAGATAGGCAATTATAATATGTTTGGACCCGATGTGTACATAGCCGATTCAAACCATACCTTTGGGTACGGCATATCGCCGTCAAAAGCGCCAATGGTTACAGGCACAGTAAAAATTGGTAACAACTGTTGGGTAGGTGCCAACGCTGTTATCCTTAAAGATGTTGAATTAGGCGATGGCTGCGTAGTATCAGCCGGCTCGGTAGTAACCACAAGCTTTCCTGCAAACTCGGTTATTGGCGGCAACCCCGCAAGGAAATTATATACTTTAAAACCCACTGTTTGACAGCGAAAATATTACTGGCGCATCCCGGCACACAACATGCGCGCCATTTGGCCCGGCAGTTGCATAAGCGTCATTTGCTCGCAGCATTTTATACAGGGCTTGGTATTGGCGAACAAGGCTGGCAAAGTTTGTTGGTAAACTCTCTGCCCGCCACTGTTAAAAACAAAATCAGTAACCGCATGGTAATTGGGGTGCCTCAAAAGCTCATCAAACAGTTTTTTTTTAACGAAGTACGGGCACTAAAGGCATTAAAAAATGGGGCAAAGGCTGAATCCGTTTTGTTAAGTCGTAACAAGGAATTTCAAAACAATATACCCGATAAAGCGATCACAAATGCCGATGCGGTGATAGGCTTTGATACAAGTTCGTGGATATTGGCCGAAAGATGTAAACAATTGAACCGCCCCTTTATTTTGGATATAAGTATAGCGCATCCTTACGAAAAGCGGGCCGTATATCAACAAATATCAGATCAATATCCTGAATGGTCTTTTTTGTTAGAGCAAAAAAGTCAGCAAATGATCGACCTGGAGATGAAAGAAATGGAACTGGCTGATAAAATTGTTGTAGCGAGTACCTTCAGCAAAAACTCACTGATTAAAAATTGGGTGCCCGAGCGGAAAATTTATGTTAACCCCTACGGTACCGACCTTACGTCTTTCAAGCCCCTTGAAAAAAACAACAGGTCGGTTCAGTTTGTTTTTGTTGGTTTGGTCGATGCCCGAAAAGGGATCCCGGTTTTATTGGAAGCCTGGAAAAAAATTAAACTTGCCGGCGCTGCTTTAACACTGATCGGGCCCGTAAGCGAGCATACTGCAACACTGATTAAAAAGGAGGCGCCTGATATCACGATAAAAGGGCGCATCCCTTACGATACTTTGCCAGGTGAATTGGCACAGTATGATGTATTGGTTTTTCCAAGTTATTTTGAAGGTTTTGCTTTAGTAATACCCGAAGCCATGGCATCGGGCTTAACGACAATAACTACACCTGCAACATGTGCGCCTGATATTGTTGATGATGATTTAAATGGTTTTATTATACCTTGCGGCGATGCAAAGCAACTGGCAAACAAGATGCAAGCCTTAATTAACGACCCTGCAAAATTAAAAGATATGCAAAAGGAGTCTTTAAAAAAAATACAGAATTTTACCTGGGATGCCTATGGCGAACGCTGGGCACAAATCATACGCGAGATAGAAATATGAATTTAATCAAATAAGATATCATGAAAAAAATAGCACAGGAAATTCAGGCTGATTATTACAAAAGGACAGCGGTCGACTACGATGCTTCACATGTCATATCAGCAGATATGGAGCAGATTTTTGCATTACAATACCTATCCTCTATTATAAATTATTATTCAATTCAATCTATCCTCGATGTAGGCGCCGGAACCGGGAGAACAATTGATTATGTAATGAAAAACCACCCAAATGTCAGGATTGTAGGGATTGAGCCAGTTAAAGAACTTTTAGAGGAAGGATACAAAAAAGGTATCTCAAAATCAATTTTAATCGAAGGTAACGGGAATGAGATCCAATTTGACGATAATGCTTTTGACTTAGTATGTGAATTTGCTGTATTGCATCATGTTCCCAAACCTGAAGTCGTTGTGGCCGAAATGCTTCGGGTTGCAAGGGTGGGTATATTTATATCTGACAGTAATAATTTTGGTCAGGGCAATTCATTAAGCAGACTTGTTAAACAAACAATAAATTTCTTTGGGCTTTGGGATTTATATAATTTAATTCGAACAAAGGGGAAGGGCTATCAAATCTCCGAAGGAGACGGCCTTTTTTATTCTTATTCGGTTTTCAATAATTATAAGCAGATAAAAAAGCAGTGTCAAAAAATTCATCTGTTAAACACAAACGATGGCGGTTTAAACCCATACAAAACAGCCTCTCATATTGCGCTTGTAGGTATAAAGTAATTTTGACATCGACCAAGGTCATCCTTGCATAACAATTAATAAAAATAAGAATGGAAAAAAAACTACCGGTAAAAAATATAGGCCTGCTTCGTTTAATATCCAGGCTATTGCCATTAAAATACAAATTGAACGGACTTATTGGCACATACCTGGATACAAAGGATACACTGGTTATACCGTATATCAATCAATACGCGATAGTTGTGCATCCGGATACTGTTGCGGCTTCCACCATCAGTAATTTAATATTTGAGGGCGGCAGTTACTTACCCGAATATAATTTGCTGCAAAAAATAGGTGCATCACTTCCGCAAGGGTATGTTTTTGTAGATGTGGGAGCCAATATAGGTACAATTATATGGCAGCTTGCCGATAAATGCGGGCAGATATATGCCTTTGAACCTATGCCCAAATTAAACCAGGTAATTGCTGATTCTGCCATCTATAATAGCTTTACATCGCTTAAATTGTACAACAAAGCTGTTGGAAGCAATGCCGGTTTTGTCCAAATGGTGGATAATGATAATTCATCGGTGCTTAATGATACCTCGACACCGGGTGGTGTTACCATCGAAGTAACAACATTGGATGAGGAGTTGAAAGATTTGGATAAGATAGATTTTATAAAGATAGATGTTGAAGGGTACGAGTGGGAAGTATTGCAGGGTGCTACAGCCACCATTCAAAAGCACAAACCATTGCTATTGGTGGAACTGCACCCCATGTTCCTCAAAAATTATAAAATTGCTTATACCACAGTGATTGATTTCCTTGAGCAAAATAATTACAAAATTTCTTACCACTCATTCCTCGAAGAAACAAGGATGGGCAGGTTAGCACGCCTTTTGTCGCGATATTTGCCAAACAGCGGCAAACATTTCAAAAATAAAGAAGCCTTTATTAAGGATGTTGATACGCTGCCTGCCAAATTAAGTTATCATTTATTTTGTGAATACCGGGGTGCTTAATATACATGCTATCATTCTTGCTTTAAACGAAGATGTGTTTATAAAAACACAATTAGATACTATTTACCCGTATTGCAAGGCCATATCCATCATAACACAATACGATAGGGATTGGTACGGTACCAAAGTAAATCCCGACAATACCGTTCAGCAAGTGCTTAGCTATCCGGATGAGGCGGGCAAAATAAACCTGTGTGTGCGTCGCTTACCTGATGAAGCCGCCGCCCGCAATATGGAAATGTTGAGCTGTAACAAAAAATCATATCGCCACACCTTATCGCACGGCCGATCCATGGAAGAGATTGCCGCATTTCATAACCCACCCGATTATTTTTGGGTGATAGATGCCGATGAAATTTATGATACCGCAACCATTCCGGATATATTGCAGTATCTCAGTTCAAAAACCCCTCGGGGTATGCGTATCACAGGTTATAATTATCTGCGCGATTGGAACCACCGTGTACCGAGGGAAGTAGTCGATTTTACACACTTTGGTTTTATAAAACCAGGTATCTTGTTCGAACAACGAAGAGTTATATCATGGAATCAATCGCGTTTATCAAAGTTATTTAAAACACTGCACTTGCCCGATTGGTCGGACAAAATATACGGATTTATCAATTGTCCCGAGTCGATCGGTGTTTTTCATCATGGCTGCTGGCTTGGCGATAACACCAGGATAGCAGAAAAATTCAGTAAATCAAGCCATCGTGAATCAAAGGACCGTGAATCGGATGCTGTGGATAAAATTTCGTCCCAATATATTCCTTTCAACCAATTGCCGGTAAATATCAGGCAGACGGTTTGGCCCGATAATTATATACATAACAATGGATGATGATAAGCTAAATATTTTTGCCATCGTACCATCGGCTTTTTGTTTTGGATTGCAACATGTAACTATCGATTTTTTCAAAGAGTTTACCAAAATAAACAGCCTTTTTTTGGTTACAGGGTGGAACAACGGGGATTTTATAAAGCTGCTTAATAATAATAACTTGCCGTACACCATGAGCTGGCTGGGCATGTTTAGCCGCAGGTTAGACTGGCATAATCTAAAAATGAGCTTGTACTCCTTGAGTAAAATGCCAAAACTGTATTACGATTTTTTTAAAACGCTAAAAAAGTTTAAACCTGATATTCTTTTTTTTGCCAATCACCATGAATTAATACTGCTTTATCCTGCATTAAAATTTGTTAAGGTTCCCGTTGTTTGCCACATGCACGACCCATCGCCGACTATACCATTCCAAAAAAAAACTTTTTCACTTTATAGTTCGGTGGTCAACAAGTTTATTGCAATTTCTGATAATGTGAGACAACGTACCATCGAATTAGGTTGCCCGCCCGAAAAAATAATAACAGTACATAATGGTATCGAATTGCCAGGTGATATAAGATTGAAACGTAATAACAACTTTACTACGCAATTTGCATGGGAAAGCGATGTTTTTATAGTGGGGATAACCGGGCAAATGACAGCTACAAAAGGTCACATGGATCTGTTGCATGCGTTTAAAATAGCATATCAGCAAAACAATAAGTTAAGATTGGTAATTGGAGGATTGCAAGTTGAACCTTTGTACAGCGAATTACTACAATGTGTTAAGGATTGGAAAATGGAAAATGTTGTATGTTTTTCCGGCTGGCAACCTACCGTCGATTCATTTTTTGAAAACATCGATACTTTTGTATTGGCGTCCCGGCACGATGAAGGCTATGGCCTGGTTGTTGCCGAGGCGATGGCTCATAACCTACCTGTTATTATAACGAATAGCGGCGGTGCGGTAGAAATTGTTACTGATAATGAAAACGGCTTTATTGTGCCAAAGCACGATTTTGAGATGATGGCCGAAAAAATGCTCTTTTTATCGAATAACCCTTTAATTTGCACTAAAATGGGTAACAACGGGCATGACAGTATCAGCAAAAATTTTAACCTTAAAAACCAGGCAGAACTAATGCAACTTTTATTTTTAAAGATCAACAAAGATGCAGTACGGACATAGCCACCCACCAATTGGATTATGGATAAGCATATTCGCTTACCTGCTATTTTCATGGGCAAACTCGCCTAACTTTTTGATATCGGTACCTGTGTTCCTTTTTCCTGCATTTGCTTATCGTTTGTTTTGGCTTAATAATCAACCTAACGTGATTTTTTTTGGATTAATGTATCAATGGGCTAACGTATCGGCACAATTAATTTATGCTACAACGCTTGGCGTAAGTATGGAAGAGTATATGCGAGGCCAGGGCTATCCGGTTGAGCTCTTCAATACCACTATATTTTTATCGATCATAGGTTTATACTTTTTTTCGCTTGGCATTTTTGCGGGCGTAAGGAAAATCCGTATCGAAAATATTGATAGTGTTTTAACACAATACTCCCCAAAGAGCGTACTAACCTGGTACATGATCATTTCTGTTGTAATTTATTTGTCCCGTGCAGCAATCTGGAGTTTTCCGAGTCTTGTCCAATATTTCTATTTTTTCTTTTATATAAAATGGGGCTTTTTTTTAGCTACATTTTATATCGTTCAAAAACGGGGATTGCAATTACGTTGGATACTATACTTATTCCTCGCTGCAGAATTTGCCTTAGGATTGTCTTCATTCTTTGCCGAAAATTTTGTAAATATTATTATATACCTTTTGATAGGCATGATGGCTATACAACCCAAAATAAAATTTGCAGGGTATGTCATTATATTTGTCATGGTGATCTTGTTTTTCAATATGGCCGTCTTATGGACGGCTTCTAAAACCCAATATAGGCAATTCCTTAATAAGGGGACATCGGCACAAACGGTATCGGTATCCCAAACCGATGCTGTAAAAAAATTGATCGACATCATATCCAATGTTGACCAGCAAACATATAATAACGCAATACGCGGTATGGTGGATAGAGTAGGGTATATACAATATTTTGACGCTACATTAGCTTACGTTCCGGCGGTGGTTCCGCATCAATACGGTGGGGTATACGTTAAGGCTATTGAATTCTTCCTGGTTCCAAGGTTTTTGGACCCCAACAAGGAATCGCTCGATGATAGTAAACATACAAATCAATATACAGGGCTCGGGTTGAGCGGCGCCGCAGAATCAACTTCGTTTAGCCTGGGTACCTTTGCGGATGCGTATATAGATTTTGGTGATGTTTTTATGATGGTACCTATCTTTTTGTTCGGTTTAGTGATCGGGGCTTTTTTCAAATATTTATGGGA
>Ga0206951_1145_pt1 | contig 12139 bp, 6 predicted proteins | sample Alteio_BWOrgHeat_38_FD_152974 | JGI IMG/M metagenome (GOLD analysis project Ga0206951, IMG submission 152974) | Enriched cells from forest soil in Barre Woods Harvard Forest LTER site, Petersham, Massachusetts, United States -... | ecosystem: Environmental > Terrestrial > Soil > Temperate forest > O... | reverse complement strand
CTTCTGGAATCTTTTTTCTCAGAGTGTCCGCGATCGTGCTCAGCATTACGGCAGGATGATCACACGCTTTTAATTGGAGCCCAATCGTTTGCTTTTCGAGAAGTGGCAACTGCACAGTTTCCCCATGAAATCCACACGGGGCGTTGGTATCGCCTGACCTTCGCAGCGCAAGGGTGCAGGTTTCACGCCAGCGTAGAGGATTTGGAGACAAACGACCGGACGGATCTTTCCTATGTAGAGCAATCGTGTACTCCTCTACAGGGGCAGATAGGCTTACGAAGCTATTACGCCAAGGCTTCGTGGCGAAGATTGAAAGTGAAGCTGATCCAATAACCAAACAACTTAGGGTGCGATGCGGTGCGCAGCAGGCGTGTCGATATTCGCTTGAGTAATACGAAGTGCCTCGGTCTGAATGAGTTTCTCGACCGGATAGCCTCCCAGGGCATCGTGCATAGCGTCGACCGCAAGACGCCCGATTGTAGATGAATCGCACGCGATAGCAGCGCTCAGCAGGCCAGAACGCACGGCACTTAGCGACTCACCTCCGTTATCGACTGTTACGCTGGTGAGATTCCGTGTGGCTTGGACAGACCGAAGAGCATTGAGGACGCCGTGAGCTGAAAAATCGTCCGAAGAAAATACCGCATTAATCTCCGGCTTTTCAGATAATGCATCGAGTGTTGTGCGGCGCGCCCGCGCCCAATCTGAAAGACTATACCGTGAAGCCACGATACGAGCGCCTGGATCGAATCGGGCGAGTGCGCGGCGAAGGGACTCTTCCCGTTGTGCTGTCGTTTGTAGAGTGGGGCTTGCGCCGATCACTAGGATGCGGGCGTTTGCACCCATAGTCTGCATGAACTGCTGCGCGGCCATGAATCCAATAGCCTCATCGCTACAGCCGATCATGGTTACATACTCCGATGGCTGAACGGCAATAGGTGAATCGACAATGACCACTGGAATACCGGCAGCATGAGCGCGGCGCACGCCTTCAGCAAGGACAAGTTGATGAGAGGGCGCAAGAATAATGCCGTCTACATGCTGTTGCACAGCATCATTGAGCAGCTTAGCCTGCACTTCATAGCCCGCGGCGCTCTGCGGGTCCGACCACTTTAAGGTATATCCGTAATGCTGAGCACGATCGCGGACACTCTGAGAAAAAAGATTCCAGAAGCTGGTCCCGCCTGTACTTTGGATGATCGCAATCACAGGTATTCGGCCATGCCTGGAACATGAAAGTAACAACGCGAAGAAAATTGTGACGAAAAACGCCGCAAAGAAATTGCAGGCATCCTTATGCTCTTTGCGCCGCATGAACGAAGACATGATTACTTCGCTTCCTCAAGACGGAAGCGATCTATATTTTGTTGACGTTGAGCATTCGCTTTGCGCACTGCATCGAATCTCCGGCTGAGCTCCTGTATTGATTCGCGATCGCCGGTACGACGTGTGGCCATCAATTCTTGGTACAGAGCTTCCTGGTCGTTCGGGTCGTCGGCGAGCGCAATCCGAGCCTGTTCAATCGCGAGCTTAGGTTGTTCAATACGCAGGTAGAGTTTGGCCAGCAAATCACGTGCGGGCTGATAGTGAGGGTCCAACACTGTTGCACGCTTTGCCGCGGCAATAGCGTGATCAAGCGTGTTTCGATCACTATTTTCGGTTTCTGAAAGTTGTTCAGCAAGCAGGTATTGAAGAACGGGATCGTCCGGATTGAGCTTGGCTTGCTTGTCGAAAAGATCCTGCGAAGCGGCGTTGTCATGCTGCTGTGTTTTGACGATTCCGATAGCATCGACACTCAGTGAAAGCTTCGGATCGAGGCGGTGCGCCTGTTCGAAATCGGCAATAGCTGTCTGCGTGCGATCAGTAAGCTGAACTTCCAAAACGCCTCGGGCCAGATAGAGCGGCGCTGACTGTGGCAGCCGCTTAAGACCGGCTTGCACCATATCGATGCCAACCTGAAAAGACTGGTGTGCAAAGGCGATACCTGCAAAGTCCAGATAATTCTGCTCATTATCGGGAGACAAGAGAATAGTCTTGCGAAGTAAATCGACCGCGCGCGGTGTGTCACCCAACTTTTCGGCCATGCGCGATCCAAGACTTAAAGCTAGTTCATTACCGCCGGCAGATAGCAGTGGCTCTAACGTGGCAAGCGCCTCGCGTTCATTGCCGCTCCGCCATTCCAGAACTGCAATGTCATCGACATAAATGTCATCGGGGTGAGCTGTCTGTAGTTCTTTGTATTGTGCAATCGCCGAGGCGTAATCACCCGTTGCTGCCAAGCAAAAGGCATGGCCCTCCATCCACTCTGTCCGATCAGTAAATGCGGCGCGGCTTACTTCGAAGTGAGGCAACGCAGCCTGGCAATTGCCGTCGTTGCGCAGCGCGGAGGCCAGCATGGCTTGTGCTGGAAGATTCGTCGGTTGTAGCGCGGTAATGTGTTCAAGGATAGGAATGGCGGCCTTGTCCTTGTGGGCATAATAGATCTGTCCAGCGCCTTCAAGAGGAGCCAGATAATCGGGACATCTCGCCAGCGCTCTATTAAACGCTTGAAGAGCTTCATCCTGTCGATGAAGCCCTGTCAGCGCTACGCCCTGCAGGGAATGTAATTTACAATCCTGCGGATGTGTTCGCATTTGTGTGGTTATAAGCGCAAGTGCCTGTTCATTATTGCCGGAACGAAGCTGATCAACAATCTCCGATGTTGGCGGACTTGTCTGTTGCGCTGAAAGCTGTGAAACAACGAACGAAAGGATAGTGGAGAGTATGAATACTGAAAGATGACGCCATCGCCAATTAGTTCGATGAACCGCGTGTATGAACTTGCCGATAAGATGCAAACGCTGACTAACCCCTGAACTGCTTCCAGATCATCAAAGACCTGACTGCAAATTCTAGCACTGTCCCCAAAGCCTGGTTAACTCCCAGCGGAAAGAAGGCGCGATCATGGAAAACGGAAGATTCCATGAATCGCGCCCTGATGGTTAAAAGTTGACGCGGCCGCCGAGGAGCATGTTTCGCTGCGGATTGGTTGAGGTGCTCTGGGCAAAATTGCCGTCCTGCAAGTTCGTATCGACACCGCTATAGTTCACCCGATTGGCGATGTTGAAAACATCCAGTCGAAGTTCGAAATTAACCCGTTCGGTAATGGCGGTGACTTTCTTGACTGTGAAATCGATATCGGCGTAGCCAGGATTGCGAAACTGGTTCGGCATTTCATTGCCCTCTGCACCAACAGCAGGCAGAGTGAAATTCCCGCAAGGCAATACCCCGCTAGGGCAGGCAGCAAGTACACCACGTCCGCTGTGGTAATCGCTACGTGTATAGCTCTGCCGGTAGGAAGTGACGCTTGGATAGTCATTATTGTTACCGTCTGCGTTGAAGTCACCGCTCCCAGGAGCAAAAACCAGATTGCTGCTAGTAGCCGGCAAAGCAGGGTTGATAAGCTGAGTGGAAAAAGCTGCGCCGGTATATGCCGTGAAAGGAGCACCGGTCTGCAGAACAGAAAGACCGGAGAGTGTCCATCCGCCGAGAACGCGCTTCGCTAGACCATTTCCCATATGATCGCCAGGCAAATCATAGGAGGCGCCGATCGAGAATCGATGGCGAATATCGTATGGAGAGTTGGCATAGAAGCGGAAAGTGTCGTAAGCCACAGGATAGTTCTGCCAATCATCCATGGAGTGAGCGTATGTATAAGAGGCAGTCAGGAAGCCACGCTGTGCAAAACGTCCACGCGCCGCAAGTATAAGCCCGCTGTAGTTACCGCTTGCAGAATTGTAAGCATAGTTAATGTTGCCAAAGCTGGTATTGAGACGGGTTTGTGTGCCAGAACAACTGTTGGTCGAAGAATTTTCCGTGCATTGAATGTGATCGATCAGGTCACCCGCATAGGCGTTCACATCGTTGCCGTAGGAGGTGTTGCCGGTGTTGCCGCCGGCAGAGATCAGGTTTCCGGAGTGCGAGCCGACATAGCCGATACTGGCGACGAAGCCTGGTGTGATCTGCCTATCAACTGCGAGCGAAAAATTGACGGTAAAAGGACTTTTTAGATTCCCATCCACGCCGCCGACGCCGATCTGTGAGCCGGGAATTCCGCCCTTCGTATCAAGAGGCTGCCCCTGAAACGCTGGATACGTATAGCCGAATGGATAACTGTTCTGACTTCCATAGCTGAAGATAGGAGGAGCGGTAGATCCATTGTTGAAGAAAGTTGGCCGAACAAACCCGGGAGGATTGGCGCTGAGGCCGTTCTCAGAATTACCCAGCGTGAAGTAGTCGTGGTAAAGACCGATTCCTCCATGAACAAGCCATTTGGCGTCTTCATCGGGAGACCAGGCAAAGCCTGCGCGCGGACTGAAGACCCAGTTCATGCTGCTGCCGAAAACATGACTTTGTTGTGTCATGACTCCATTCGCAACCTGCTCCTGCATCGTTGCTCCACTACCGAGATGAAAATTCGAGAGCCCGGTTCCGGTGAGCGAAGGATAAGCATTGCCGAAGTTGTCGTAGCGGATGCCGTAGTTTACGGTAACGTGTTTATTGACCTTCCAGGTGTCTTCCGCGAAAGCTCCCGCAGTCGTCTGCGCATAGCCGTAGTTATTGGCCTTCGGCTTGCCTGTCACTGGGTCATAAGAGAGATTGTTTTCTGAGTATGGATTGTCGTTGATGAGATCGATGAGGCTGTTGAATTGAAAGGTCGGTTGCGCATAGGCAGCGGCGAAGAGTGCAACATCATCGCCATGCCAGCCCTCATAGCCAAATTTGAATGAATGAGAGCCTTGAATATGGGAAAGCACATCGCGCCAGTGGTAGCTGTGCTGGATGTAGTCTCCAAGTGCAAAGCCGGATCCGAAGCCTACTCCTAGACCAGTAACGTTGACGACAGGTACCGTAAAGTTGCCACTCGATGGAGCAAAGCCCTCGATGCGGTTATAGCCCATAAATGCCTCATTAAGGGTATTGGGCGTAAAGATGTGAGTCTCATTTCCCTGGACGGAAAATGTATAGTAGTTGTTCTTCGTCGCGAAAGCCGGTCGAATCGCGGGGCCGCCAGTCTCGATCGTGTCGCGATAGAAGAGGCCGTAGATACGGTCCTTATCGAAATATTTATCTGCACGGACACTGTACTGGTTCGAGTTGTTATAGCTGCTTGAATTAAAGTTCCCTTGGTCAAATACTGGAGTGCCGCAGGGAATGCTCAGGGTCGACGGTGTGCCGCAGCCCGTATTCGCAGCGAGGTTTTGAGGCCCGAATGCTTGTTCAGCAGTCTGCTGGATATTTTTGAAGGTGATGTTGCTCGGCGTGTACTTCGCCAATAGCTGCGTTTCCAGGCTGTCTGGACGCACCGATTGTGCAAAGCTCACAAACGCGGGATCTTCATATGTCTGCAGGCTTGCTCCATTCGTAGCAAGGGAGCGGTATGGCTCATATCCGGCGAAGAAGAAAAACCTATGCTTCGGAATGACTGGACCGCCCACGCCGAAAGACATATTGTTCGTGTGAAAAGGAGCAACGCGGGTTCCCTCGGGTACTCCATATTCACCGCGCGCATATAGGCCCTGGTAGGTGTAATATTCGCTGGCAAAACCGTGATATGCATCCGTGCCGGAACGGGTCGTGATGACAGTTTGTATCGAACTCGCTCGTCCATAGTCCACCGTATAGGTGTTGGTCTGAACATTCACTTCCTGGACGGTATCGGCATTCGGCGTGAGGTTGACCACTCCGGGGCGAATGCTGCTGGTGACATCAAGACCGTCTACGACATAGAGATTGCCGTTGGCGCCTCGTCCATTTGCGCTGGCATCCACGGAATTTTCAGGATTGAAATTGGTCGCCGTGCCGGAACCGAGACCAGTGACGCCGGGTGCTAAAGTAATCAGAGCGAGAGGATTTCGCGCAGCGAGCGGCAATGAGTTGAGCGCCGCCGTATCAATGGTAAGTTGGTTGCGACTATCAGAGGTATCGAGCAAGGGCTGTTGTGCAGTCACCTGTACCTGCGTTGCGACCTGGCCGACGGTTAAGGTCAGAGGCACGTTGCGTGTTTCATTGGTGCTCAACGTGAGAGCAGTTTGAGCTGTTCCGAAGCCCGGCGCGGTTGCTGACAATTTGTAATTGCCGGGTGCGAGACTGGCAAAGCGATAAACGCCGGACGCATCTGCGTTGGCGATGTGATCCACTTTGGTATCTATATTGGTAAGTGTAATGATTGCCGACGAAACAGCTGCGCCTGAAGCATCTTCTACACTTCCTTGTAATGCGCCGCTGAATTGAGCCAAGCTGGCGGTGGTGAATACTAAAGCGCAAGTCAATACGCAGAAAAGTCTCTTCAACAAACTACCCATACTGCCTCCCAAAACTGTATGCGCCTTTTAAGGCACTTACGCACTTCATGTCTGTGGCTTCCTCGTTATGTTGCCCAGCAAATGAATACGCTTTCATTTGCGAGCCGTTTTATTTGCAGGGCATTTTCCGAGGTTCTACCGAGACAGTTCACTATTCTGCGCAATCCGGGACACTTTTGGCTCAGTACAATTTGTCTATTGACTGTAGGTTTGTTTTATGCTTCGAGGACTGTATCGGCTAGATCAAATGGTCTATTGCTTTTTAATGCCTCCGCATCGAGATAATTGTCGAGCATCGTTCCACAACAATGAAAATCGAGGTGTAAAGAAGTTGGATCGTCGCGACTTTATTAAGCTGATGTCTACCGTGGGAACTGCAACGGTCTGTAATGGAACGCAGTGGAGCACAGAGGCTGCGGAAATTTCTCAAGCGTACAAGCCGGGCAGGATTGCCAATGAATATTGCCTGTTTCTCCCGGGTGAAGCTGAATTACTGAAAAATCCACCACAGGTATATGCCTTCAACGGGGAAGGCGTGATGGCGGGGTTCGGCAGCAAACAGCAACAGGCAGCTATAGGAGGCCTGGTCGACGGATGGACATTGCTGGCGGTCGTCGACATGAATGGTGTGCCGACCGCGGTTTTCGAGCGGCATGTCACCCATCGCGGAGCCATCGCATATGTCACCGAGCGGGGTGGCACTATCGCCTTGATCCCCAAAGGCATCGGCGAGCTTGGCCGTATTCGGCCCCGCCCTACCAATACGCATGAAGTGAAGCTGGGAAGGCCGCTGCACATGGTTCCCGGACCGGACATAACAGGCGAATACATTCTGCGATCTTCGGAGGACCCATGTTATGAAAATGTCGCGGCTTTAGGAAAAGAGTATATCGGCTGGACACTGGTATCCAGTGATGGGGCAGGCCCTTTACACTCCGTGTATCTCGAAAGTGATGGAACCAGTAGACAGCCCAAACCAAATCCTCAGCAGCCGTGGGCACCTGATCTCGAGGGCCCACTGTTTAATCCGGCTGACTTCTTTTCCTTCTCAGCACCTGAGAGCTATGAGTACACACCCGGATACAGTAAGCGAACACTACTCGGCGGATATCTTCCGGTCGCCGATATAGGAGTGTGGAATCCAGAGTACAAGCTCGGCTATGAAGTCATGATGCTGCTCCCTCCTGCTGAGGACAGCACGCCCATCGCGCGCATTCGAATGCTGCTGCCGCAGGGGCAGAGCACCGGCAGCCACGGACATGCTGCGATCTCCACAGATGCGGATGGACGCATGTATGCGGAGCATTATTGGAATACTTCTGCCGATAATTTCTACAGCAACCTCGCCGGCATATGGAACCATTGGAAAAACTTATATGAGGAAGTCATGCCGGTTGAGATTCCCGACCCATGGCTGCTTGATGCCGCTCGCGCAGGGATCACTCTTTCACGGTGCAGCTACCGGGGACTCGAACCTACCTATCAGGTGGGCGAGGGCGCTTATACCAAGATTCCCGAGCGCAGCCACGCGCTGTTTCCAGTCGCGCATTACGAGTTCATCTGGGCACATCAACTATGGGGATTGGCGGATAAAGCTCGACCCTATGCCCAACACTACCTGGATCACTATGTACTCCACGATGGCAACTTTACCTATAACACCCAGGATCAGGTGGAAGCACCTCTAAACGTTGGCATCTTTTTGATGAACGCCGCACGCGACTACTGGTATACGAATGATGCCGCGGGTTTTGAACGCCAGCGGCCAGTGCTCGAGCGAATGCTTGCCTATGTCCTCCAGCGCTATGAGTATGGCAAGACACGTTTTCCCAAAACTGATCGCCGTTACGGCCTCATATGGGGCTCGCCCGAAGCGGATCTGGGTGACCCGGGTAATGATTATCCGGATTCACACCCGCTTTATTATCAGAATGCAGCGTGCATTTGGCGAGGGATTGAGCAGTACACTCGCGTGCTCAACGCTATTGGCACAGAAAAAAAAGACGCAGCAGTCATTACCACGGCCGAAACCTACGCGGTGATCGCCAAAGAAATGCGCGAGAATATTCAGCGCTCGATCGAGGCGACGATTGCCGCATCCACACCCGAAATGCGTAAGGCTGGTATTACGCCGTTTGAGCCGAACGACATTCTGCGAAAGCCAACGGATCTGTCGAGCTACGAGAACCATCGCTTCATGATGGACTGGTTTCTGTCCGACTGGGGAGTGCAATCTTACGATGACGGGCACTTGAAACACAGAGAACTCGCAGGTCAGCAGATTTGCGGACTGAATACTGATGGCGATGTGCCGCGCACTAGCAATTTCATGGAGCACGGCACGCTGGCCGCACGCATTCGGATGGATGACTATCGTCCCTTCCTGCTTACTTTATACGCGCTTGTCTGCTACGCGGCAGACTCGGGTAACCGCTATGCACCTGAAGATGCATATATTCCCGGGAGCTATCCGGGAGAGAACAGCCCATATGGGTGGTCAGCGGTAATCAACAGCACTTTACAGCCGACACTCGGTCTTCGCTGGCTGTTATGTTACGAAGAGAATGACCGTGACGTATGCCATCTGCAAAAGGCAGCGCCGAATCATTGGTTCAACAGCGGAGAACGCATCGCGGTGCAGAGATGCCCCACCCGTTTTGGTTACATCTCCTGGTCCACCGAGGCCACGCGCGACGATAGTTGGATAGTGTTACTCACCTGCGAGGACGGATTCAGCGGTGACATTTACGTCCATATCCACGCCCCAAATCGAGGCAAGCTTACGTTTGCCTCAATAGGCGGCGTGCTAGGGGATGGGGTAATGATTCCCGCCTCCACATGGACTCAAAATCAGACAAGTCTGAAGATTGTTGTCCGAGCTTAGATTTTCACTGGAATCATTCGACGCTGCTCGATACGGTGTAGTGCGACTGAACTAGGCTATCTCAGCGTGAGGATGTGCTGCGGCTAAACTCAAGCCCCTGCTAACGCTGTGACACATTGATCGCGCTTGCGAAATGCGCTTTTCTGCTCAAAATAGAGCCGAGACGGCGATGCGGAGCCGTAAATGGTGAACGGCTTATTCAAAATTGGTTGATTATGTTTGGATAAGTGGAAAAAGGCTATTCAAGGATTCTTTCATCGTCCGCATGCCCGCCACGCATGATTTCGTGATTAGCTACAAACGTTGCACAGAGAACATCGCCGCGCCAGTCCAAACGATGCCAGAGACTTGGATCGTTGCTGCGTTGCCTTGGTGCCATCATTTCTGAGTGATTTTTACACTGAATGAGACCCCGACGAGATGGCGGTGAATGGTGCAATTACGCGTCCGTGCATGAAGCCCTTCATTACGGCATTCATTCTGACGCGCAACGACACGAACCGCCCAGGCCGGCGCCGGCCGGGGTAAAGAAGTTCGCCTTTATTGGCCAATTCGCGGAGTCGACGCGCGACTGTATCTTTACGACGGAATATTCAGGGCGCACAGGCATGGAGGCCGTGTATCCGCTGCTGAACATCGAAAGTAGCGTTCCGGAAGTGTTCGGCTCGATATACGATGTGCGATCTGATCAAGTCGACCGCGTTCCTTCACGCCAGTTCGCAGAGAACCCAACGCGTGTGCGCAGCTATCAATCGATGTATTCGAAGGAATATCTGCCGTGTCGCTGCCTTCACCATAACCAGCATCTGCTTCAATACGAGCCACAAGTCAACTATTTAAGCATGCTTATCTATTCACATAGGCCAGGTTGTCGAATAGCAATTCTTCGCCGTTCTCAAATTCCCACTCTATCGCCGAGCTGGGATCGCTCCAGCCAGTACGAATCCGCAGCAATTGACCCGGTTCGAGCGTGTACGACTTCCCCCGGATCTCCGGAGATCGCAGTCGAATTGTTGCAGGTTTGCTCCCTCCGTTGTAAGCATCAATTCCGGCAAAGACAGTTGGAACGACAAAGGCAAAACTGGCATGAGTCTGTTTGTCGTCTTTCATGCCAATAGAAAAGCTGCCGAACTTTCCGCTCGGCGCGCGAATCGTCCACATATCGCGCCCCCAATCGATCAGTCCGGATGGATATTCCAACTCCAGCGCAGTTCCCGCCGCCCTATGCGGATTGTCAAACCGGACAAACTTCAGAGGATCGCTCCCGCCCTCGCCCTGAATATCCACATTCCGCGCGTGCTCGTGGCGAATGCGCAGAACATGAGTGTTTTCGTCGAAGGAGTACCCCTCGGCATCCAGCCTGCTCAATTTCTTGAGCAGCTTACCTCCGGTCATAATCGAGTCGGGCACAAAATCCAGTCGCAATACGTCGTCGGATGACTCGTCAAAGGTCGAGTAAGTTATCGAGCTATTACCGTACTCGATCCTGGTTACTACTGAGGAGGAACCAAGCAGATGTGACTCGTCCGCTGGAGCCCACTCAGGAAAGGCCCAGAAGGCGTCCATCAATCGTCGAGGCCCATCAGTAAACTCATCCGTGAACCACCACTGATCACCATCACCGAATGGAGCCTTCGCCGCGCCTGGTAACCCTTGAAAGTAGGTAACCCAGTTAAAGGAGCGATAAGCCGATTCTTTGTAGTCAACGTCGCCAGTGCGCCAGGCATAGAAGGTCTCCACTGCAGCCAGGCGTGCTGTGTGACTGTCGCAGCACTGATTTGGCAGATTGCAGCAGAATTGCTTGCCGTCTCCCTGCTCCGTTGTGATCAGTGCACCATGCACCGTGTACTTTGGCCACTTGGGAGTTGTCTTCACCCATTCGATCAGCTTCCTAGCATCTTCCTTCCAATTCGCATCCTTCTCGGGATGCAGAAGCACATAGCGAGCCAGTTCCAGAGGAATAACTTGATTCAAGTTATCCATATTGGGATTCACATCTTCAAAATATCCAGACCATACATTGTTCTTGAGAGGATAGGTCTCCAGCCATTGCCAGGCACCTGTGCGTATAGCCTGGTACTGCTCCACATCGCCCTGGCCGATGCGTATCAACTCATCAAAAAGCATGATCGGCTCTACGACATTGGCGGTATAAGCTCCCATATCGCCTTCGCCGGTACGGCCATCGCGAGCATATGCGCGATAGGGCCACGGAGAGACTTTCTCGTTCCCCGGCTTGTAATTCTTCACTAGTGCGTCGGCGCAGCGGATGGCCGACTGCAAATATTTTGTGTTACCGGTCATTTCATATAGCCGCAAATAGCCATAGCCGTCTTCACCTACCACATGCGGCTCTACATAGTCTTCTCCATGCTGACTCCACCCGGTATATCGCTTTGCTCCTGGATTGGCCGATGGATAGGGTACCTGTGACCAGACATAATTCTTTGGAGTAAGTCCGTTCTCTAACTCGTAGTCAACAAATTCCTCCAGCGCCTGCACGGTTGAGGCATCTCCGGTATAGGGATAGAGTCTCTCTACAAAGCCCTGCATCATCGCCCTTAGGTAGCCTGTCGAATTGGCCCAATGCTCATTGGGTTGAGTCTCAAATGTTGTCCGGTCAAAATCGAAGCAGCAATAAAAATACGGCAACTTCGTGCGATGCAATTGATCCTGCAGGATTGTCCACTGGTTTAGAAAATGTGACGAGTACGAGTAACCGGTATCTTCTCCTACACGCCACGGCAGCAGTTTGCCTTTGGTATCTAGTTGCACCGGACGGCCGGCAATGGTCGGCCCGCTCGCATCACTCAATAGCTTGAAGGGTAGCTGCTGCGCTAGCATGGGCAATTCCACTGCTGCCAACAAAACAATTCCAAAGGCAATCAACTTAAGCTTTGTCATATTTCAC
>Ga0206951_1199_pt1 | contig 12149 bp, 19 predicted proteins | sample Alteio_BWOrgHeat_38_FD_152974 | JGI IMG/M metagenome (GOLD analysis project Ga0206951, IMG submission 152974) | Enriched cells from forest soil in Barre Woods Harvard Forest LTER site, Petersham, Massachusetts, United States -... | ecosystem: Environmental > Terrestrial > Soil > Temperate forest >... | reverse complement strand
ACAGTGACGGCAATTGTCCCGAGAGTTTTTCTTTTAATCACCTCAGCTACTATACAAAGTCGATATTTAAACGACAGGTCTTGTCTCAGAATGGTTCGCCGTCTCGCGATTCAACAAGTAGTAGTTTCATACAAATCAAGTCAGGACTTGAAAAGCGGTCATTTGAAAAATTCACTATGAATCGATCCAGGAGTTGCGATGCCGCGCGTCTTGTAGTTCGTCGTAAAGAATCTTCCACTCCGTACGGCTACAAACGCGGCGTTTTCAGACTGGCTCTCTCACTGTATCGGCATGTATTTACAAATCCAGTCCACTTGGGCGTACACTTCCCTGCACCAACCCGCACACCGGAATGAATAAGCTACTCATAATCAACTATGTGGACGCTTTACCCACAGCGCTCCTTATCGCACCGAAGCGCACAAAGAGAAAGTACAAAGTGGCACCATGCAATAGGGAGGTATTTACCGCGCACGCCAATAACGCAAAGCAGTTCAGAGATGAGCGGTATCACGTCTCGATTTCAAGTCAACTTGCTTCAGGTCTTTCTTATCTATTCGACAAGAAGTAAGCACCCTTTTCCAACGGGGATTCGAATGCGATCATCTGGATGGAGGTCTTTTGCACTTTGAAGAGAAGCTATCTCTGGCATTGAGATTCGAGTGGTGTGTGAGTTGATCCCAAGCTTTTGCCAATCGATGTCCAACTGGATGCTTGCCTCGTTGCTTGCCCAGCTTGCTATAGCGACCAAGGATTTCTTTTCCTTCGTATAAACGGTGGCGAGGACATCGCCATGTCCGGTTTTTACGGGAACATCTTTTTTCCACCATCCGATCATGAGGGCATCTTCGATTCCGAAATCGTCCCAAACTTTCCAGATCGGCGTAGGAGAGGGACCACTGTAGAGAGCGCGGCTTGTCATGCCGAAAAGCATGTCTCTCCAGGGATTGGGCTTCTCGAGAAGATCGGAACTGACACCAAAGGGAATGCCGGACATTTCAATCAGCCAAAAGTCGGGTGGCGAATCCGGGTCGAATGCCTCACCCAGCCAAGTCGATCGATGTAAGGCATTCCATGTAATAGCCGATGGGGCAATTGCATGACCACCAATCGTGGTTGCCGTGCATATCGATGATTGCGCCGGGCCGCCGATGGTTCCGTTGATCGTGTTATAGCGGTAGCGTGAGCGCGGAAGGCCGTTGCGATTGTTGAAATAACTGTTCGCGTTCATGTCCTCGTTGCGGAGGTAATACGAGGCGGTGCCGTGAAAGTCGCGGCTGCCGGATTTGCTGACAACGTCGATAATCGCGCCTGAAACTTTGCCCTATTCCGCCTGGTAGTTAGCATCCAGGACTTTTACTTCCTGAACTGAATCCATGTTGAGCGGACCTTCTACAACTCCCACATTTCGGGTGTTGGAAGCGACTCCGTCGGTATTGATGCTTACGTAATTATTGGAAACACCGTTGAAGTTGCCGACGCCGGCGGCATTGAGCTGGGCGTTTCCGTTACACTCGTAGGTCGATCCAGGCAGAATTCGCATGAGACTGGTAAAGTCGCGTCCCAGCGACATCAATCCGGACATCTGTTCGGAGGTAATTTGGGTGGAGCGTTCTGAGCTGGTAACCTGAACCGGAGTGGCATTCGAGGTGACGGTCACTACCGTATTCACCGAACCGATCTGCAGTTGTACCGTGCCAACGGACAGGCGGTCGGCCGCAAGAAGCACGAGATTAGTTTTTTCAACCTTCTCGAATCCATCTTTCTCTATCGTTACTGAGTAGGTGCCCTGGCTTGACGACTGGAAAAACAAACAGGCCGCCTTTATCTGTCACCGCAGACTGGATGGTTCCGGTCAGCGGATCAGCCAACGTGATGTGAGCAGCGGGTATCGCTGCACCCTGGGCATCCACGACTTTGTACGCTGACTACGCCGCTCGTGGTTTGTCCGGACAAGACACCGGGCATGCCGAGAAGACCGAAAAGCAGAATAAGGGTGGCAGGATGAAAATAGGAGAACCTGCATTTTGTGATGGGTCGAATCCCTGTGACCTTGGATGCAACGGGTTTCTCCATACTGAGAAATCTGAAGAATGCGTCAATGATTGGCCAAACCATGAAAAGTCACCTCAAAAGATGTGGCTACTTGCAAAGCCCGGAGTTTAGCTTTGATACTCCTTGACTGCCGATCCGACCTATCGATCGAAAAGCTAATAAATCGTTAGCATGCGAAAGGAATGAAACGGATTGAACTCGAAGATGGGATCGGTTAGGAAGTAGAAAGAGCAAAAACTAAGGTAAGAACGGTACGAACCTTTATTTACAATGAGTTACGCGCTCGGGCAAGCAATCTTCCGGCGACGAAAGATTGCTCTCATCTCTAATAATGATTAAGGCTTTCGTCTATATACCGTAACCAGCTGAGAAGATATCGGAGCCCCACCGCGCTCCTGCACCCGGACGACTGCTTCGAAGGGAGGCATGGGCGAGCCGGCCCGAACGCCAAGTTTGTCGAGCAGACCTTGAAGAAGCTGCGCATTTGTCAGGTGTTCAGCTGCTCCTTCGATTCCCATAAGTATTGCTGCCGGCAGGAGATTTCAGATTGAACCGTTGAAGTTTTGGTAGCTGGGCGAAGGCGGCATTTTGTACCTGGCATCCAATGAAGATCAGATTGGAGTTCGCCGCATCGTCCCAGGTAAAAAGATGTGCTCGCTTGGCCCGTGAGTCATGACCCAGCTGAACCATCTGACGCGTCAGAAGCTCCAGAGCGATCGTTTCGCCGGTCCCGCTAAAGACGTCGATCATGTCGTCCGTATGTTCGTTATCGGGTTCAACCAACTGCATCCCAGTTTCCGGAAGCCCCCGGAACGTGGGATTGGGGAAGATGATGAGAGGGTCTCCCCCGTAGAAATTCACCCCAAAAGCTTTTTATAGATACAGGCGTTGCCGAAGCGGTAGAACGGCGACCTGCTATGTAGCCAAGCCAACCGACGCAGATGACCAGAATTGCGGCGATGGTAAATCCCCGCCATTTATTGCGAGATTTTGGCAATCGGAATCGGCCGGGTTTGCGGTTCGTCGAATGTCGGGCATCCCGGCTGCGTGTGCGGCGCGGTCACGCGGGACGAAAAGGAGAGGACGTAGCTTCCTTTGGGAAGGTCTATGAGGATTGGGTCACTTCGACCTTCACGGACGTAATATTCCGCCAATTTGGACCGGAGACGACTCGCAATTGCTCGCACCGTGGAATCGATCCGCGAGTCGAAATTCGTACTTCGGCCGAGTACCTGGGTGGCGATTTCGTATTCTTTGACCGTCGTACCGGGATATTAAAGTGTGTGCTGTAACAAATAAAGAAAAACACTTCGCAGGGATTCAGAACCAACAAAACCGCTACTCAGGACAATCTTGGTCACTTGCTCCTGAATTTCAGTATGGCTGAAATTGCTTTTTTCCTCCCGCGTTTAAGTCCATGCCCAAGAATAGAATCTCTTCGATCATGCCAACAAGTACGACGCATTACCACGCCGCGTCTACGGAAGAGCAATCTTTCAGAAGAAGTGAGCGGACAAGGGTTATCAAGGGAACCGGCAACGGGACTCGAGTAAGTATTCGGAAGACCGGATGTCTGCGGATGGGCCGAGAAAGCTCTTACAACGAGTTGATAACCGGAGAGCACGGGAGAGTGGGCCTCGGTTCACAGGTCCGACGCACTCCGGGGATGACGATGTTGTGATCGGGTCTCCGAACCTGATCTTCGAAAATCGGATAAGCCAGGGCGGGGTTCCAAAAGGGATTTCGCCTTTTTTGCTTTGCCTAATTCGGTTTATTCGATTCGACTCTGCCTGTTATGTGCTCTATATAATTCTGCAGGGCGAGTGACCCGATCGAAGGCCGAATATAGGAGACGAAGGCTATGGAGAGCGAAAGCTCGTTTTGGAATCGGCGCGATTTCTTGAAGGTAGGCGGCACATCCGCGGCTGCGCTCGGCATCGCGGGAGCAAAGGCTGCGACGGCACAGACGGCGCAAGAGCATGCAGGGCAGGCGGCCATGCCAACAGATACGCCCTATCCCAAGCTCTCCATCATCACCCCGTACTCGCCGGAGAAGCTCGCCTTTGCAGCGCAAGCCGGTTACGAAGGCGTGGTGGTGACGCTGGGTCCGGGCTTCAACCCGGATCTAAGCGACAGCGCCATCGATCAGATTCTGGCCGCAGCGCGCAATGCAGGCATTCGCATTGTCAGCATTGAATACTTCGGTCCCAACCATACTGACCCCGATGCAGGCAAGCGTGCGACTGCGAATGCCGAGTTTGTTCGCGCCTTGGAATTCTGCCATCGCCTGGGCTGCAAGTTTGTTGGCACCTTCAGCGGCGGGATGCCAAGCGCTAGCATGGAAGATCAGGCCAAAGCCTTCGCCGATGTCTTCAACGAAAAATATCTGCCCGTTTGCGAAAAACTTGACGTGGCGATGGGATGGGAGAACTACCCAAACGGGGCCAATTTCGCCAGCACTCCGGCGGCGATGCTGGCCGTCTTCAACCTCGTGCCGAGCCAGCGGCTGGGGCTGGAATTCGATCCTTCGCATTTCGTGCGGCAGTACATTGACCCGATCGGCGTGGCGTGGCAGTTCAAAGATCGCATTCTCGCCGTGCATGCCAAGGATACCGAGATCATCCAGCCGGTGTTACAGCAGGTGGGTATTTCCGGGCATGGATGGTGGCGTTACCGCATCCCCGGACAGGGCATCGTGAACTGGCCAGAGTTTCTCACGGTGCTGCTGCAAATCCAATTCAACGGCGGCATCGCTGTGGAGCACGAGGATCAGTTCTGGGATGTACCGAAAAGCAGCAACCTTCCCGACTTCCCGCAGCAGCGCAAGGACGGATTCATCCTGGCGCGGCGCTTTCTGGGACAGTATCTGCCGGGACGGCAGGTGTAACCACGGTGCGCCCGAGAGGCAGGACTGCATATCAGGCTAATGCACTTATCAAGAAGGTTAGATACGTGCATTGGCGATTTTCACATGGCCTCAGAAATAGGCGCTATCAACTTGGGTTAGTATTTAACAGAATTCTTTGGCGGTATCGGAGCTGTCGCACAGGGCCGGATCGGATCGAATGTGCCGTGCTACCATCCATTCATCCGGCTCGCCCACCGGCTTGAGCCGCGGAGGTCGAGATGAGTTCAACGACACGTCGTAGTTTCCTAAAAACAGGTCTTGCTGCAGGAGCCGTCGCGGCAGTAGGAACTCTTCCACTGGGCGCCACCGGAAGTACCGCAACCGATACAGTAGTGCTCGGCCGCTCCAGGGTGGAAGTGACGCGGCTGGCCTTTGGAACCGGGACGGACGGCGGTTCAGTGCAGGCCGCTCTGGGACAACAGGAGTTCACACGGCTCGTTCACTATGCGTATGACCGCGGCATCCGATTCTTCGAGACCGCTGAAGCGTACCAGACCCCGGAGATGCTGGGCGCCGCGCTGAAGGGCTTGCCACGCGACAGCTACTGCCTGATGAGTAAGGTCACTACGTTTCATTCAGGCGTAGATCCTCAGAGTAAGTTCGATGAGCTGCGGCGCACCTCGCAAACGGAGTATTTTGACATCATGCTGCTGCACTGGCAGCACACACCTGATTGGCCGGAGGCCACCAAACGCTGGCAGGACGGAATCCTCGAAGCGCAGCAAAGAAAAATCATTCGCACGCATGGCGCCTCAGTGCATGGACTGCCGGCTCTGCGTCAGATGCCGGGCACCAGGTGGCTCGACGTGGGACTCATCCGCATCAATCACAACGGCGCGCGCATGGACGGGCCGACATACGAGGACACCAATCACCCCGACAATGTGAGCGAAGTGGTCGATCACATCCAGCAGCTTAAGAAAGAAGGTCTTGGTGTGATCGGTATGAAGCTGTGCGGCGGAGGTCAATTCCAGAATAGCCACGACGACCGTGTGAAAGCGGCGAAGTTCGCTTTCCGGAATGCGGGCGTGGACTGTGCCACGATCGGATTCAAGAGCACAGGGGAGATCGACGAGGCCATCAGCAACATGAATCTGGCGTTGGCGTAAACTTCCGCTGAAGGCCGCGCCAGTTCGACGGACTCGAAGTAGTTTTGCTTCAACAAATCTCGCGAATCGCAGCCGGGCCCTCCCGTCTCATGATCGGCAGGCGCAAACTCATCCAGTACCACTCGAAGCAGTGTTGCTTGATCTCCTTCCTCGCCTTGAATGTAGCCCATAAGAAGATGCACCTCCGCTTACCAAGGGAATCGTCTCATCGATCGCTGTTTAAAATGCACCAGTCGTATAAGCAGGAAATCAATTTGTAACGGTGCAGAATCCGCCGTGCCTAGACGTTAACAGGAATCGCCAAGAGCGCCCACTGGAGCAATGGTGGTAGTTTCCGGTTTGCCCGTCATCTGGGAATCTTGCTTCGCGAGACCTCGCGAGCGCGGACCTTTTTGACGACAACATCATTGGGAGTGAGAAGTTTTCCATGTTGAGAACGGAGTTCGAGGGTGTGAACTGATTCCTGTGAGCTGCGGTCGACCATAACCGAATGTTCTTCGTTTCGGCTGAACAGAAAAGCTTCGCCCCACTGTCTTAGTCCAACCATCACATGAAATAGGCCGCGTCCTTTTTCCGTCAATCCATATTCTTGATAAGCGTTCCCGTCTGCGGACGGTTCGACTTGTAGGATACCGTTCGATACGAGTGCATGTAGACGGCTGGCCAACACACTCTTCGAGAGACCGAGATCCTTCTGAAATCCCCCGAAGCGACGAGTCCCATCGAATGCGTTGCGAATGATGAGCAGCGACCAACGGTCGCCGACTACCTCTAGCGACCTCGCAACGGGGCATTCCTCTCTACGAGACGTCTGATGTTTTTTCATGATGCTCCTGGACCAACTCTCTAACGATGCAAGCAGAACCGTATTTTTTTTGACTCTGGTTTGATTATCGAACTAGATTGTGCCACAATCAAGTGGTTCTTATTTAGAACTAGATTGGATGTGATGCAGTATGAAGTTTCAAACGGTCGCGATCGGCCCTTCCGTTGAATATCTACGTTCAAGCCTCACACGATCAGCTCTGCTACTGTTCGCCATAACCGCAGGCGTAAGCGTTGCAAACGTCTATTTCGCTCAGCCGCTCTTGGATGAACTATCCAAACAGTTCGGATTGGATACGGCATCGGCCGGTCTTGTGGTAACGGTCACCCAGATCGGCTATGCCCTCGGCCTTTTCCTGATTGTGCCGCTGGGGGACTGGTTGGATCGCCGCCGCCTCGTGCTGAGTCAACTCGTGTTGTCTGCCATCGGCCTGACCGTTGTGGGCTTCGCCACGAGTAGGACTACGCTGCTCTTCGCTATGTTCTTCGTTGGTTTGTTTGCAGTTGTTGTGCAGGTGCTTGTGGCCTTCGCCGCCGGTTTGGCTCTGCCGGAACAGCGTGGGAGTGCTGTCGGGACCGTCACAGGCGGCGTCGTTCTAGGCATCTTGTTGGCACGTACGATTGCAGGTGTGATGAGCGACCTAGGGGGTTGGCGGTCTGTCTATCTCTGCTCTGCCGTGATCACGTTATTCCTGGCCTGCGCGCTGTATCGCGTCCTGCCAAGTAGTACGGACACCGACACGTCTCCCTCTTATCCGCAACTCCTTCGTTCTGTAGTCGAGCTTTTCTTGTCGAGTCGGATCTTGCGGATCAGGGCATGTATTGCTCTCTTGCTCTTTGCCTCTTTCGGTACGTTGTGGACATCTTTGGTGCTTCCTTTGAGTTCACCTCCCCTCTCACTTTCACATACCGTAATAGGGCTGTTCGGCCTTGCTGGAATGGCTGGAGCTGTAGCAGCTGGGCGGGCAGGTTCCCTGGCGGATCGGGGCTGGGGACAACGGACGACTGGTGTCGGGTTGGCTTTGCTGCTTGGATCGTGGCTGCCTATCGGATATTTGCATCAATCACTGATCGCGCTTATGGCAGGGATAGTTATTCTCGATCTCGCTGTACAAGCAGTGCACGTGACGAATCAGAGCATCATCTTTGCTGCGCACCCGGACGCACGTAGCAGGGTGGTGGCCGCTTATATGATCTTCTATTCCGTAGGGAGCGGCCTCGGCGCTATTGCTTCCACAAAGATGTATGCGCACTTTGGCTGGACGGGAGTATGTACTTTAGGCATGTGCATCAGCACCGTGGCATTTGTCTTTTGGGCACTCACTGCACTTACTTCTGATTAGTCCGCGATGCGGAAATTGGACCAGCGGCGGTCTTCGACCGACCAAAGAGTTTACATGGGTGGAGAGCGAAGCGATGGACATGTGCTGCGGCTTTGACCGATGGCGGAGCGTGTCAGAGCCGTCATCGGTCAATGATTCAGCGCAACCTGTAGCCGACTCCGGTGATGAACTGGAATCTGTTCTTCTTGTATCCGAAGGCAGGGTTGTTGAGGTAGTCGTCGCGGATGTCGAGGTTGAAGCTGAAACGCTCGTTGACGGGCATGGTGAGGCCGATGGCTCCCGCGGCACCGTAAGCGTGGAAGTCGTTCCAAGCCTCGTTGTAGGTGCATCGCAAGATGAAAAGAATGTTGTAAGGCTGGGGCCGCCTGTAGGTCTCGTTGAAGTTCGAACCGATGAGATTCCTCTTGGGCGTTGACCCTTGGAAGTTCTGCCTCTCGTAATGCAGGTCGACTGAGAGGTTGAGCTGTTGGGCGGAGTCCGTAATCACAGTCCAGCGGGGGCCCGCGCCGTAGGCCTGCCAAAAGTTCAGGTCCTCGGAGTGGTTGTGGCCGTAGCCGAGGCCGACCAGGCCATACATGCGGGGGCTAAAGTCCTGCTGTGCTCGAAGTTTGTGATGAAGATGTTGACCTTGGCTACCTGGTTTGCCGAGGGCGGAGATTGGCGTATCCTCGCGGCGTGGCGTGAGTTACTCGATGCCCTCTGAGCTTGACCCAGCCTCTCCCGGGATTGACCCAAATGTGATTTGGACAAGGAGAACGAGGGCACGAGCCGAAGCGGGCCCATTACGATGCTGAGGAAGCGAGAAGTTGCCTACTCGGGATGGACAAATATCAACTCGAAAAGCCCCTTCTGACGTCGATGTTCACAGAGGAGCACGATGATGACGAGGACGCCAGAAGTCAGCGAAGGGCAGAAAACTATTTCTCGAATACAAGTCCGCCATAGGTAGATGGCTCGCGCGCGGCGAGTCTCTGGACGATCACACCGGTGGCGAGATCACGACCCATCCATGGTGGAAGGTTATCTGTCAACATCCAGCTTCCAGCACTTTCACTTTCGTCGCGCGAGCGTGCACCTCGCTCTACTCACGCTTATTCTGCGCATCGCCGCTCACGTTGAGCCGGTCCACCACCGTCATACCATCTCGGACGAGATCAGTCTAGGTGCATCGGCTTGAGCAGCGTGATCTCATATAAAATGACGGCCATGTGTCTGTGCTCAAAAGAAACGAGCCGTTGGTAGCGAATTCGATCCATCTCGACGGAGTGGTCCTTATGAACCGCTAACGCCCTTGTTGACCAGGACTTTTACCTCCACACGCCGATTCTCGGCTCGGCCGGCCTTGGTCTCGTTCGTTGTCGCTGCCCCGTATTCGCCCATCGCGCCCGGTGCCACGATGTTCCGCACCGGTACACTGCCCTGCTGCATCAGGACCGTGATGACCGCTTTCGCGCGGTTTTCGCTCAGTTTGGTGTTCACCGCAGCGTTGCCACTGGAGTCGGCTTAACCGGTCACTTCGACGATGTACCCAGACAACCTCTTTGCCTGCTCCGCCAACTGTTTGAGTTGTGTCACATCCTTCGCGGAGATCTTTGTGCTACCGCTGGCGAACTTTACGGTTGCTTCGCCCTTCACGTCATAGTCGGCCAATGCCGTAAAGCGCTTTGTGTTCGCCTCAATGTCGCTCTCGCTTTGTTCAATTCTCTGTTTGTGGGCCGCGATTGCCTGCTGGTTGGTTTCGATATCCGATTTGTTGGCCGCGATCTGTTGCTTGTTGCCCCCGATCTGTTCCTGGTGGCTCAACAGCATCTTCTCGTGCTCAACGACTTGATCTGCGGTGGGCTGCAAGCCGGCCTGGATCATCTGCGACGATTCGATGTCGTCGCCGTCGACGGTGATCGTTGTCGCCACAACCCGGCCCTTAGCGTCCTTGGTCCCGTCGACTGACACTTTCAATCCCGGTATCAGAATCGTGGCGGCCTGAGGGGCCCTGTCCAAGCCAAACAGCCCGGTGTTGTCTTTGATATTCGTGGCTGCGGTAAGCAGCACAATACTCTGACCTTGGTCACCTCTCACGATCAGCGTATCTCCGGCGCGGCCATTGATCATTCCTTTGACGTTAGTTTCTGCGCTAAAAGCCGCTATCGAAGCTTGGAGAAACAACGCTACCAGACTCGTCACAATTGTCTTCCTACTCACAGTCGCCTCTCTCTCTGTTCTTAAGTTCCCGACGGAAATCTCCACCAGAACATTCTCGCACTACACTTAATGTTCATTTCTTGACTGGCACAAAAGTTGCCGGCTTTCGACAGATGCGCTGGAACTCTTATCAGCAGATCCAGATGAGTAGATTCGACTAACTGATGTGCTCGTTGATGACGCCTACCTTCCACAGTCTTCTCTTGAGAGCAGACGCCCAGAGTCTAAGAAACATAGCCGTTTCAGGTTGCGCGCGACAACTGTTAAAAGTGCCAGTTTTTGCAGAAGCGAAAAAGAGCTGTCTTACTCCGCACAAAGTACTTGGTGACTAAAGCCAGTCCATTCAAGGAGAAGAAAGCACCAATTGCTTACGGTTGAGCGACGCTCAATATATTGCCATCCGGGTCCTTGAATCGTGCGATCCTTATTCCTCCGGGCGCGGTCCAGATGCCATCTCCGTCTTGTTCGACATGTGGATAGCGTTCGACGTTCGCGCCGGCCTTTGCGAGAGCACGGACTGCACAGGTCGCATCGTCAACCCGCCATCCAAGCACCGGATATGACTCTGCTGAACCGAATCGACCAGCGTAGCGCGAAGTATTATTCCACCCACTATGAAGGTAAGGGAAAGACTGTCCTCGAACATCATGGTGAGTCCAAGCGTGTCACGATAAAAGGCGCGAGCCTTGTCGGCGTTACTCACTCCGACAAACGCTATGATCTCTTTATCACCGAGCATGAAGCACCGAAAATCCTGTCGCGGTTCCCAACACCGTGACGCCCATGAGCTACACCGGCACTCATCCGTACCTGCGGCGAAGGCGCAGATCGCACTGCCAGTTGGGCGTCGCTCCTGAGTGCTGCCATAATCCGATGCTTGTGAAAGGCAACTGTACTGGTAGTCATATTCAATATGCCACCAATTCCCTTCATCACCTTGCCTTCAGCCAGTAATTGCAGGACTTCCCGCTGTCTTTCGGTCACACGGTCGTCGATTTCCAAGTGTTCCGTTCCTGTACGCCGCAGGTAATTGACATCATCCTTGCAAAAGTAGCCGCTTGCACCATTGCACGCCGATTATTCACTGTTCCTACGATCTAAAGTCTGTTTCCGAAGATCCTGCACGGATTCGCTATGAGAGTGAGGTCGTCGGCAATTAGAACGCGACCATTTCAAAGCTCGGCTTCAGGAGAGATACTTCGCGGTCGAGTATCGCACGATGGTCATCAGTGAGAAGTACTCGTGGCCGTTGCAAAGCTGCCCTCCGAAAGCTCGATGGCTCAAGCGACAATGGGACCCCGTCATCGGATCTCGTCCGAATCACAGGTTGGAGTACTCAGCTTACATAGAGTTGCCTATTGTGCCAGCTGTGAAAACTGACAGATGCTCCCTATGAAACGATCACGAGGAAATGAGGTGGCGATTGAGGGCAAATAGCACCAGCTCAGCGTTGTTCTTCAGGTTGAATGGTTCCATGGTGTGATACTTGTGAAACATCACCGTCCCGGGATTAGCGCAATCACAGCTCAAACCATCTTGTGTGAAATCGGTACGGATGTCTTCCGGTTCCGCAACGCCTCTGCTTCGCATCATGGCTGACTTTGTCCTGAGAAGAAGATCAGTGGCGGGAAGGTGCTCCACGGATGGGCCAGGGAACCCTGCATTTGCATTTAGTGCTGGAGCGCTACAAGAAGTGGTAAAAAATGCATG
>Ga0206951_1190_pt1 | contig 12195 bp, 10 predicted proteins | sample Alteio_BWOrgHeat_38_FD_152974 | JGI IMG/M metagenome (GOLD analysis project Ga0206951, IMG submission 152974) | Enriched cells from forest soil in Barre Woods Harvard Forest LTER site, Petersham, Massachusetts, United States -... | ecosystem: Environmental > Terrestrial > Soil > Temperate forest >... | reverse complement strand
AAGTAAAATTGATAATAATGAGTTCGCCTTTAAATCATTATCATTACTCCCTCATTGGGAAATAATGATGGCGCTTCAATTCGAGAACCTTGTGTTAAAAAACAGAGGATTTATCAAGGAACACTTAGGAATAAATCCAGATGAAGTGGTCTCGGACAACCCGTTCTTTCAAAGAACAACGGCTCGCCTCCCCGGCTGCCAGATTGACTATCTTATTCAAACAAAATTTAGAACGCTGTATATTTGCGAAATAAAATTTAAGAAAAATGAAATCGGCACTGAAATAATCAGTGAAAGGAATAAAAAAATAGACAACTTAAGATATCCTAAAGGTTTCTCATGTAGACCCATCCTGATTCATGTTAATGGCGTGCATGAGGACGTCGTAACAAGCGCCTACTTTTCTGACATTATCGATTTCAGTCTATTACTAGGCTAATCTTGCCTTTTGTTTGACTATCCTGATGCCTCTAGCAAATCGTCCAACGCATGGTTTCCACAACCGTAGACCATTTTCTGCTGTAGACATCTGCCAAAAGTCCGGTGGGTATTTCAGCGAATAGGGTCACGGCTTCAAGTAAGGCACCTACGGTATAACTTTTTTTCGCTATAACTTTTTTTAAGAATTTCTTTAAGGAGTAGCATTATGAACGATAATGATCTCATTAGAGAAAAAATCCTTGAGTACCTTTACGAATTGAATAAGAAAAGCCGCTCTCCTACTGCAACTGCAATCGGCATAAGAGAACTCCAAAGTGAATTAAAAAACCGTTTTTCATATAAGCAACAGCAAGTCTCCGAAAATGTCAGTTACTTAATTGACCGAAAATGGGTTGTTATCGAAACCACAGAAAGAGAATTTAAAGCACAAAGGGGCACCATCCTACACCCAAAGTCAATAAAATATCGGATAGCTGCTGATGGTATTGACTATATTGAAGGGCCTTCGCGATTTAAGGGAACCGATGTTATATCCAACATCAATATTCATAATATCTCTGGCATTGTTACTGTGGGTAATTTCAACACCATTATTAATAAAAAATATGAAAGCTTGTTCAGTCAAGTAGATGCCTTGCATAGAAAAATCTTGTCTGGCGATAAGATCAATGACGAGCAGAGGCTAAATTTATCCAGCGACATCGAAAGTTTAAAAAACCAACTGTCTAAAACTGCGCCCGACAAACAGGTGATACTAAAATTATGGGGCAATATTAAGCAGTTTACTGAGAGCGCTGCAACCCTCAGCGGATGTCTAAACCTTATTTCTAATATAACGTCTTTAATCCATTCCTTGTTTCTATAAGATTGAAAAAATTTCTAGAACTACTTTCTTGCATGAGTTGGCTGATATAAAATGGCTACCCTGTGCAGAATCACCCCGATCGTTAAATAAAATCGCGAGAAGTGTAAGGCCATGGAAAAATGTACTCTTATTTACCATATCACCCACATTAACAACCTTTCCTCTATTTTAAGGGATAAGTTTTTGTGGAGCGATGCAGAGCGTATTAATCGTGGATACACCCCCACCAATATAGCTTATGAGCATATAAAGCAGCGCCGATTTACAACACCAGTCCCAATTGGCGTTGGCGGAACATTGGCAAACTATGTTCCTTTCTATTTTTGCAAACGATCACCAATGCTTTGTGCAATCTACAAAGGCGGTGTCACTGGAACAACGGAAACTCAACAAAATATAATTTATCTTATCTCATCCGCCGAAAAAGTCATTGCTCAAAATCAGCGACCCTGGTGCTTTACTGACGGCCATGCTATTGAAAAACTAACCCTGTTTTATAACAACCAGGCGCAATTGACCAATATCGACTGGAAGCTTATTGAAGACTGGCACTGGAACAATACCCCTGCTGATAACGACCGCATACGCAGGAAACAAGCAGAGTTTTTAGCATATGAGTCATTTCCCTTAGAATGGGTAGATAAAATCGGTGTCTTTGGCCAAGAACAGAAAATGGCCGTTGAATCAATTTTAGCCAAAGATTCACATTCAATACCTATATCAATTGAGAAAAAATGGTATTATTCAACTAGAGGTTAAACATGATACGACTAACTGAAGGCAATATTTTAGAGGCGCCTACTGAAGCATTAGTTAATACCGTTAACACCAAGGGTGTTATGGGTAAGGGTATCGCCTTGCAATTTAAGAAGGCCTTTCCTGAAGTATTTACCTCATACAAAAAGGCCTGTGACGCAGGGGAAGTCCGCATTGGAAAAGTGCACGTCTTCCGGTGCACCTCAACAAATGGCCCTCACTATATTATTAACTTTCCAACGAAAGATGACTGGAAAAAGTGCTCACGCATTGAATATATCCAAGCAGGCTTAAAGTCATTGGCTGAAACAGTGAAAAGTCTCAAAATTCGCTCAATTGCAATCCCCCCTCTTGGCTGTGGACAAGGCGGCTTGAATTGGAAAGAAGTACTACCACTTATACAAACCACCTTCGAATCAATACCCGATGTAGAGGTTATGCTCTATCCACCACTCGGCGCACCGACTGCAGCCCTGATGCCTAATAAAACTAAACGCCCACACATGACCATTGGGCGCGCAATGGTATTAAAGCTCTTAAAAGAATATTGTATTTTGGGATATGAATTAACTCTTCTCGAAATTCAAAAACTTCTCTATTTTTTACAAGAAGCAGGGCAACCTTTAAAACTCCATTTTGAAAAATATCATTATGGCCCTTATGCCGACAATGTGAGGCATGTACTCTCTCGATTTGAAAGCCATTTTACAGAAGGTTTTGGCGAAGGTTTAAACAAGCCTCAGACACCCATTAAAATCTTACCTGGTGCATTAGAAGAAACAGAAGCCTACCTCAAGCAGCATGAAGATATTAGCAGCTATAATGAGCGCCTGGAGAAAGTAAAAAAACTAATTATTGGCTTTGAATCTCCTTTAGGAATGGAGTTATTAGCAACTATTCACTGGCTAGTAAAGCATGAATCTGTCTCAGCGGATAATCAAGACGAGATCATTGGCAAAATACAAGCATGGAATCAGCACAAAAAAAATGCCATGAAGCCAGCACATATTCAGATTGCCATAGAAAGGCTCAAGCAAGAACACTGGATTTAAAAAATTCGTTTTCTAGGCTTCCTAGGAGTTACAAGTCCGATGTCTGATAAAACCAATGCCGATAAGCACATAGCACATACCTTAGAAAACACAAAAAAATCATCCCTTGAAAAAATTGAAACCCCAATGGCACACCCTGACACAAATCACTCTGCAGCCCCTACAAAACAAGAGGAAAATCTAATCATACCGAAAGGAACCACATTAATCACTGATAGAAGTTTTATTAACTTAGATTGGAGCAAGCAAGATCACCAAGGACTTATCTTTAAAAATTGCACAATAATTAACTCCAATTTTGCCGCTTCGAATTTAGATGGGTTACGTCTTGAGAACTGTAACGTATTCAATACTAGTTTTGAAAAAGCAAGCATACAAGATGGCCTCTTTGAAGATTGTTCATTTTATGAAAAACAAAATCAACAGGGGTGTAATTTTAGTCTTTCAGATTTAAGGCGAACTGAGTTTCATCGCTGTAATATATCAATGAGCAATTTTAAACGGGCAAACGTATTTCAAATCACAATAAATGACTCTCGGGCTCAAGGGTGTAATTTCCAATTTGCTAATTTTGTTCATATTGTGAGTCGCACCGCCTTGTTTAGTGCCGCTTATCTTACCAAGACAGATTTCAGATACTCCAATTTTGAAGGAGTCTATTTACAAAAATGTGACTTATCTGAAAGCAAGTTTGTAGCTGTCATTTTTACAAGGGCAAACTTGGAAGAAGCAAATTTAACAACCACCGATTTTGCACCCAATGAATATGATGGTTTGTCCATATTTAAAGCGGACTTGCGTAATGCTGAGATAAGAAATATTGATGTAAGAAAACTTGATTTCTCAGGCGTTAAAATATTTGAATGGCAACAAGCATTTTTTATTGAAAATCTCGGAATAATCACCTACCCAGATAAGGCTTAGAATTAAATTGCAATCAGCAGCAACTCTAAGTCCCTCGTTCTAATAACCCACTTAGAAAATCTTTTTAAAAACAGGATAGTAAGGAAAAAGGAAGGAAGCTGATTATTTTTCGCGCAGGCCGTTTTGTAACGCCTTGATTAATTTGGCGTCCCCAAGGGGATTCGAACCCCTGTTACCGCCGTGAAAGGGCGATGTCCTAGGCCTCTAGACGATGGGGACGTTCCATATCGTGATGAAGACTTCAAATGTGGAGCTAGACGGGATCGAACCGACGACCTCTTGCATGCCATGCAAGCGCTCTCCCAGCTGAGCTATAGCCCCATTTAATCTTCAGTAGAGCCTGCGATTTTAGGAAGGCACCCGGGATTTGTCAAATTATAATTGCAATTATAAAGACAAAGCTTGGTTCAAGCGGTTCGCAACCCGCTCCTGGCCGACCAGATAAAGCGTCTGGTCAATGGGCGGAGACACGGTTCCGCCGGTCACGGCCACGCGCAGGGGTTGGGCCAGCTTGCCTAATTTCAGCTGGTGCTGCTCAGCGACGCCGGTAATGACCTGATGAATGCCTTCGGGTGACCACTCCGCCAACTGACTCAATTGGTCGCGTACGGCCGCCAGGGGCTGGGCTAATTCCGGGGTCAAATGCTCCCGGGCCTTGGCGTCATAGTCAATATCACCGTAAAAAAAGCAGCTTTTTTCGGCCATTTCCTTGAGTGTCTTGACTCGCTCACATTGGGCTTTGACAATGTCCACCAAGGCCGGGCCCTTTTCAGTGTCGATGCCCAATTTTTCCATATGCCAATAGAGCCGTCTCGCGACCTCTTCCGGATCCTGCGTTTTCATATAATGCTGATTGAGCCACAGCAATTTTTCAGGGTTTAAAGCGGCTGGCGCTTTGTTAATCTCTTTTATTTCGAAGAGCATGATCATTTCGCGGAGGGCGAAAATCTCCTGATCCCCATGCGACCAACCCAAACGCACTAGGTAATTCAGCAGGGCCTCGGGCAAAATGCCCTCATCGCGATAGTCCATCACCGAAGAGGCGCCTTCGCGCTTGGAAAGACGCTTGCCATCGGGACCCAAAATCATGGGCAAATGAGCGTACAAAGGCGGTGTCGCCCCCAGGGCGCGCAAAATATTAATTTGCCGCGGAGTATTATTGATATGATCGTCGCCGCGAATGACATGCGACACCTTCATGTCCCAGTCGTCGACCACCACGGTGAAATTATAGGTCGGCGTCCCGTCGCTGCGGGCAATGATTAAATCGTCCAATTCGGTGTTGTTGAAAGAGAGCTGGCCGCGAACGAGGTCTTCAAACGCCACCGCTCCATCCGGGGGATTCTTAAAACGCACAACAAAGGGTCCGGGCTGAGATTCGTGGCGCTCACGACAAAGGCCATCATAGCGCGGCTTTTCTTTCTTTTCCATTTGCTTGGCACGCAAGGCTTCCAGGCGTTCTTTTGAACAATAGCAACGGTAGGCCTTGCCCTCTTTCACCAGCTGGTCCAGTACTTCGCGATAGCGGTCAAAGCGTTTGGTTTGATAATAGGGGCCTTCATCATAGCCCAAATTCAGCCAATGCATGCCGTCCAAAATAGCCTGTACGGACTCCTGAGTGGAGCGCTCCGTGTCTGTATCTTCAATGCGCAAAATGAACTTGCCGTTCATTTTGCGAGCATATAACCAGCAATATAAAGCCACACGCGCACCGCCGATATGGAGGTGGCCGGTCGGACTGGGGGCAAAGCGGGTAACCACGGACATGGACTTTTGCTTCCTCTCTCAAAATAAAGGCTGTATTGTAGCAGTTCACATGAATAATGCGCAGTAGAGATTGACCTGATCCCTCAGGACCAATAGAATGGCAAACCAATTCGGGTGATTAGCTCAGCGGTAGAGCACTACCTTCACACGGTAGGGGTCAGTGGTTCGATCCCACTATCACCCACCATCTTCTTATAAGCGAGCACTCACCATGACCAGCGGCCAAGTTCTCATTCATTCTTTTAAAAGCTCGGTTTTAAAAAACAATCCTTTAAAAGACCCCCACGTCCGGAAATTGACCATTTACCTGCCGCCGGGATATGAGACCTCGGGTGAAAAATATCCGGTTTTGTTTCTACTTCCGGGTTTCAGCGGCGCCGGCTTCATGCTGCTCAACCGCGAACCCTTCTCCGAAGCCATCGATGAAAAACTCAACCGTCTCATCGGCTCCGGCAAGATCAAGCCCATGGTTGTCGTCATGCCGGACTGCTTCACCTACTATGGCGGCAGCCAATACCTTGATTCCCCAGCCCTGGGGAAATACGAAACATATCTGATTAAAGAACTGGTGCCTTACATTAAAAATAATTTCCGCGTCAAAACCGATCGTCGCGCCTGGGCCGTGGCTGGTAAATCCAGTGGGGGTTATGGAGCGCTGGTTTTATCCATGCGACACCCAGATATTTTCGGGATCGCCGCTTGTCACAGCGGGGATATGGGCTTTGAATATTGCTATCAGCCGGATTTTCCCGAGGCACTGATCGAGCTGGAAAAATGCGGTGGGATTCCGCAGTTTATGAAGAAGTTTTATGGTCTCAAAAAAAAGGGCAGCGCTTTTCTGACCTTGAACATTATCGCCATGGCAGCGGCTTATTCACCCAATCCGAAAAACAAGACGCAGGGCTTTGATCTGCCTTTCAATCTCAAGACAGGGGAAATCCTGCCAACGATTTGGAATAAGTGGCTAGCCTGGGACCCGGTGCATCTGTGCGGGCATTACAAGAAGCAGCTGAAGCAGGTGAAGCTCTTTGTGGATTGCGGCACGAGGGATGAGTACAGGCTTTATGCCGGGGCGCGGATTTTTTCGGAGCGCTTGAAGAAATTGGGGATTCGGCATGCCTATGAGGAATTTGAAGATACACATATGAAAATTAATTATCGGTATGATCGGTCGTTGGAGTTTATTTCCAAGAATTTGGGATAGGGTAGCCGCGAGAACATGAGCGCTCGTCCCGGCAAGGAGGAACTTGCTATAGCAAGCGGCTCGGGGTGATAATAGCGCCGGCTTATAATAAGCTCTGGAGCAAAAAATGGCCACCCTACTATATGAGTATTCGGTTCCCGGCGTTACCTGCTCGGTTTGCACAGGTACCATTGATAGAGCATTGGAAAATGTACGCAAAGAGAACCTGCTCCAGCCCCGAATCCGCTCCGTCAGTATTGATCTGACTTATGAACCGCCCCGGGCTTTCGTCGTCGTTGAGGCAGAGATGAAGGAGAATTGTGACCTTCATTTTAGGACCGCGCTTCCACCCGACTTATCACAATATAAGGACAGTTATATTGTGATCCATCATCAGCTTTATTACGTCAATTATAGCGGTCAGGCTGAACCCGTAAAAATCAACGATTTTGATCGATTTTCCGCCGTGCTTAAAGAACTTCATTCAGAAGCCCAGACCCTTCATCTATCGACAGAACAGGAAAAACAATTAATTAGCGCGAACGGCGGTTTTGCTCGCCTGGGATCCGAGGCGATTAAAGCAGAGCTCAATGGGCATCTGCAAGACGTTGGCTTTGAACTCACCGATGTCGTGCCGGTTAAAGTTGAAATTCGCAAACATATTCTCAAAGGGCTGCTCGGCTTACTGAGTGGCTCCCTGATGCTGGGTCTCTGCCTGTCCGGCTTTGGCCTGCCCCTGCTGGCCCTGTATATCCTCGGCGCGGTCGGCACGCTCTTGACTTTATATCTGGGCAAGGAAACTTATACGGAAGCCTTCAAGAAACTGAAAAATAAAGAACTCACCATGCACAGCCTCTTTTCCATCAGCACCCTGATGGCGATCGGCGTTTCCTTTGCTTCCTTCTTTGTTCCCTGGCTGCCCATGATGTTCGATACCGCCCTGCTTATTTTTGGCTTCGTTCATATTGGCAAGGCTTTCGAGAAATCGACGAAGCGCAGCATTAACCGCGCATCCTCTTATCGCTCTCTGGCGCCGCTCAAAATTTCCGTTCAAACCCCGGGTGGTGAATTGAGAGACGAATTTATCAACACGATCCAGCCTGGCAAGATCATCCGGATTCCGAAGGGCCAGGTGATCGGACTCGATGGCCGTTATCTTCCGGAAGATAAATCACAAAAAAACACGTCCGTTATCAATCCCTACAACGGCAGCAATCTACCCCAGGCCGTTAAACCCGGAGACACCATTTTAGCCGGCTGCGTCGTTCCCAATGATGTGGATTTTATTGATCTTGAAGTCATCGCCAACGAGGAGGAGTCCAATTTAGCCTTTTTGGAAAACCAATCAAAATCAACCCTCGCCAAAAAAGCGCCTCTGGAAACCACGGCGGCCAAAATCTTACATTATTTTGTGCCGACAGTTTTGGTTCTGGCGACGCTCTCCGCCCTGGCCATCGGCATCCTATTCACCCCCTTGACCGCCCTGCAAGTGGTGGCAACTATGCTGGCCTCAGCCTGTCCCTGCACCCTGGGGCTGATTATCCCCCTGCTGATCAAGATCGCTTTTATCAAAGCCAATACCCAGGGAGTCCTCTTTGCAAATGGCGAAAGCCTGCAGGCTGCGTCCGAGGTGAATACCTTCAACTTGGATTTGAACGGCACACTCACCCTCGGCGAAATCCGCGTTACTTCCGGTCTCGCGCATAAACCACCGACCAATCTCTCGCCTGAAATGCTGGACTGTGTGGCAGCCATTGAGGCCTGCTCTGAGCATGTCTTTGCCGTAGCCATTCGACAGTACATTCACGGCGAACTGAGACGACCCCGGGAATTCTGCCCTGCGGCAACCCACCCCGAGAAATTTCAAACGGGCCAAGCCGCCACCATCCAGGGTGAGCGCTGTATTGTAGGCAATAAAGCACTGATGCGAGATCTTGGGTTTCAGGAAGAAGAGATTCGCGCGGCGGAGATCCCGGACCACGAAGCCGAGCATGTCATTTACCTGGCTCGCAATGGGAAAATCCAGGGCTGCATTTTATTAAGCGATCCGCTGCGCAAAGAAGCACCGGAAGTGATTCGCGAACTACAGAATCAGGGCAAAGAAGTGCATATCTGCACCGGAGCCGACGAAGAAACCGCGAGACGATATGCCCGTAAATTAGAGCGTCTTGGCACCCTTCCCATCCCAAACAATCAAATTAAAGCGAATTGCTTGCCGGACTCCAAAGACAAAGAGGCAAACACGAAAACAGCTTATGTCAAAGCGTTAAAAGCAAAGGGACGCAAGGTCGCCACGATTGGTGACGGCTTGAATGACTGCCGCGCCTTCGAAGAAAGTCATTTCAGCATTGCCATTGAATCGGCGAACGGCCATGAAATCACGCAGAAAAAAGCCGGCGCAGTGATTCATAAAGTTAACAACCAATTATCCCTGCGTTCCATTCTCTGCGCCTTTGCCATCGCTGATCAAACGGTGAAAAACATCAATCGGAATCTGGCAATCAGTCTTTCTTATAATTTACTAACTGCCCTCGTAATTGGCGGCCTTTTGGTCGGCCTTGGCTTTGTCTTGAATCCAGCCATCGGCGCCGCGTTGATGTTTATCCAGTCGGCCCTGATTATGGCGAATTTGCGGCGCTTCCAAAATGAAAAACTGCCCTATGCCAATGACTCTGTGCTGACAGACCAGAGCAAACCCGGCTGGAATAGCACCACGGGCCAGCTTAAACGCGCTTTCCCTTATCCACAGCCGCACTCAGAGCAAAGTAAAAGGGAAAGCGTGGCGGAGGGATGTTGTTGCCAAAGAAAAAGCGATTTTCCGATTCCGCAGGAAAGTCTGCCTGTGCCGGCCCCGCTTACAGCAACGGCCTGCAGTTTAAGATAACTGTTTTCGCTAACCTGGAAGGAAAAACACATGAGCCAGTTACTCGATGTCATCGCGCTATCCAAGCTGCTTTGTGAACAAGCCCTTCGCGGCAAGCTGGCTTATGCCACCACCGACAATTTCACCGGCCAAATCCTGGAGGGCTATCATCCTGAGGCTCTGGAAGTTTGTCTAATGACTCCCAAGGCCGCAAAGGCGCTCTGCCAGGCACAAAATCAGCTGATCCGTGACTATGGCCTTGGTTTGTTCATCTATGATTCTTACCGGCCCAAGCGAGCCGTCAAAGGATTATTACGCTGGATGAATGAACCCGTCAAAGATGAATGGGAATTGATCCAAAAAGAAAAACACTACCCCCAGGTCGAAAAAAGCCAATTCCTTGAGCTCCATTATCTCGCTGAAGACAGCAATCACTGCTATGGCAATACCGTTGACGTCGTCTTATTCGACTTTAACACCGAAGCGACCTTGGACCATGGCACGGTTTATGATTACATGGACAAGAAATCCCACTTAAACGCAACAGCCCAGGAAATTGGGGTCGAGGCCTACCAAAATCGTCAGCTCCTGCAAGCCATCCTGACAGGGGCTGGCTTTCTACCACATGACACGGAATATTGGCATTTTAGCCACGGCGGACAGAACGGCAGAGAAGTCAGCGAACCCTTTGATCTGGAAATCACACCCGACCTCAAAGGCCTGGGAATTCGTTAAACCCCAGGCCTACCGAGGGTATCTACCCATTGCCGCCCTGATTTAGCGTTCAGTATACTCACCCTAAAGGACGAATAATCATCAGGAGAGTTATCATGCTGCATGCCGCTAAAAGCAAGCATTTTGCCCAGCGCTTGAATAAGTGCCTAGACGAGTTAGGTGTGCCGTCCGATGTCCGGGGGCGGTCCGCCATTCTCAGCAAAATGCTGCAAATTCCCCGCCAGCAAGCCTGGATGCTCTTGGAAGGCCATCAAATTCCCAATGAAGCTTTGTTAAACCAAATCGCGCAAGAATTTGAAGTGGAGCCGACTTGGTTAATCAAGTGACAAAACGCTGCTTTTAAACTGGTAGTGCCGCTTTTATTCTCTGATCCAGCTGCAGCGACAACTGCTTGGCCAAGAGAATTTCAGCGGGTCCCATGGATTTCGCCATTTCCTCACGCACTTGCAGAACGGAAGCATGAAAGGCCGGGTTATTGGAAGCCGCCGCGAGATTAAACCAGGCATAAGCGAGCTTATTGTCATGGGGAACACCCTGCCCCTGGGCATACATTAAACCCAGCATCAGCTGGGCATTTTCCATGCCTTGCAAAGCGGCCTGGTTATACCAGTAAGCCGCCATTTTCTGATCCGCAGCGACGCTAATGCCTTCCTGATAGAATAAGCCAATCATGTACTGCGCATTCACGATGCCGGCCTTGGCGGCGGCATAGAACCAGGTAAGTGCCTGACGAGAGTCTTGTTCCACCCCCACCCCTTTGTAATAATAATAGCCCAGGGCAAACTGCGCTTCGCCCAAGCCTTGTTGGGCCGACTTCTGATACCACTTCAAGGCCTGCGGCATATCCGTCGTGACGCCCAGGCCGTTCATGGTGATATAGCCCATGAGATATTGCGCCAGAGGCAGCCCGCTGGTCGCCGCCCTGGAAATCAGTTGAATACCAAAGGAACGGTTGAGAGGCAGATCCTCTCCCGTAAAATACATCACGCCCAGATTATATTGAGCCAGGTCCAGGCCGGCGGAAGCAGCCTGCGCATACCAAAAGGCGGCTTGTTTTTTATCTGCGGCAACACCCTGGCCCAAGCTGTACATCAGCCCGACCATAAATTGCGCCTTGACTAGATGCTGGTTTGCCGCCGCTAAAAATAGATTTAAAGCCTTGGCATAATCTTGATGCGCTGTGCTGCTGCCACCACTATTGCCGCGATAATAAAGCAGGCCCAGATTATATTGCGCTTGCGCCTGGCCTAACGCGGCTGCCTTGCTATACCACTGCACAGTCGCCTCGGGATCGCGCGGCAAACCATAACCCATGGAAGAAAGATAACCCAACATATAGGCCGCAGCTGGATAATTCATTTGCTCTGGCTTAGCGGCTGAGGCTTGAAACAGCGACACGGCCAAACTCAAATCCTGAGGGACACCCAGGCCATAGTAGTGCATCAAACCCAAGGCAAATTGCGCTTCTGGCAGCTTTTGATCGACCGCCTTTTTGAACCATTCAGCCGCCAGTCTAGTATCTTTGCTCAGAGCGTAGCCGTGAAGATAAAGATAGCCTAATTGATATTGGGCAAAAGGATTATTCTTTCGCGCCAGTATTTGGTAAAGG
>Ga0206951_1197_pt1 | contig 12244 bp, 9 predicted proteins | sample Alteio_BWOrgHeat_38_FD_152974 | JGI IMG/M metagenome (GOLD analysis project Ga0206951, IMG submission 152974) | Enriched cells from forest soil in Barre Woods Harvard Forest LTER site, Petersham, Massachusetts, United States -... | ecosystem: Environmental > Terrestrial > Soil > Temperate forest > O... | reverse complement strand
TGGAACGGCAGATCGGCAGCTCCGGGCAGACGGTGGCTCCGAAGCTCTATTTCGCGCTGGGGATCAGCGGGGCGATTCAGCATATCGTCGGCATGAAGGGCTCACGGACAATTGTGGCAATCAACAAAGACCCGGAGGCTCCAATCTTTGAGATTGCCGATGTCGGCGTGGTGGGGAATTTGTTCGATGTAGTGCCTGCTTTGACTGAGGAGATTAAGAAGGCTAAGGCCTAAGCTATCCTCTCTATCGATGAATGAACTTGATCGATTAGCGAATTCTATGCACGCTTTACCGACGAGGAGCTTATCAAGCTCGGTTCTCAGTTTGAATCGTTGACTGAAGAAGCACGAATCGCGCTTCGCAAGGAATTTGACTCCAGATCGCTCGACGCGCCGGAACTCGAAGATCCTTTCGATTCATCTAAACCGCAGAAGCTTTCTTCGATAAGAATATTTCGCGATCTTTCCGAAGCCCTGATAGCGAAAAGCGTACTGGACTCTGCGGCATCCCATGTTTGCTCAAGGATGAAAATACGGTGCGCATCCAATGGATATGGTCAAACCTCATAGGTGGCATTCATCTCCAAGTGCATCCAGAAGATGTTGAAACCGCGGAAGAGTTATTGTCTCGGAAAATTTTGCCGACGATTGAACTAGAAGATGGTGGCGTTTATGAACAGCCGTCCTGTACTTATTGCAACTCGCTAGATATCAGTTTTGAAGCTCTCAACAAGAAAGTTGGACTAGCGTCCATTCTGATTGCCGTTCCTATCCCCTTTCCCAAAAATCTTTGGAAGTGTCATGCGTGTGGAAAAGAGTGGGAAAATTCTTTTCAGCAGGAAATCGCACGGGATTCGGAATAACGAAAAATCACTTCAAGAGCCTTTCCTAGTAAGATGATCGGTCGACCATGATCACGTTTCGTAAACCAATCGAAGATATCGAACGCCCACAGATGGAGGCCGATGTTGTCATCATTGGCGGAGGGCCTGCTGGGATGGCCTGCGCGCTGCGGCTCTCGCAACTGATCGACGAGCACAATGCAAACCATCCGGATTCGCAGCTCTCAAAGGACAACATCTACGTTCTCGAAAAGGCGCGCGAAGTAGGCCAGCATTGTTTGTCAGGCGCGCTGTTAGATCCGCGCTCAATGCGCGAGCTTCTGCCGGGCTTCGAATCGGAAGCGCCCATTGATGCCGAGGTCACGAAGGAATCAGTTTATTTTCTCAGTAAGGACAAGGCGCGCAAATTCCCGATCGTTCCGCCGCCGCTGCGCGATCACGGCAACTATGTCATCTCGATCAACAAGTTCGTGAAGTGGCTCGGAGAGAAGGTAGAAGAGGCTGGCATCACCGTTTTCACCGGTTTTGCCGGTTCAGAACTGTTGTTTGAGGATGACAGCCGCGACTCAGAAACCGCACGCGTGACTGGTGTTCGCACCGATGATAAAGGCGTCGATAAGCAGGGACAGCCGAAAGCAAATTTTGAGCCGGGCTACGATCTCCACGCGAAGATCACGATTCTCGCCGAAGGCACTCGCGGCAACTGCGCCAAACAGCTGATCGAGCAGTTGGAGGTTGAAGATTTCTACCATGCGCAGACTTACGGCGTAGGTATCAAGGAGCTGTGGGAGATTCCCGCAGGCCGCGTTGCCAAAGGTGAAGTGATCTACACGCTGGGATATCCGCTGACGACGAAAGAATATGGCGGCGCGTGGATTTACGGCATCTCCGACACACAGGTTTCCGTCGGTTATGTGACCGGACTCGATTACGAAGACCCACGCACCGATCCTCACCACGTCTTTCAGGATTTCAAAGAGCATCCATTTGCCCGGCGGCTTCTCGAGGGCGGTAAGATGATTCGCTACGGCGCAAAGACGCTGCCTTATGGTGGATGGCTCACGATGCCGCGCATCTCCGGCAACGGCTGGATGATCCTCGGTGACTCGGCCAGCTTTCTGAATTCGCAGCGGCTCAAGGGAATTCATCTCGCCATCAAGAGCGGCATGCTTGCCGCAGAGACCGCCTTCGATGCGCTGCTCTCCGGCGACAACTCCGCGGACACACTGAGCGAGTACAAAGCCGCGGTGGACAAGAGCTGGATCAAAGATGAGCTCTACCCTGTCCGCAATTTCCATCAGGCCTTTGAGCATGGCTTGTACGATGGCATCGTAAAAGCCGGACTTCAGCAGTTGATGCGCGGCGCGAATCTGGGGCCGGATTCCAAGAACGAAGCCGGATATCTGCGCATGAAGCACGCCGATGCGCTAAGTCCCTACGGCGATGGTCGCACGCATTTTCTCTACAATGCCAAGGGTGACGGCAAGCTGACCTTCGATCGGCTGACCGATGTCTATCATTCTGGCACGCGGCATGAGGACGATCAGCCGGTGCATCTGGTCATCGAAGACTTAGACATCTGCAACAACCGCTGTGTCAAGGAATTCGGCAATCCCTGCCAGTATTTCTGCCCGGCTGCCGTCTACGAGATGGTCGAGACGAGCGAAACACATCCCGGTAAGCAGTTGCACATCAACTTTGCTAACTGCGTGCACTGCAAGACCTGCGACATCATGGACCCGTATCAGATCGTCAATTGGGTTCCTCCGGAAGGTGGCGGCGGCCCCAACTACGACGGGTGCTAGCCTCGCAGGCGGGCCTTCGGCGCCAGTTCACGTTGGGCTTACTTTATGACTGCAATCTACATTCGTGTTGCTACGGTGGATGATGTTCCAGCACTGCGTGAACTCATCGAGCGCTCGGTGCGCGAGCTGCAGGCAGGCTGGTATACGCCGGAACAGATCGAGGCTGCCGTGCAATCCGTCTTTGGCGTGGATATGCGGCTCATCGAAGATGGCACATACTACGTCGCCGAGATGGGCGGCCAACTCGCAGGCTGCGGAGGATGGAGCAAACGCGCCACGCTCTACGGCGCAAGCCACTTCGAACATTCCCGCGAGGATACTCTGCTCGATCCAGCACGCGACCCGGCGCGCATCCGCGCTTTCTTTACGCATCCGGCCTTTGCGCGAAAGGGCGTAGGCCGCGCGTTGCTTCTGCATTGCGAAGACGAAGCGCGTGAAGCGGGCTTCCGTAGTATGGAGATGGCGGCGACGCTGACAGGCGTTCCACTCTATGAAGCGCATGGCTATCTGGCGCTCGACACCTTCGATGTTCCTCTGCCCGGGCACCAATCGATTCAAGTGCGACGCATGACAAAGTCGATTGTCTAGTTACTAACGGTCTGTTGCTCGCCCGCGGATTTCATGAGACAGTAGCACCAGTTTTCGGCCTACGTATCGCAGAGTAAAATTAGCCCGAAGACTGGAGTTGTTTCATGTCAGAGATCTCCTGTCCCTGGTGTTTTGAGCTGAGTTCCATTCGGCGTTCTCGTGCACGATGGAAAGATTGGCCCAGATTATTTCTCGGTCAACGGCCTTATCGCTGCAGAATTTGCGGTAACCGCTTTTATCAGCGCGGCGTGCTTCATCATCACTCTTCACAACCCATCGCCAAGCATCCATAAACCTCGCGTGCTTATCCGCCGATATGGACCATGCTGCGCGATGGCTTCAGAAATTCCGGCTCACCAATGTGATGGCGGGCCTCTTTCTGTTCCACCACCAGACGAATCCACTCTGCCATCTCTTCGTCTGTAGCGCCGTGGCGCATGCGGGCAAGTAGATCATGATCGAATTGCGAAAAGAGGCAGGTGCGGATTTTCCCATCTGAGGTAAGACGGATGCGGCTGCAATGCCCACAGAATGCCTGGGAAACCGGCGCGATGATGCCGATCTCACCTACACCATCGTCGAAGGTATAGCGCCGCGCAGTCTCACTGAGCGCGTTTGCCTTGAGCGGCACAACCGGACGGAATGTGCTCAAACGCTCCAGTAATTCATGCACCGGAATCACCGAAGCCGGCGTCCAGAGACGATCTTCTTCGAGCGGCATAAATTCAATAAAGCGCACAATCACGCCCTCATCGCGCGCAAATTTTGCGAAGGGCACCACCTGGTCTTCGTTGAAGCCGCGCAGGAGCACGCAGTTCACTTTGACCGGACCCAGGCCGGCACGCTGCGCTGCGCGAATTCCGGCAGTCACCTTGTGAAAGCTGCCGGGTACGCGGGTGATGCGGGTGAAAATTTCCGGATCCACCGCGTCCATGCTGACCGTAACGCGGGTTAGTCCTGCGTCCTTGAGCGGCTGCGCCAGATCTGCCAGTAAATGACCATTAGTCGTCAGCGCAAGATCGAGCCGATGCTTGCCGTCTGCGGTTCTTAGCTTTGCCAGCTCTCGCACTAGAGCCGGCAAATCTTTCCGCAGAAGAGGCTCGCCGCCGGTCAGCCTGACCTTTTCTATGCCGAGATTTACCAGAATACGAACGATGCGTAGATAGTCCTCCAGGGGAAGCTCGGCGTACTGAGCGCCATCGTTTCCCGTCCGGCAATAAACGCACTTGTAATTGCACCGGTCGGTCACGGATACGCGCAGGTCAGTAATGGCACGACCGTGCTTGTCGATCAGGCGCGCGCTTCGATCCGCTTCCTGTACCCCGGGACTGGTAAGAGATGCTGCCATCAGGTTGATATCTACTCTATTGGATGCAGCCGCATGAAGATAGATACAGGCGTCTACTTCGAGGCCAGTATCGGCGTCAGCGTGTTCTTATTTTCAGGGGCCCGCGGATCGACGCCGAAATCCCACACATCGAGATTCACCTCCTGCGGCGACAGCACTTCCATGAGTGCGTATTCGCCAAAACTAAGAGGCTCTTTGGGAATGACTTTCATCCAGTGATTACCCGGAAGAATCTGACTCGTAGTTTCAACAATGTCCTCTGAGTGAGAAACCTTGCCCACCATGCTTATGTTCATGGCCGCAACCACTCGCAGGTTACGCCGCTGCTGCACGCGCACAATCACATATCGGCTGGTTGGCGAACTATGGTTGTTCTTATCTACTTTGGCGCTGGCGCCGTGAGTATCTACTTTCAGCGCACCGTCCGGGAGCGTTCCTTCGTCGCTGGTATCGAGAGCAACATAGAGCTCCGGCTGGTTTACATGCAGTTGGATTTTTGAGCGCGCGCCATCGATCTGGATCAACTGCTTCGACCCGCCCATGGGATTGATCGTTGCTTTGAGCACGTTGTGCCCGAGATCTTTATTCAGGTCGCCGTTACTCTGCTGCATTCTGACCAGTTCCGGCGTTGCTTGAAACGTGTCCATCACCCACACGCCGCTCTCGTCGGGCAGGCGCAGGCCAGGCGAAACAACCGGCATGCGAGCCTTTTCTGCATCGCGTTCCTGCTGCTCCTCTTTATCAATCTCGGCAGCGTCGCTCTGTTCTTTCTTTTCTCTCTCGGCTTCGGCGGTAGCAAGCGCTCCGGGCGCATGCTCCTTGTTCCACTTTTCGGTTGCAGGCCAGTCAACGAGCGTATTCGGGATCTCTTCCCATTCGCCGCCGCGCTCAGCACTCTTATAGCGCACGCGGTCGCCCTTAACCTCGTATTGAGTGACAACCTGATAGGAACCGTCTTTTAGGATGAGGCGCTTATCTCCAACTTGCGCCATGCAGCGCACTCCCGGCAGGAGCAGGAGGGCAATCACGATAAGAGCCAGGCGTTTCATGGGCCGTCTTTTAGACGCAATGGGTGCAGGTTGCGTCACGTATCTTCCTGTTATACAGCACCTTCTCTGCGCCTCTTTCTTTCTGATGAAATTCCGGGTAAAATCAATTGTGCCTACCTGGTACGCCAATCAAAACAATAAGAAAAGGGTGAAGCGGCGATGTCTGCAAAGTACATCTTTGTGACCGGCGGGGTTGTGTCCAGCTTAGGAAAGGGTTTAGCCGCAGCGTCGATCGGCTGCCTGCTGGAAGCACGAGGGTTAAAGGTCAACCTCATGAAGTTTGACCCCTACCTCAATGTCGACCCTGGGACGATGTCGCCGTTCCAGCACGGCGAAGTCTTCGTCACCGACGACGGCGCCGAAACCGACCTCGACCTCGGCCACTACGAACGCTTCACCCACGCCCGCCTCACCCGCGACAATAACCTCACCACTGGTCGCATCTACGAACAGATCATCACCAAAGAGCGTCGCGGCGACTATCTCGGCAAGACCGTCCAGGTTATTCCCCACGTCACCAACGAAATCAAGAACGCCATGCGCAAGGTCTCTGCCGACTGCGATGTGACCATCGTAGAAATCAGCGGCACCGTTGGCGACATCGAATCACTCCCGTTTCTTGAAGCCATCCGTCAGATGCGGCAGGAGTTAGGCCGCGAGAATACCGTTTTCGTTCACGTCACCCTGGTGCCGTGGATCAGCGCCGCGCAGGAATTGAAGACCAAACCGACGCAGCATTCCGTGAAAGAGATGCTGTCGATCGGAATCCAGCCCGATATCCTGCTCTGCCGCTGCGACCGCCCGCTTTCGCATGAGATGAAGGGAAAGATTGCGCTCTTCTGCAATCTTGAAGAAAAGGCCGTCATCACGGCCCGAGATGTGGATTCCATTTACGAAGTCCCTCTCAGCTTTGCGCAGGAAGGCGTAGATACGCTGGCGCTCAGGTATCTGCATATCGATGCTCGTGAAGCCGATATGAGCCGCTGGAGAGAGCTTGTCGACCGTTGCTATAACCCGAAAGACGAAGTTTCCATTGCCATCGTCGGCAAGTACGTTGAGTACGAAGACAGCTATAAATCCCTGAAAGAAGCTCTCGTACACGGCTCGCTCGCGCACAACCTGAAGCTGCGCGTAACGTGGATTGAAGCCGAAGGGTTGGAGACACACAACTACAAGGAGCAACTGAAGGACTTCGATGGAATTCTGGTGCCCGGCGGCTTCGGCAAGCGCGGCATCGAGGGCATGCTCAACGCGATCCGCTATGCGCGCGAGCACAAGGTTCCCTACTTCGGCATCTGCCTCGGCATGCAGACCGCCTGCATTGAGTTTGCCCGCAATGTTTGCGGCCTGAACGGAGCCAATTCCAGCGAGTTTGACCCGGCGACGCCGCACCGCGTGATCTACAAGCTGCGTGAATTAACCGGCGTGGAAGAAATGGGCGGAACCATGCGCCTTGGGGCGTGGACATGCATTTTGCAACCGGATTCGCTGGCAAACAAGGCCTACGGATCGACGGAGATCAGCGAGCGCCACCGCCACCGGTATGAATTCAACCGCGAATATGAAGCGCTGCTCACCGGAGCCGGTCTGCGCATCACCGGAACAACTCCCGACGCGACCTATGTCGAGATCGTCGAAATCCCAGACCACCCGTATTTCCTCGGCTGCCAGTTCCACCCGGAATTCAAATCGAAGCCGCTTGAGCCACATCCGCTGTTCAGCAGGTTCATCCAGGCAAGCTATGCGAACCGGGTAGGCTCTCAGGAAATACGAGCAAACCGCACAATTCCAGCGATCGCAGATTAGGAGTTACGGACAGCCATCATTCTGACGACCAACGGGAGGAAAAATCTCAGCGATTTACGCTAAGCCAACATCGCTGGGATTCCTCGTTTCACTCAGGCGGAAGTAACAATGGGCAAAAAGATGAATTCCCGTACTCGATCTCTCGCCTGAGATGACGAATTGCAGTCATTCATCATCCAATCCATTATGAGCACTCCAGTCCTCACCCCCGTCGAGCCGCCAAAGAGATCAAGCATCGGAAAAATCCTGCTGTCGCTTTTCCTCGGATTGGTGATTGGCGCCATCGCCCTGGTGTTGTTTATCCGCCACGCAACGGAAGGCGCATGGAATGAATTCGCCGCGAAGCTGACCCATCGCAGCTTGTCAGTGGACACTTCCCTGCCTACGATCGTTGTGAAAATCCAGCAGCTGCAGCGACTGGAAACCGTCGTTTATACGATGGACAAGGTGGTCGGCGGCTCTCGTGAGAGCGAATATTTTCCCGATTTTCTTGCCGGCGACAAGCTGCTGCTCGTCGTTCATGGACAAACGATCGCGGGCATAGACCTGAGCAAACTGCAATCGAGCGATATCAAGATCAATGGACGCGCCGTTCAGGTTCATCTGCCGCAATCGGAAGTTTTTACCACCACGCTCGACAACTCAAAGACTCGCGTCTACTCCCGCGAAACCGGCCTTTTCGCTGCCGCCGACCCCAATCTTGAAAGCGAAGTCCGCGATAAGGCGCAGCAGGAATTGCAGCAGGCAGCAGTCAGTGATGGAATTCTCCAGACTGCGCGCAAAAATGCAGCCGCAACCGTCACAACCATGCTGCTGGGCCTCGGTTTCGAGCACGTTGAAGTCGATTAGCTAGCGTCTCTACTTATACGATTGCCTTCACCACGCCGCCATCCACGCGCTGAGCCGAACCCGTAACAGCTGAAGCTGCTTCGCTACATAGAAAAGCCACCATCGCGGCCACTTCGTCAGGAGTTTCAAACCTCTTGACCAGGCTGGTCGGCCGCATGTGCTCAAAGAAGTCGCGCTCTACCTCTTCCTTGCTTTTCTTTTGTTGACTGGCCAATCCCTCCACAAACGTGGAGACGCCTTCGCTCTCCGTCGGACCCACAAGCACTGAATTGACAGTCACTCCGCTGGCCGGAAACGATTCCGCGATGCCGCGTGCAATCGCGATCTGCGCAGTCTTCGTCATGCCGTAATGCACCATTTCGGCAGGAATCTGGATCGCGGATTCACTGGAGATGAAGATCACGCGGCCCCATTTGCGCTCCAGCATGGCAGGAAGATAATGCCGCGTCACGCGAATCCCGGAAAGCACGTTCGCTTCGAAAAAGCGCACCCATTCCGAGTCCTCAATTTCAAGAAATGGCTTGGCTTCAAAGATTCCCAGGTTATTCACGACAATATCGACATCTTTCACTCGCTCAAAGAGCTTCGCGGCGCCTTCCGGCGTTGTCAGGTCAGCCGCAATTCCGTCCACCTTGCCTTCGATCTCAGCAACTGCTTTCTCGACACGGGCTTCGGTGCGTCCATTCACATAGACAGACGCCCCCTCACGCGCAAGAAGCTTGGCAATCGCAAACCCTATGCCTGCCGTTGAGCCAGTCACTAATGCTTTTTTCCCTTTTAAGCCCAGATCCATGATTCTCGCCCTCCTCGAAACAGTAGATTCGCAGATCGCGGCCAACGATGCAGCCCAGGCGATCCGAAGCAGGCAGGACTGTTAAACTGGTTGTGAAGCTATGTTTGAGAACCTTTCAGAGAAACTGCAGCGCACATTCAAGAATCTACGCGGACAGGGCACCATCACCGAAGAGAACATCGGCGAAGCCCTGCGAGAAATTCGCGTGGCGCTGCTTGAAGCCGACGTCAACCTCAACGTCGTTAAGGATTTGATCGAGCACATCCGCGAGAAGGCGGTCGGCCAGGAAGTGCTGACAGCGCTCTCGCCGACCGAGCAGGTCGTCAAGATCGTGCGCGATGAACTGGTCGCGCTCCTCGGCAAAGACACCGCCCGCTTCCAGTTCGCTTCCAAACCCCCGACCGTCATCTTAATGGCCGGCCTGCAGGGTTCCGGTAAGACGACGACCTCCGGCAAGCTGGCGGCATGGCTGCAAAAGGGTGGACACCGCCCCATGCTCGTCTCCGTCGACGTCTACCGTCCGGCAGCACGCGAGCAGCTCAAAGTCGTCGCCAAGTCAATCAAGGCCAACCTCTATGAAGGCGACACCAAAGGCGAGCCTGCGGGCACAGCCCTTGTCGAACGGCTTGCCAAAGAAGCACTCCGCGAAGCCATCAACTCCGGTTGCGACACGCTGATCGTCGATACCGCCGGACGCCTGCACATTGACGAAGAGCTGATGGGCGAAATGGAATCGCTCAAGAAGCTGCTCACTCCGCAGGAGATTCTCTTCATCGCCGACTCGATGACAGGACAGGACGCAGTGAAGTCCGCCGACGAGTTCCATAAGCGCCTTGCGCTCACCGGCATCATCCTCACCAAAATGGACGGCGACGCACGCGGCGGCGCGGCGCTCTCGATCCGACACGTCACCGGCCAGCCGGTAAAGTTCATCGGCATGGGCGAAAAGCCCGATGCCTTCGAGCCTTTCCACCCGGACCGCATCGTAAGCCGTATCCTCGGCATGGGCGACATCATGACGCTCATCGAGAAGGCCGAAGAAAAGCTGGACAAGAAGAAGTCCGAAGAGTTCGCCCGCAAAGCACTTTCCGGAGACGGTTTCTCACTCGAAGATTTCCGCGACCAGCTCCGTCAGATACGCAAACTCGGCTCGCTGCAGAGCATCATGAAGATGCTCCCATCAGTTGGACCACTCGCAGGCATGCAGCAGATGGCCGATCAGGTGGACGAGAAACAATTCGTCCGCGTCGAGGCAATCATCAACTCGATGACGGCCAAGGAACGCAATCACCACGAAATCATCTCCGGCAGCCGCCGTAAACGCATCGCCACCGGCTCCGGAACCTCAGTGCAGGAAGTAAACCAGCTTCTGCGGCAGTATGCGCAAATGCGCAAAATGTTCAAGAACGTAGGCAAGGGTGGAATGTTGCAGCGCCGCGCCATGGGAATGCTGGGCGGCATGCGCGGGGGCCGATAATCGAATCCATGATTGATCTCGACCATCGATTACAGGATCAGCTCGACGAAATCACCGCCAACACGCGGACGCTGGTGCAGCCCGAACGTCTGGCTATCAGCGAACAGGCCGTGTCTGATCTTTTTTCGACCGGCATCGAGGAACAGATTCTTCCGATAGGCGCAAAAGCTCCCGAGTTCGCGCTGCCCGACGCCTCAGGACGCATTGTCCACTCCACTGATCTGTTGTCGCTGGGTCCGCTCATTGTCGATTTCTTCCGTGGGCGCTGGTGCCCTTACTGCATGACGGAGCTCGAAGCATGGCGCGATCTTTACCCCATTACCCGCGAACGCGGGGCGCTTGTGGTTGCCATTTCCCCTCAGACCACCCGCCAGAGCGACTTCACCGCCGGCCACCATGGAATTCCTTTTCCGCTGCTGCACGACTCCCATTGCGACGTGGCGCAGCAATTCGGACTGGCCTATAAAGTTCCGCCTTTTCATCAACAATATTTCCGCAGCATCCTGGTCAATGTACCGTTCGTCAACGGCGATGAAAGTTGGATGTTGCCGCTTCCTGCCACCTATGTCATCGGGCAGGACGGCACCATAATCTATGCGGAAGCTCATGCCGATTTCCGCGTTCGCCCCGAGCCGGGTGAGGTTTTGGGTTATTTACCGAGGCGATAATCTTGCGCAAAACGTGCGATAAAATGCACTTTTTAGCGCAATTTGTCCTTAATTTTGCATGATTTGTCCCTGATTTCTAATAAGATCTGAAGCCAACGTAGCCGAACGGGCCCCAGACTCAGAAATGCGATCTCGCTGGTTTTCTGTAGGAGATGGAGACACCTATGCGTGGATGGGAGTGGCGTGGGCTCAGAAGCTGTCTGACTACCTTCGTCATCTTGGCAATCGCCCTTTTTGGCTCAAAGGCAAGAGCGGATATAGGCGTGGTCATAGCCGATCCCACGACCATCGGCTATTCGTCGTACACGCAGGCCGGCCATTCCCTGGTTTATCTTTCGGGTGTTTGCCCAATCTCCCCCATACAGGCACGGTTGTGTGAGCCAGGGGAACAAGGGTCTATCGTCACCACCTATCCTCACTTCCGCGAAGCGCAGCCTTATGCCTGGAATATTGCTCCCTTAAGCATCTATTTGCAGGGTCTGCCTGACCCGGAAACCAGACTTCTTTACGCCTCGCCCAACGTCAAAGACGCGCTTCAGAAGGAAGCCCGCCACCATTTCCTGCAGCCCGTTTGTGGAGCCGGTGATTGCCCGGACATACAGCATAGTTACTGGCGCGACCTCGTCGCTGCCACGGCCGACCGTGATGTCTTTGTCTACGCCGTGCGCACCACGCGAGCGCAGGATCAGGTGATCGTGGACTGGCTAAATACCGATCCCAACGTGAACCATTATCACGGCATGACGAACAACTGCGCCGTCTTTACCCGCACCCTCGTCAATATGATCTTTCCCCACTCGGTGCACCGTGATTTTCTCAACGATCTGGGCATGATGGGTCCGAAGGCTGCAGCCCGATCCTTCACCCACTGGGCAGTCAAGCACACGGAGCTAGGCTTCTACAGCCTTCACTTCGCCCAGCAGCCGGGCGAGATTCCCCGCAGCGGGTTAGCCCGGAGCGGCACCGAAACAGCCATTCACACAAAAAAATATCTGATACCAGCAGCGCTGATTGGCGATC
>Ga0206951_1196_pt1 | contig 12351 bp, 14 predicted proteins | sample Alteio_BWOrgHeat_38_FD_152974 | JGI IMG/M metagenome (GOLD analysis project Ga0206951, IMG submission 152974) | Enriched cells from forest soil in Barre Woods Harvard Forest LTER site, Petersham, Massachusetts, United States -... | ecosystem: Environmental > Terrestrial > Soil > Temperate forest >... | reverse complement strand
ACGAAGTGAAAGGATGCAGGGGTGTGAAGAGGTCGACACTGAGAAGGAACGTGAGTGGGAGGAGAAAGGCGATCTTGCAGGCATGGAAAATGTATCCCTTGATCCGGCTGCTAAGCGGAAGAGCGCGCACTTCAACAGGGATCCGGGATGTGAAGAGGCCGACAATCAGAATCGGAAGCGATCCACAGGTGAAAGAAGGCACCGAGGATTCGATCGTGGTGGCAAACGCCTTGAGATTACCGGCAAGTATGAAGACTGGGAGGGCTGCAACAGATAGAAGTAAGGCCAGAAGGATGAGGCACAACCATGCGGAGCCAGCGAGATTGCGGCGCCAACTCTCTTTTCGGAGCCAGGCGGCGTCGAGCAGAAGTCCAGGTGCCAAGCTATGCTTGCCGCACGCCAGTCCCCGGCTGTGCACATGGCAGAGTTCTGCGTGCCAGTGGCGAAGCCACTCCTCGCGGCTGGATTCGGGGACCAGGCGTTGCCCGTAGCGAAGCAGAGCGCGGTCGCCAGGCGGAAAAGAAGAATCGGACAGAGGTTTCAAGTTGACTTCTCCGGAAGCAGCCGAGAGAGCAGAGGATAACGATCTGAGGCGGCTAAATTGGCGGCTTTTCCGGCTTCTGTGATGGTGTGATAGCGGCGCGATGGGCGGCCCCGTGCTTCGGCGTCGGCATCCGACTCCCAATGAGAGTCAACGAGTTTGTCGCGTTCGAGCCGGCGAAGAGCGGGATAGACGGTTCCGCTGGGTAATCCGGTAACCTCCATGATTTCAAACCCAAAGCAGTAGTCAAGACTCAAGGCCTTGAGGATGAGGGCGGCGCTATGGGACAAGCGGGGACTCATGAATTCGGAGTAAAGGATAGCACTCCTATTATGTAGTATTCTATTGTATAGAATACTACATACTGAAAGGGCGTGAGAATATGAACAACCGGACTTGGACGAAGGGATGCTTGAACTGCATCTTCGGCGTGCTGTTCATGGCTGTTCTTCCGGTGTTGCTGTTATGCGCCGCAGACACACGCTCCGTTGCCAAAGCGAGCGATGACTACTTCAAGCCGCTGCTCGCATCCGGCCGCATCACCGCGGCGGCGTGCGTTATCGTCGATGGTGACAATCCTCCAGTTGTGAAGCTCTATGGCCCGGTCAATTCACAAAGCTCATTGTGGCGCGTAGCTTCGGTTTCGAAGGTATTCACAGCCATTGCCATCATGCAACTTGCCGAGCAGGGAAAGCTTACGTTAGATAAGGATGTCAACAAGTACCTAAAGAACATCAGGGTTCCGAACACTTTTTCGAAGCCGATTACAATACGCGAATTGCTGCTTCACCGTTCTGGACTTGACGACCGCTTTGTCGGAGACGGGTTCCACGCAGGTCCGCAGCTTAGCATTTCGGAAATCGTGGCTGAAGCCAAGCCGGAGCGTGTCTATCCGCCCGACACAGTAGAACTCTATTCAAATTATGGGTACGGTCTGCTTGGCGTTGTAATTGAAGATGTGACCGGGCAGCGATTTGAAGACTACGTAAAGGCTAACGTGCTTCAGCCGATGGGGATGCAGGACAGTACATTCACTCAACCTCTTCCAGAACCTTCGCGCATGGCTCCGGGAAAATGGTTCTATCAGCGTTCTGCTCCGGCCGCGGCCCTCACCAGCAATGTAGACGACATGACCCGGTTCCTCGTTGCCACACTCAAAAAGGACAAGGACGTACTGAGCGCTCATTCCTTCGAGGAGATGACAGCCCGCCCCGACCCGTCGATCCGCATCATTCATGGTCTTGGATACTGGACCGGCAATGATCGGGGACATCATCTGGTCGGCGCAAGTGGAGACAGCGGAGGCTTTCACTCAGTGCTGATGGCATTTCCAGATGAGCATATTGGGTATTTCACTCTGGTCAGCGGTGGCGGCAATCCGGTTGCGTGGAACTTCTATGAGCAATTCGCCACTGTTAGCTTGGGACCCAAGACAACCGCAGAGGTTCATCCCATCGCTATAACTGGGATGACGCGTGAAACCGCGTCGCGCTTCGCAGGGTTCTATCGAACAGTAAGGTACCCGCACCACGATCTTTCGAAAACCTTCATCCTGACAGATCTGACGCACGTTTCAGTTGACCACGATGGGGCGCTTCGCGTTTATGGAGCGCGGTGGCTACCAATCGGGCCCCTTGAATTCAGAAAAGAAGATGGATCTGAGAAGTTGAGCTTTCAGACGGATGCATCCGGGCAAGTGCGATTCCTGAACAGCTCCGACGAGAGGATCTCCTGGTATGAATGTGGGTACGCGAACATCGCCTTCTACTTCATTTTCATCGGCCTGTTCATAACAGGATTGTGGAAGGCAAAGAAGATGATGCGATGGATTTCTGCCTTGGTTTTGCTCCATTGTGTCGGATGGTTGGGTGTCTGCCTGATCACGGGACCAGAAAACCTGATCTTTGGATTGCCCTTGGGATTAAAAGCAATTCTGCTCATCGGCACATTGCTGCCCTTGCTCGCAGCAGCGTCGACTTATGCGGCCTGGCGCAATCGAAGAACGCTCAACTACATCTTGGCGGCTACTGTTCTGGCTTATATCCCGTTTGTCCGCTATTGGAATCTCAAGTTGTAGAGCGCCCGACGAAGATAATTAAGTTTGCCATGCTTCGATGGTCCAGCCCGTTCGAACCCCTGGTGATTGATCGCCCAAGATAGTCTCTAGCGGATGGGATGTCGACAAATCGTAGCGGCTTCCCCCGACAGGGCATACGCGCGTGTAAGCCAGGTCGAACCGGAGCATTAATTGAGTTAGGGGCTCACGGCAACTGGATGCGGTAGAGATTGCGGCGGGTATTCTGGCGGGTGTAGGCGTAAACGGAAGGGTTGACGGCTGACTCCACTTGCCAGGGGATTGCTGTGATCTCTTTCGGGTTTCGAAAGTCTTCGATGCGCGTGGCTGCCACGGGCGGAAGCTTTGGCAGCCTCGAGCCACGCATCACCGGCAACGCTAAACTCGTTCCACCCTCTATCGGGTAGCTGAGATAGACGAATCCTCCGCTCGTATCCCAGTTGAATATGCAATATCCGGCGCACATCGATACCGTCGCGGTTCCATCCACCGCAAATGCTTTGGCAAAGCCAAGGTTGATATGTTCTTCATCGCCGGAGCCGGGCGTCCCCGCAGCAACCCAGCGGCCATCGGGAGAGACGTCGTAGATATCCAGAATGCGTTCCGGGGAGATTTTCTTTCGTTCGCTGCCGTCTGTTTTCATGCGATAGAGATAGTTCGAGCCGCCTTCTATCGCGCGGAAGATGAGGTCCCCGTCAGGCAGAAAGTAGGGAGAATCTTCCGCTGCCGGAGAGGAGATGAGCACGGGGGGTGTGCGGCGGCTGGTCGGGGCGACCCAAAGGTTCGAGTGGCTGCCCCGGTCATTCATGGTGAAAGCAACCTCTTTCCCATCTCGTGACACGGAGTACGCCTCCATGGGGTTACCGGGCAGCACCCTGTCTATTTTTCCGCCGGCGAGGTCCTTGACCCACAGCTCTTCGCCCTGGGTTTGCCCGTTTGACATGAGGAAATAAAGCCTGCGTCCGTCGGACGAGAACGACGGCGCTGAAGCATTGCCTTCGGAGGATATCTGGTGATCTCCGTCCTTGTCGTGCAGCCACACGGTGCGATCCGCTGCGCCAACAGAGGTAATGAGCGATTTGCCGTCGGGGGCCATCGCAATTCCTTCCTCCGAGGTTGGGCCAAAGGTGAGTTGCTCGGGCTCCCCATCCGGGAAACGCTGCCGCCATAAATGAGAGCCGGGTGCGGACTGCCATCCGACACGGTCCACCCGTCCAGGGTCCGCGTTCGACGCGTTCGAAGTGAGGTAGATCCATTTGCCATCTGGCGACCACGCTCCAGAGAGGCATTTGCCAGTGGGAGGGCCCACGATTTTGATGTCCTTCCCGCCCTCAAATGAAACCACGCGGCAGGGCAGAATCTTGCCTTGACTGTCCATCGCGACCATCAGTACCCATTGTCCATTCGGTGAAAGATAGGAATGATGCACCATGCTGCGCTTTCCAGGGGGCACATAGACATCACGGCTGTTTCCCCGGTCTTGGTCCGTGGTTACAAGCACCAGGTGCAGCCCTTCTCTCATCTCGGAGAAGAGCAGCCGCTTCCCTTGCTCGATCCAGGTCAAGGACGAAGAGTTGGGCAGCAGAAGATGAGGGTCGCCACCAAGAGCGGGAACCTCCCATGTATCCCAGGGCTCGATGATGCTGTAGACGATGCGTGAGCCATCCGGGGAGAACGAAGGAGCCAGTTTCATGGCATCGTCTTTGGTAAGCTGGACCGGCTCGCCACTGGGAAGCATCTTGACATAGATCTGTCCTCGACCGAAAAATGAGTCGTTTCCCCTGATGAATGCGAGCATTCGCCCGTCCGGGGACAGCGCCGGATATACGGCAGAATCGGTGAAAAAGGTAAGCTGCTCCCACACTTTGTCGTGGGCGATCGGGGTAAGCCGGCGATTTCGAAAAAGAAGAAAAAAACCAAGCGCCAGCAACACGGCCACAGCGGCCACGGAAAGCAGGAGCCTCCAGCTCTCCTTGGCCTTTTGCGGAATCGGAAGCGCCTTTAACGAACGGTCTGTCTCCGCTTCGTGCTCTTCAATCACAATTTGTGTGCGTGTCCGTGCGTGGGCCACTAGGGCTTCGCCTTGCTCGGTAAGGGTGCGGACGGTCGCGGCAAATCGATAACCTCGTCCCGGCAGCGTAACGATGTATTGGTGGTTCTCGGCGGAGTCTCCCAGCGCCTTGCGCAGCAGGAAGATATTCTGGCTCAGGTTCGATTCCTCGACGAACGAGTTCGGCCAGACCTCCTTGAGGAGTTCCTCCTTGGAGACAACTTCGCGGCTGCGGCGTACCAGGACGAGCAGTGTCTCGAAGGCTTTGGGGGTGACGGGAACAACGTCGTCTCCCCGGCGCAGAATCTGCTTGTCGGGGTCCATGCGGAACGGCCCGAATTCATAAATGATCCTGGGGTCCGTAGCCATAGGTTGAAGAGCCAGCAGCTCTGAAGGGCCGAAAACGCACCCGTCACGCGGGCCGCTTCGTCAGTAAGCGAAATCTACCACAGTTTCTCCGCGCTCTTGAAGCCGCACCGGCAATTGCCCCTCCATCCGTCGCAACTCCCTGCATCTGTTGCCTCAAAGCGTCTCTTGAGACTCATTGAGAAATATTGAGCCGGGAATTGAAGACTTCTGGGTCCTGCTGCCTGCAGGATGCGCTCATTACGAAACAGCTGCGATGGCAGTGGGCTGACCGGAGAGTGGCATGTTGGTGAAAACGACAAGGATCACGATTGAAACCGAAGGCCTGCTGTTCGTGCGCAGGTGCAAAACCATCGTGACCTGGTGCCCCGTTTGTTGCGCCGAGGCGGAAACGATGACGCTGGAGGGCGACAGCCCTGGCGAAGACATTCCCTCCACCCTCTTAAGAGACTGGCTAGCTGCCGGCAAGCTCCACCTTTGGAGTGCCGACGGCGGCCCGGATCGGATCTGCCTTACCTCGCTCCTCCGGTGCTTCGAATCCGAAGATGCCCGCAGGCTTCCCACCCCGAAACCTATCCCCCGAACAGGAGAATGAAAATGACACCCATTCAATTCGCACCGAAGTGGTCGCGCGTGGCGCGGCTAAGTCTGGCCCTGGCCACGCTGGCAGCGCCGGTTTGCATCCTCTCACAATCCACCAACGCCCCGAAGTACACCATTGTGGACCTTGGACCGGTAGGCCCATCGTGGTCGCAAGGCCAGCCATTTGTGGTCAGCGGCAATGGGCTGGTGAGCGGAGAGAAGGTCGTGGCCAACCCCAACAACCCCGCCGAATGGGTATCGCACGGGGTGGTGTGGGAACGATCAAGCACGAAGGTCATCAACATCCCGGGACTCGGAGGGCCAAACAGCGTCGCCTTCGGCGTGAACATCTGGGGGCAGGCAGCAGGGCAAGCCGACACGCAAACCCCGGATCCAAATGTCGAAGACTTCTGCGGATCCACCGCGCTTGGTCTCACCCATAGCGGCAACACCTGCGTGCCCTTTCTGTGGCAAAACGGCGCGATGGTCGCGCTCCCCAGGCTGCGGAACAGCGCGGGCACGGAGGGCAGCAACGGCGCTGCATTACAGATCAACGACTTGGGAATGGTAGCGGGTACGGCGGAAAACGGTGAAGTGGACTCGACCTGTCCGGGCGCCTCTGTTTCGCCGCAAATCATCGAGTTCAAGCCGGTAATCTGGATGAAACCCTTCCCCTGGTCGCAAGTGCACATCAAGGAGCTTCCCACCGTTGGCGGCGATCCGGACGGCATTGCGTTCGCGATTAACGATCTCGGGCAGGCTGTGGGCGCCAGCGGAAATTGCGGACCGTTCAATGCGATTCAGCAGAACAATCTCACCCCGTTTCATGCCGTTCTGTGGCGCAACGGCAACGCGATCAACCTGGGCAACCTTGGCGGAGACGGGCGGTTTGCCGGGATCTACGCCACCGGCCTGAACGACAACGGGCAGGTTGTGGGAACCTCGGACACCACCGGCGACGCAAGCTTTCATGGTTTTCTTTGGCAGCATGGCCACATCACCGATCTTGGAACTCTGCCCGGTGACTCGTACAGCTCTGCCACCGCCATCGGCAGCAACGGCCTGGTGCTGGGAGTTTCTGTTAGCGCCAGCTTCAGCCCCCGGGCCGTGCTTTGGCGCAATGGAACCGCAACCGACATGAATACTCTGGTTTCTCAAGACACCGCTTTGTACCTGGAGTCCGCATGCTCCATCAACAACAAGGGCGAAATCATCGGATTTGCGGCTTTGAAGAGCAACCCCAGTGAATCTCACGCCTACCTGGCGAAGCCCGTCGTGAACTCCGGGGACGGAGACTGAGCCACCGGGGTCGAACAGAGGAGAGGAGGGCCAATCCGGTTTCGGCGTTTCGCTCAACCATGCAGACGCAGGGCCGGGTGGCCCTCACCCAGGAAACATCTCCTTCAGTCGGCTCAGCTCCATCGGCTTTCGTTCACATTTGTGCGAGTCGTTCTATCACGGTCTTGGCTTTTTGGAAGCAGTCCCTACAGAGCACAGGCTTCCTCCCGGTTGGCTTGAATGGAACGGTCGTGTCCTTCCCGCATTCGGAGCACTTCACAGCGGTTTCAACCCTTCCAATTCTTCCCGTGCTCACCCCGGATGCCTTGCATTGCTTGCAGCGTTTTGGGTCGTGAGCGAACCCCTTCTCCTTGAAAAACTCTTGCTCCGCAGCCGAAAAGACAAAAGTCTTGCCGCACTTGGCACACCTAAGCTCCCTATCAACGAATTCCATGTCATCCAACCGTTGGGAAACCGCGAGTCCTCAAAGTGTGCACCTATCTAGAGGGAAGATCAACCCAACCTAGCATTCGGGAGTGGTGCAGTTTGGAATTTCAGCGAGATGAGCAAAACGATACAGACCTTCCAGTCAAACGAGAGTACATCCCTTCTATGACCGCCCTAATGATACGAATACTGACCACTGAGGCCGATGGAGATGATGGGCTGATCGTGACGTTCTCAGACGGAACGACTGGCGCGTATGTGGTCGAGGAACTGCTGGAGCTAAGGCCGATCCGGGAACGAGTGAAAACCAAGAAAATCCCCAAAGGAAAAGGCGCGACGGTGCTAATCTAGCAGACAAAGTAAAACCCCGCCTGCCAGGGCGGGGCAATGATGCTTTGAGGTGGGAACCTCTACGCGCATATTAGCGCCGGAGAGGATTCATGTCTATGGTCAATCAGTACAAGGCTGCATTCGACGTGACCTGCCCTACCGCACGCTCCGATTTGAAGAAACTGGAAGGATTGGGAATTGTTCAAATCCTTGAGGATGAGGAAATGCAGCAAATTACTTATTACTGCTTTCAGATCTACCCAGTTACGTTTGACTACTCATCCCTCGTCGCAAACTGCACCACTACCTAGCATTCGGGAGCGTCCTAAATTTGATGTTCTTGTGTCAGATAGGGGGCAGATTGCTTTTGGCCTGATTGTCAATAGTTGAAAGATGGAAGAGGATCAAGCCATTCCCCGCATCGTCGAAGCGTTGAGAGCCAAAGACGGTGTAATTATCACGTTCGCGGATGGTAAGAGCGCGGTATACTCGGCGGCTCTCCTCTATGCCATGTTTCCCAAAACCGACGAATCGATTGAAGACCTGAGCGCTCGCGACGACTGAACCTCCAAGCCTTCACATCGCATCGCTTGAAGTCGCCCTTCGTCGCGCTAAACAACTCGCGTCAGGCCAGGAGTCGAAGGCAGCCAAATCTTTTGCTTTGTGGCGGGGACACCGGCCCTGTTCTGACCCGTTTCCCCAGCGTGGCCCTTGTGGGTTGGGATGTTCTGAAATGTCAACCCAGTGCTTTACAAAGATGGGTTCTGACCCGCCCGTTTGCATAGTCCACAATGTGAGGCTAGCGGAACATCAGACTTCTCGTGAGTCGATTGTTGGTGGTGTTGGGAACTTCACGTTCCTTCTATGCCCGGTGAGCGGCCAAGAGGTTGAGGAGTCAGAAGTGCCTTTCGGGGGTTCCTGACCGTACTGGACACGAGGTTCTCGCAGCCTGACTTCTTTCCACGTCAATATTGTTTTCTTCCTGCGATATTTTCTATTTTGGCCTTTCGCCATCGCTGACCTTCTCTTGGCCGACCTCGGTCAGTTCACGCTTTGGCCTTTGTTTCAGCAGTTCTTCCACAACATATTCTGCTGTTGTCCCATCTGAAAACGTTGCAAGCAATCCATCTCCGTCGTCTTTTTCAACCGTTAGTATTTGAATCGGCTACTGCAACCGTGATCAGTGATCTGTACCTTCTTGCTAATGAATGGCAGCCGTACAATTGGGCGAAAAGTTGAACGAATCGTGCAGTTGTTCAAATTGCCGCGCCGGGCAATTTCTTTAGCGATACGGTCCAAGCCTTCGGGGTCATGCCCATTGTGCGGCGAAAAGTCTCAACAAAGGCACTCGGCTGGCTATATCCAACCGCGAATGCGACCTCTTTGACGGAGCGTCCCGAAACCAGCAATTCCACCGCCTTCGTCAAGCGAACCTGCCGTCGCCACGATGCAAAATCGGTGCCAACATCAACCTGAAAGATCCTCTGAACGGTTCGAACGCTCACCCCTGCGTCGCCACACAACTTCTCCAGGGATTTGGATTGCGCCGGATTCTCGAACAGAGCTCGTGCCACGGCCAGAGCACGTTTCTCGGTTGGCAGAGTCACGAATATCGGCGCTGAAGATGCCTTCGTCACATGCAAGATAGTGAGATCGCCCAGCGCGCGCTCATGTTGGATTCGCATGCGGAGTTGTCCAACTCGCACGGCTTCGACAATCAGCTCTCGCAGAAGCGGAGTAACATGCAGCACGGCGCACCCAGGAGACTCGCGGGAAACCAATCCTGGACGAAAATACAAAGTGCGCATGGAAACCGCTCCCATCATATGAATTCGGTGACGGATCCTGCCTGGAATCCAGAGCGCAAAATGCGGTGGGATCAACCACATGCTTTGTCCGGAAGATACTTCCATTACGCCCCGAATTGCGTAGATCAATTGATCCGATCCATGCGCGTGTTCGGGAACCTGGAAGCCGGACGGGTATTCGAACGCCAACGTCGCCACAGAGATGCCGCGCTTCGGATCGTAACACCGCACCAACTCGTCCTGTCGCATTGGCGATATATTATGACGTGATACCATGCTTGCGCCACATTGAGTTTGAGCTCATGATTCCCGTATGACAGTGAGAGCGGGACTTAGTCGGTATAACGTCGTTGGATTCGTAACCATCGTGGACATTGAGCGCGCGAAGCGTTTCTATCGTGACACGCTTGGCTTGACTCTCGTGAGCGAAGAACCGCCATTCGCACTGGTATTCAACGCGAACGGCATTATGCTCCGCCTTGGCATGGGGAAGGAGCTTCCCCCAAGCCATGGCACCGTGCTTGGTTGGCAGGTTTCGGACATTGAATCTGTCGTCCTGGACTTGCAGAGCGTTGGAGTTAAATTCGAACGTTACGAGTACATGAAGCAGGATGCCCTTGGCATCTGGACGACGCCCACCGCTGCAAGAGTCGCATGGTTCAAGGATCCTGACGGAAATGTCTTGAGCATCTCGGAGCATCCAGAGGCGGCGAGGTGAATTTCGCTCATCGTTGGCTTTGCTCATCGTCGCGATGGAAGCAGGCAGTAGCGCAATATGTCCTGCCCTGGACGCTGGAAGGCTTGGACCTTGGGGCCGAAGTTCTGGAGGTTGGTCCGGGATACGGAGCGGCAACCGATCTCCTCCGAGGCCGTGTTACCGAACTCACCTGTGTGGAAATTGATTTCAAACTCGCTGAATCTCTTCGTCGTCGCACACTGAACCAGAATGTAACCGTCCTGTGCGGGGATGCCACGAAAATGTCATTCCCCAATGCCAGGTTTGATACAGTCGTTTGCTTCACGATGCTTCATCACATTGCGTCAACCAAGTTGCAAGATCAACTCTTGGAAGAGGTCATGCGAATTCTGCGGCCGGGCGGCATCTTCGCAGGCACGGATAGTGTCGATAGCCGCTTCTTTCGTTTCCTCCATGTCTTCGACACATTGGTTGTTATTGATCCAGGCACTCTTCCGGATCGGCTTGCAGCCGCGGGCTTCGAAAACGTGCAGGTAGATGTCAATTTTTACGCGTTCAGATTTCGTGCGCGCAAGCCGTCGGAGAATGGAACGAAGCGTTGCGCAGCGTCGCCAGAAGGGCAGTGTCTGAAATCTGCGTGTAGGATTTGGCGGGAAGCAGAGGGATGGCGCGGGATCGGAAAGCGCCGGGAGAGGCTTTGCGTTTCTAATCCCGTCTTGCCAGTTCGTCGATTTGTTCCTTGGCCGAAAGAATCGACGTGTTGCACGTGTCGATATAAGAGCGTGCTTTTGCAACTACGGGGCTGGTTTCAGCGGAACCCTCTTGTTTCTCGCAGCGTACTAACAATTCATTTACTGCTTGCTGCACGGTATCGCGTACCAGCGTCCAGACATGGATTGCTCTTTCCAAGTCGTGAATAGCTCTCACACGTCTCTGGAGTTCTTCGGTCATGCAGGAAGTCCATCAGAATTCGATGGCCGAGATTGTGTCTCTGACAAACCCAGTCACAAATCTAGCTTGCTTGGCTTAGCTCCCGGACTTCCCGCCAAACGCGAATGGTTTTCGAATATAGCCACCGATAGTGCTCTGCCTGAAGCCGTAGTATGTGCGCTTCCATCCGCTGCTCGGAAGGCATCCTAGAAGCCTCCCTCTCTAAACTCTCGGCAAACAGAGCACCCAAAGTCATTTCCTCAAGGTGGCCAGTCTTTTCCATGAACAAAATGATAAGGCAAACCCCGTAGAAAATGGTAGGGCAATCCCCCACGGTTCCATCGGGAGTAATGTGAGCGGTGGTTATGTAGACGCTCGTAACGATCTCTTAGGGCGGGGTTGGACGCCATACTGGAAGCTGGCCCACTACGAAAAAGGCCCCCAGCCGAAGCTGGAGGCTTTTCTCGTTTTGAACTGCAAACACTAGCTTGAGTGCCAGCGTTTGGCTGTCCTAGTATCCGCCATCCATGCCGCCGTAGCCGCCGGCCGGGACCGCAGCCTTGGGCTCGGGAAGCTCGACAACCATGGCTTCAGTGGTGAGAAGGAGAGCGGCGATCGAGGCTGCGTTCTCGAGTGCGGTGCGGGTCACCTTGGTCGGATCGATCACGCCTGCCTTGACTAGGTCCTCAAAGACGCAGGTGGCCGCGTTGTAGCCGAAATGCTGATCTTTGGATTGGACGACCTTGGCTATGACGACAGCTCCTTCTTCGCCGGCATTGGCGACAATCTGCCGCAGCGGCTCTTCAAGGGAGCGGCGCACGATCTGCGCACCGATCCTCTCGTCGCCTTCGAGCGTCTTGATGAGGGCGTCGACCGCCGGAATGGAACGAACCAACGCCACGCCTCCGCCGGGGACGATGCCTTCCTCGACTGCCGCGCGGGTTGCATGAAGAGCGTCCTCAACGCGAGCCTTCTTCTCCTTCAATTCGGTCTCGGTTGCAGCGCCCACCTGGATAATGGCAACGCCACCCACCAGCTTGGCAAGCCGTTCTTGGAGCTTCTCCTTGTCGTAATCCGAGGTGGTCTTCTCGATCTGTAAACGGATCTCGCTCACGCGGCCTTTGATCTTGCTGGCCTCGCCGGCGCCATCGATGATGGTGGTGTTGTCCTTGTCGATGGTTATACGCTTTGCCTTGCCCAGATCCTCGAGCTTGACGCCCTCGAGCTTGATGCCAAGATCCTCAGTGA
>Ga0206951_1195_pt1 | contig 12361 bp, 13 predicted proteins | sample Alteio_BWOrgHeat_38_FD_152974 | JGI IMG/M metagenome (GOLD analysis project Ga0206951, IMG submission 152974) | Enriched cells from forest soil in Barre Woods Harvard Forest LTER site, Petersham, Massachusetts, United States -... | ecosystem: Environmental > Terrestrial > Soil > Temperate forest >... | reverse complement strand
CCTTATTTCCAGTCATCGGGGTTAACTTGTTCGCAGCCTTCTTCAATAGCCCTTTCCATCAATTCAATATCTTCTTTAGATATAATACCCACAAATTCGCGTGCAGACGGACGCTTTGACCTTTCGGAAGAAGCAGACTTTAAAATACGCTCTATCTCCATCAAAGTTTCCTCACTTTGTAGCTTAAGCACATCCTCTATTAAATGTAATTTCCTGGCCTCGGTGAACATATCGCTATTTACTTGATATACAAATTTACTGAAATTATATCACAAAAACCATACAACAAAATTAGATACCCCTTAAAAAAACCAGTATTTTTGCCACAATGAGCCACCAACCCGAAATAGACGAACAGGAAGAACAAGACCTATACGAACATTTGCGCGTGGTAGTTGATAAAGGGCAGTCGTTGTTGCGGATAGACAAATTCCTGATGCACCGTATCGAGAATGCCTCGCGTAACCGCATCCAAAACGCCATCGACCTGGGCAACGTGCTGGTGAACGATAAGCTCATCAAACCCAGCTACAAAGTAAAGCCTTTGGATGTAATATCGGTTGTTTTACCACATCCGCCACGCGACACCGAAGTTTACCCCGAAAACATCCCGCTCGACATTGTGTATGAAGACGATGATGTACTGGTGGTAAACAAACCTGCCGGTTTGGTTGTCCATCCCGGCTATAATAATTACACCGGCACATTGGTAAACGGTTTGGTATACCACTTTCAGCAATTGCCCACCCTTCCGGGGAATGATGGCAGGCCAGGCTTGGTACACCGTATCGACAAGGATACCTCGGGCTTGCTCCTTATTAGTAAGAATGAACGCGCCATGACCTGGCTGGCACGGCAGTTTTACGAGCATACCATTGCCCGTAAATACATTGCCCTGGTTTGGGGCGACCTGGAAACCGACGGTACCGTTGAAGGCTATATTGGCCGCAGTATAAAAGACCGTCGTGTAATGAGCATATACGATGATCCCGAAAAGGGAAAATGGTCGGTAACTCATTACAAGGTGCGGGAACGCCTCAACTACGTTACCCTGATAGAGTGCCAGCTGGAAACCGGTCGTACCCACCAGATACGCGCCCACATGAAACACATAGGCCACCCCTTGTTCAGCGATGCTACTTACGGCGGCGACAGCATACTGAAAGGCACTGTATTCAGTAAGTACAAACAGTTTGTGGAGAACTGCTTCGAGCTGATGCCACGCCAGGCACTGCATGCGCAAAGCCTGGGTTTTGTGCACCCTACAACACGCAAATTTGTTTACTTTGAAGCCCCTTTGCCACCCGATTTTGAGTCGGTGCTGGCAAAGTGGCAAAAATATATGTCGACAGCGGCCGGGCAAAATGATTAAACTATTGTTATACGTCAATTAAATATGTCTGCCTTCATCAATTTTAATGGCGAAATATTGCCCTCGGGCACCAACCTGCTAACTGTTGCCAACCGCGGCTTCAAGTACGGCGATGGCCTGTTCGAAAGCATGCGCCTGATGAAAGGCAAACTCAAGTTTGTAGACCTGCATGCCGAGCGCCTGCAAAAAGGTATGAAAGCCTTACAACTCGACGGCTACTCGCAAATGGACGCCTATTTCCTCAAAGAGAAAGCCGAGGAACTTGCCCGGCGCAACCAGGCCAAACACGCCCGCCTGCGCTTGACCGTTTACCGCGATGCAGAAGGCTTTTACGCCCCAAGCCAAAACAAAGCCGGCTATTGCCTTGAACTAACCCCTGTTGACGAGCCCCGCTACTTTTTGAACGAACGTGGCCTCATTATGGACATTTACGAAGAGGTACCCAAGGCCATTAACATTCTATCCAACTACAAAACCTGCAACTCTATGTTGTTTGTAATGGCGGGCCTGTTCAAAACCCGTAACAACCTCGACGAGGCCTTTATCCTCAATCAAAGCGGCAACCTCTGCGAAAGCATCAGCGCCAACGTGTTTGTGCTTTACCAGGGCTACCTGTATACCCCTGCGTTAAGCGAGGGCTGTATAGGTGGCGTAATGCGCCAGGTGGTAATGGATATTGCCACCAAACAAGACATCCCCGTAGTGGAGGCCCAGATAGCCCCCGAAATACTCTATGAAGCTGAAGAAGTGTTCATCACCAATGCCAGCCGGGGTATACAATGGGTAATGGGCTTCGGCATCAAACGCTATTTTAACGAAATGAGCAAGATTTTGATGGATGAACTCAATAAATTGTGATGATTACACCGATTGTTATTGATGATTGCACCGATTAATTTTGATTCCCCAGAAAAATCGGTGCAATCATCCCCAAATCAGTGAAATCCAGAATATCCCCGTAAAAACTCCTCAACCCCCATCCGTTTCTTCCCCTCCAACTGAATGTCCGTAACGCTGATCAGCCCATCCGTACAGGCAAACTTTAAATAGGTCTTGTTATCCGTTAAAAAGCCACCAGCCGAAATACCCGGTTCGCCGGGCAATAGTTCCACTTTGAATATCTTCAACAACTTGCCGTTCAGCAAAGTATGAGCAGTAGGGTATGGGCTAAGGCCACGTATGCGGTTATATACTTGCTCGGCGGGTTGGTTAAAATCTACCAGGCAATCCTCCTTAAATATCTTGGGCGCGTGTTTTAGTTCCCCGTCGGCAGTCATGGCATCCTGCGGTTGCTCTTTGTAATCGCCGCTTTCAATTGCTTTTACCGTCTTTACCAATAGCTCCGCCCCAACGGCCATGAGCTTATCGTGCAGGTCGCCGGCGGTATCATCAGGTTTAATGGTTACGCTTTCGCTGAAAAGTACATCACCCGTATCAATATCCTGTTTTAAAAAGAAGGTGGTTACCCCACTTTGCGCCTCACCATTAATAATGGCCCAATTAATGGGCGCCGCGCCCCGGTAATTGGGCAGCAGCGAAGCATGCAAATTAATGGTACCTTTCGGCGGCATACTAAAAACCACTTCGGGCAACATCCTGAAGGCCACTACCACCTGCAGATCGGCATTTAAAGCTTTCAGCTCCGCCAAAAACTCCGGGTTCTTCAGTTTTTCGGGCTGCAAAACCTGCAGGCCATTGGCCACAGCATATTGCTTTACCGCGCTCTCGCTCAGTTTTTGCCCCCGGCCGGCAGGTTTGTCAGGTGCCGTTATCACACCAACCACATCAAACCCGGCCTTCACCAGCGCATCCAGCGATGCCACCGCAAACTCGGGCGTACCCATAAATACTATTCTCATATAATATAACTATTTCACCACCATGTCATTGCGAGGAACGAAGCAATCCCAGAGACAGGTCAGCTACATAGCCGCTGAGATTGCCACGCTGCGCTCGCAATGACATGGTGTGTATTGGGTGGTAAAAGTCGGTATTTTAAACATTTCTTTTGTCTTTATTCCTTGCTCTTTGTTCCTTATTCCAAAACCAAAAGGGGGGAAAAAGTAGGTATTTCAAAGAACTTTTTTGCTTTCAGCTTCGTGCTTCAAGCTTCCCGCTCAAACAAAGGGGGGAAAAAGTAAGACAATTTCGACTACTCTTTTAATCCCCATTGCCATCTTCACAATTCCTTTCCGCAAACTATACAATATAAGAAAAATTTGCCATATCCGCAAACTTCCTACCATGAACTATGAACCATCAACCATGAACTAACGATACAACAAATACTTCAACCGCATCAACTTATATTGGCTCAAGGCCGGTTCCCAACTTAACCGGATGTTTTCCTCCGTCTCACCATCTTCAATTTGTTTTTGCAATTCCGTAGTTCCGGCCAGTTTGCTAAAGTAAGGAGTAAAAAAGTGTTCCTTATCGGGATAGGCCTTGTAGGCTTCCATCAGCCAGGTTAGGTTGATCTTTTCGGCATCCACATGGTAATTCCGTAGGTCAACGCCATAGCAAATCTGCCCTTTCTGTGGTGGGCTGTCGCTCACGCCCGCTATGCTTTGGGGTGTAAACTCAAAAGCATATTCGCCTTTTAACAGCGGACTGCCAAAAACCATAAAAGGATAGGGCGTACCCCGCCCAACGCTGATATTGGTCCCTTCGAACAAACAAAGACTTGGGTACAATACTACCGCCTGGTGCGTTTGCAAATTGGGCGATGGCTTTACCGGCAAACCAAATTGCAGCGTGCGGATGTAATTTTCCATCTTGATGATCTTTAGCTTGCACTTTATCCCGCCTTTCAGCCAGCCTTGGCCGTTTATCATTTGGGCGTACTCGGCAATGGTCATGCCGTGAACGATGGGCACGGGGTCCATCCCAACAAACGAGTGCAGCGCGGTATCCAGCACCGGGCCGTCAACATAGCCGCCGTTGGGGTTGGGGCGGTCCAGTATCATCAGTTCGATGTTGTTTTCGGCGCAGGCCTCCATCACGTAATGCAGCGTGCTGATATAGGTATAAAACCGCGCCCCCACGTCCTGTATATCAAAAATCACAATGTCTAAACCCTTGAGGTCATCGGGCATAGGTTTATAATGCTTACCGTAAAGCGATATAACAGGAATACCGGTTTTGGCATCTACCTCGTCGCTTATTTTGGCACCATCGCTGGCAGCCCCACGAAAGCCATGCTCCGGTCCGAATATCTTTTTCACTTTTACACCCAATTTCAACAGACTGTCAACACTCGGCACCAAATGGCCGATGACCGAGGTCTGATTTACCACCATGCCCACATTTTTACCTTGCAGGTAGGGTACATAAGCATCGGTACGGTTGGCGCCCGTGACTATCCGCGGTGCCTGGGCAATTGCCGTTTGTGCCGAAATAAATAAGACGATGATCAGGAGACTAATTCTTCGCATAACATTTTTGGGTTCATAGTTCATAGATCATGGTTCATAGCCAAAGGTCGGATTTTTTTACCATGAACTATGAACCATCAACCATGAACTAATAATATTTCCCATCTTTGCTAAAATACAAAAACGTTTCTTCATCTTGAATTTTGCCGCCTTTATAGCTTCGCGTATTTCGTTCCGTTCCAAACGGACATTCTCCAAACTCATCGTGCGTATAGCCGTAATTGGGATTATGCTGGGCCTGGGGGTGATGATACTTTCCTTCGCCATAATGAGCGGCTTTAAACAGAATGTACGTGAAAAGATACGCGGCTTTTCGGGCGATATCCAGGTGCTCAAACTCGATCTTAATACTTCTTACGAAAATTCGCCCGTCGCATACGATTCAGCTTTTGTAAAGCATGTAAGGGCTAACAAGGTGTTTACCCATATTATGCCCTTTGCCACTATGCCCTGCATTATCAAGGCTAATGATGAGATAGAAGGCGTAGTAATGAAAGGCGTTAACCGCGACTACGACTGGACCTTCCTCCGGAAATGCCTGATGGCAGGTACGGTGATGAATTTTAAAGATACCGTTGCTTCGCAAAAGCAGATCATGATATCGCAGCACACTGCCGACCGGTTAAAATTGAAAGTCGGCGACGATTTTTTGATCTATTTCGTCCGCGAAAACCTGCGCAAACGAAAGTTCAAGATCGTGGGGATATTTACCACAGGGGTAGAGGATGTTGACAAAACCTTTGTAATAGGCGATATGGCCCTCATCCGCAAAGTAAGCGACTGGCCGCTCGATAATATTGGAGGTTACGAGGCACGTATTGACGATTTCGACAAGCTGGATTACGCCAACAACGCCATTGGCGAGGTAATACCTACCGACCTGAAAACCTTTACCGTGGTCGAAAATTTTGGCAATATATTCGACTGGCTGCAAAAGATCGACATTAACACCCAGATCATGCTCATCCTGATGTTGATCGTAGCCGTCATCAACATGATATCGGCCCTGCTCATCATGATCCTCGAGCGTACCTCCATGATCGGTATGCTCAAAGCCATGGGCGCCAATAACTGGGCTATCCAAAAAGTGTTCCTCATCAATGCTTCCTACCTCATTGGCTTCGGGCTCATATTGGGTAACCTGTTTGGCCTGGGCATTAGCCTGCTGCAATACCAAACCCATTGGATAAAACTCGACCAAACATCCTACTATATGACCTTCGTCCCCATCAAAGTCGAACTATCGGATGTGGTTTTGCTCAACCTGGGTACCTTGGTCATCAGCCTGCTGGTACTCATCGTGCCATCCATGCTCGTCAGCCGCATATCGCCGGTTAAGGCCATCCAGTTTAAGTAATTAGAAATTGCTCCGTTAGGAGCAAAAGCTCGATAGCAAATTAAAGAGAAAGGGGCTTTGCGCCGTAGGTGCAATACTAAATCACAACCTATTTCCCCGACCCAAAAGTAAACCTCAAATTTAAGCCGGCCGAACCATAAGCAAACGGGTTTTCATTTCCCCGGTTAAACGGGTACTTCAAAAAGGGTTCAAAAACAATTTGATTATTGCCAAGCGGATACACTATCCCTGCCGCCAGGTCCAATGATTTCCCCCAAATTAAAGTATTAAAATGCTTTTGGGTAATGTTATCAGGCGGTAAATAGTAATTTAAGTACCCACCAGAGTTCGGAGTGTTGGGCAAATAAACAATGATGTTTATAGGATAATAGGTTTGACGATAATTTTCGGTGATATAGGCCGCCGAACTAAAGCCGCCTGCCAGGTAATCGCCCCTTTTTGTTATGTTTACTTTTAACGAAACAGGCAATTCAAGAGTCAGTAATTTTGCCGTAAAGTATGAACCATAATAATTAGAGTAATAAATAGGCTGATAAACAGCAGTGGAAGGGTAATAATTTGCCGAATTTTGAAATACGCCTAACCCGGTCGAAAGCTTCACGCCGTCAGACAGTCTGATATCGGCACTTACACCACCACCAACATTGATAGGGTTGTTCTGCACAAAATCATCATGAAAATTATAATACGCCGAAGCAAACACACCCAAAAATACTTTTTTACCCTCATATTTAACTTTGGCCTTCGGTGTGGTTTTAGCCAATATCGCTTTTTTGGCAGCGGTATCTTTTTTTGTTGCAGATGAATCGCCTGTACTATTGTTGGATTTAACAACAGTAACTACTGCCATCGTCTTTTTCAAATTCCTTGAGTCTTGTATTGCAACAGGAATGCTTTGTGGCACTTGGCTCGCGATTTCGGGGTTCCGGTTGGCCACTGCCTTTGTAATGCTTTGTTGTGTAATTTCCTCTGAATGGCTGGTTTGATTTTTAACCTCTTTCGTAACGCGGCCACTTACACCAACAGCACTTGCTGCTTGTATCGTACTTTTTTGGTTCGAAACGATTGTTTGTTGCTGCGCAACGGGCGTTATTGTATTTGCAGCGGCATTGTCGTCCGTTTGCTTTTTCGTTTGCGCGGAAACCAGCGGTTTAACCGCAGCGTTTGGCGTTTTGTCAGTTAACCAAAAAGCCGTTCCGGCTATTAAAAGTAATCCTGCGGCAACGCCGAACCACCACCAGGCCCAGGGGCGTTTGTTATCCTTTTCGGGATACTTTTCGCGCAGTAAAGCCCAACCGGCATCTGCCGAACTGCCTTCGTAATTATCGAAGACATTGGTTATGCGGTCCCTCAGTTTTTTATCAAATTCTTCGCTCATTGCTGTTTTTCCTCATGCCTTATAGCTTCCCTTAATTTTTCTTTTGCCCGCCCCAGGTATACCCGCGATGAGCTGGCCGTTATGCCCAGCATAGCCGCTATCTCATCGTGGTTATACCCGTCAATTTCGTACAGGTTAAACACCATGCGCTGCGCTTGCGGCAAACGGTCCATCAACTTTAAAATATCCGCCGCGTTCAATTGCTCAATTGCCGATGCCTGTTTGCCTATATCTTCCGCGTGAGCCAGGTCAACATCCCAGGCGTGTTTCTTTTCTTTGCGTTGTTTATCAATGGCCGTGTTCACTACTATCCGTCGCAGCCATGGCTTAAATGGCTTTTCGGCATCAAACGTTTTAATTTCGCCAAAGGCCTTTATAAAAGCATCGTTTACTACCTCCAAAGCGTCATCACGGTTGTTACTGTACCGCAGGCCAATACCCATAGCATAGCCATAGAAGTGCTTGTACAGCATTTCCAGGTACTTCAGATCGCCGTTTTTGCATTGCCGAATGAGCCCTTGTTCGGTAATGCCGGGTGGTAGCTGCATTAATATATATTAGTTCCGCTTTAGCCGGTATTGTGTTATTGCTAACGAATTTGGATCATATTTAGTTATAATTAAACTATCACCTTCAAAATGATACTGAAACGTACCGAGCAATACCAATAAAGAGCCTTCAAGCGGTAGCGGCACCGGCTTACTCCAATCAAAGCTAATGCTATCAGTTTTTAGTTGGTAAGTGCCATTGCCCGGCGCCGGTAAATTATTGGTTGTGATATAATTGCCATTAGCAAAGGTAATATCGGCTGGTGTTACCCCGTGCGAAGACCTGTAACCTGTTATTGAATATGAATAGATAAATGAGCCTGTATATTTGCCTTGCGGTATAGTCGCGGTAAGATTGCCCTTATTGCACCCTGATAAAACTATTACGAAAACGCCCGTCATCAACAGGCTGATTAGGTATATGTTTTTTTTGATCGTTCCCATTTGGCTATTGCAATTTTAAATGTAGCTCATCTGTTGATATCCCGGTCTGTATTGTCTTGGTCAATACCAGGCTATCGGCTTGGTGTTGGATATGGAAATCGTTACTAAAAATGGTAAATGAGTTTGCGGTAGGTGTAACAGACATTACCGATGAAAAATGAATAAGGGTATCTCCCTGCAACGAGTAAGTTCCGGAGTCGGTAAGCGACAATGGCCCGGCCGTATAATGGCCATTTTTGAATGTTACGTTAATCGGTACAGCCCATTCAAAAGCATTGCTCTGCGAACTAACAATATTTCTTCCATTATATACACCTTCCTGGAATGGCGCGGTAACGTTACCCTTTTTGCAGCTACCCAGGGTGCCGAAAATAAATAGTAAGATGAAAAAGGTTACGATGTATAATGTCGTTCTCATATCAGCCATTACGCAGGTTTATTATCAAACGCTACAGCGGATAGAAAAATATCAAACTTTTTTTGCTTCGTTCCAAAACAGGTCCATTTCGGCAAGGGTCATGTCGCGTAATTGTTTGCCATGTTCTTTGGCTTTGCTTTCGAGGTATTGAAAGCGTTTGATAAATTTTTTATTCGTTTTTTCGAGGGCGTTCTCGGGGTTAATGTCGATAAAACGGGCGTAGTTGATGAGCGAGAACAGCAGATCGCCAAACTCACCCTCGGCTTTTTCTATGTCGATGGCTTTGTTATTCACCGCGTTAAACTCATCCCTAAACTCGCGCATTTCTTCTTCCACCTTTTCCCAAACCTGGCTTTTCTCTTCCCAATCGAAACCTACGCCACGGGCCTTTTCCTGTATGCGCGATGCCTTCACCAATGCCGGCAGCGATGCAGGTACACCTTCCAAAACCGATTTGTTGCCTTCTTTCAACTTCAACTGCTCCCAATTGCGCTTCACATCCTCTTCATTGTTCACTTCGGTGTTGCTGTAAATATGCGGGTGGCGGTGTATCAGCTTTTCGCAGATGCCGTTCAATACATCGGTAATATTAAAGTCGCCGCTTTCCGAACCTATTTTGGCATAAAAAACCAGGTGCAGCATAATATCGCCCAGCTCTTTTTTTATCTCCTGCATATCGCCTTCCAATATGGCGTCGCTCAGTTCGTAGGTCTCTTCGATGGTTAAATGCCGTAAACTTTCGAGGGTCTGTTTTTTATCCCAGGGGCAGTTGGCACGCAGGTCGTCCATTATGGCAACCAACCTATCAAAAGCGGTAGCGGGAGTAGCGGCGAAGGCGGGAGGTATTAAAGGCATACAGTAAAAATGAGTTTAGCCAAAATTAAAACAATTAGCCGATTTACGCGCCATACCAATGAACTAATGACCAATGAACTAATAAACCAACAAAATAGCCCGCAACATCTCCCTTTTACCCAAAGCTCCCGGCGCTTTCTCTATCTTGCAACCCAAAGCCTTTAACATGCGCTTCAGGTTACCTGTGATAGCATAGGTTACAAACACGCCGCCGGGTTTTAAATACCGGATGGTATTTTTTATACTCTCCTCGCTCCACATCTCCGGCTGGTTTGCTGATGCAAAGGCGTCGAAATAGATCACATCGAATTGTTTATCAGTTTCAAATTCCAACAGCGGGATAGGGGCGACGTGCAAACTGACATATCCATTCAATCCAACGGTATTTTGCATAGCTGCCGGATAAGTGCCAATAAAACTACCCCACAAACCAGGCGAAACATATTGCTCATAACCCGTCTGTCCGGTCATTTCATGACTCAAAGGATAAGCTTCAATGCCGACATAATCCAGCTTAATTTCGCGCATGGTGCAAAAATCGGCGCTCAGTAAAAAGTTCAAACCGGTACCAAAACCAACTTCCAAAACCGAAACTTCGTCAACCGTTTTATCTGCCAAAAAATAATGCAGACCCGAATTGAGGAACACATGCTCACTCTCCTGCAAAGCCCCGTTACGCGAATGGTAGTTCTCGCCCACAACAGGATTGTAAATGGTTTTGGAGCCATCGGCGGTTAGTACGAAGGTCATTTGGTCATTGATCATTCTGAGAAGTTCATTCGTTCATTGGTCATTAGTTCATTGGTCCTGTCAGGTGGTTGTATGTCGCTCATTGTTGCTTTTAAATTTGCTAATACTAATGAACAAATGAACCATTGAACTAATGAACCAAAAGTATAGCTTCGCCGAAGTCGTAAACCGGAACAGTATCTATCTTCGCCGCGATGATACTCCTCCCAGCTGCTGATCGGTAACCCGCCGCGCAATGCACCACAATGGGTTTATCAGTTGGTATTTCGCCGATGCGCTCACGCAATTCTGGTAATGGGATATTGATGGAGTTTTCGAAGTAGTTCAAATCGGCAGCCTCGCCCGCGTTGCGCACATCCACTATGGTATAGCTTTCCGGGTCAGCTAAAATGGTTTCGGTATCTGTTGTTGCCGATCTTTCGACCGCACTATCAGGCTTTAGTAAAGCTCCTTTTATGTTTTGCTCATAGCCGATCTTGGCGGCTTTGCCGATCATGGTGTTTAACGCCGACTCGCTTTTGGCTACCAGGTAAAATTTCTCATTCGGATTAACAACTGAGCCCAGCCAGGTCTCGAACTTGTCGCCGTTTTGCAGGTTAAATGCCCCGTGGGTATGGCCGGCCTTGAATTGCTGTTGCGGACGGGTATCCACTACGATCACACCTTTTTCGAGCGGCGAATTTTTATCAAGGTGTGGTACCGAAGCGATGCTTTTCTCATACGGCGGCGCACCATGTTTATTCAAATCCACATCATAACCAAAATAACGCGGCACAAAGGGCTGGTCTTCGGTCAATACCTTTACAAATTGCAGTTCGCTCATTAGCTGTAGGGCGTAGTTCTCGCGTATCTCGCGGCCAATGGTGGTGTGCAAATCAGGACTCATATTTTTGCCGCACAACGAGCCGGGGCCATGTGCCGGGTAAACCACCACGCTTTCGGGCAGGGTCATCAGCTTTTGGCGGGTGCTGTGGTACATGGCGTGGGCCAGTTCTTCTTTTTTGGCGGTCAGGTTGCCCACGCTTTCGCGGAGGTCGGGCCGGCCAACATCGCCAACAAAGAGGGTATCGCCGGTAAATATCGCTTTGGGCTGGCCGAGGTCGTCTTCCACCAAAATACAGATCGAATCCGGCGAATGGCCGGGGGTGTTGATGGCCTTCAGGGTCAAATCGCCAAGCTCTATGCTGTCGCCATCGTCAAAAGTAGTATGCTCATAATCCGCGCCAAGCAATTTGCTCACATAAATCGTCGCGCCTGTTTTTTGGTATATCTCCAGGTGCGAGCTCACAAAATCGGCATGAGGGTGTGTCTCTATTATGCCAACTATTTGCGCACCATGATCTTTAGCCATATCATAATAAGGCCGCGGGTCGCGGGCAGGGTCAACCACCGCCATTTTGCCCTGGCTAATGATGGCATACGATGCATGGGCCAAACCCTTATCATAAAACTGGTGGATGATCATTTGGGCAAAGATAATGGTTTGGGGGATTTTTATTTTGATGATTTTATCAGGTATCCCTTCGACTCGATTTATCGGATTTTTGTTAGTTGAAATTTATCTAACTTTAAATAATGAAAAATAAAACCGCATACATTATTGTCGGCTTAATATTGTTGATAATGATATTTACAAACCCGAGTTTGGATGATTTTAAAAAGAAGCTTGGAGATCCGTCGGGGCATGCAACAATCGAAAGAAGTAATTACTTTCTGTTTAGCACGTTTAAGCAAGCAGTATCTATGGGCGGACAAGTATACCAGCTTAAGTATATCGGTTTGTTTAATTTTTTCTTAGTTACTGG
>Ga0206951_1194_pt1 | contig 12396 bp, 16 predicted proteins | sample Alteio_BWOrgHeat_38_FD_152974 | JGI IMG/M metagenome (GOLD analysis project Ga0206951, IMG submission 152974) | Enriched cells from forest soil in Barre Woods Harvard Forest LTER site, Petersham, Massachusetts, United States -... | ecosystem: Environmental > Terrestrial > Soil > Temperate forest >... | reverse complement strand
TGGAATGCGCAAGTCCGGCTTGTCCGAGCCATAGCGGCGCATCGCCTCGCTGTAGGTCATGCGCGGGATGGGATTGGGCAAGGCGACTGCTAATAAATCAGCGAACAGACCGTGAATCATGTCTTCCATCATCTTTTGAATTTCAAGCTCATTCATAAAGGAAATTTCAATATCCAGCTGAGTAAACTCGGGTTGGCGGTCCGCGCGCAAATCTTCGTCGCGGAAGCAGCGCACAATTTGATAATAGCGGTCAATGCCGGCCATCATGAGGATTTGCTTGAATTGCTGCGGTGATTGCGGCAAAGCATAGAAATTTCCGGGATGCACGCGGCTGGGCACGAGATAGTCGCGGGCCCCTTCCGGCGTCGCCTTGGTTAAAAAGGGCGTTTCCACGTCCATAAAGCCATTTTCGTCGAGATAGTGACGCAGATAACGGGAAACGCGGGCGCGGAACTTCATGCGCTCCAGCATTTCAGGGCGACGCAAATCCAAGTAGCGATAATGCAGGCGCGTTTCTTCGCTGACCTCATGATATTCATCGATCGGAAAGGGCAAGGCTTCAGCGCGATTAAAGATGATCAGGTCCTCGGCATCCACCTCGATTTCGCCGGTGGCGAGATTGGGGTTGACCGTCCCGGCCGGACGCTGGCGCACGCGTCCCTTCACCTGAATGACATATTCGTTTCTTAAGCCTTCCGCCTTGGCGAAGAGTTCTTGTTTTTCGGGCGCGAAAACGATCTGCACCATACCTTCACGGTCACGCAAATCCAGAAAGATAATGCCGCCATGATCGCGACGGCGGTGCACCCAACCGGCGACTTGAATTTCTTTGTCCAGACAGGCTTTGGTGACCTGACCGCAGTACTGTGTTCTCATTTGCATGTTGACCTGACCTTCAATTTATTTTTTTTTAACCGCGTGCTCCGGCTGCACGACCCCCAGGGAAATAACGTACTTCAACGCTTGCTCAACGCTCATTTTTAATTCGATGACCTTGCTACGCGGGGCCAGCATCAAAAAACCCGAGGTAGGATTGGGCGTAGTGGGAATAAATAAGCTAACCATCGCGCCTTGCGACACAGCGCTTTCCACTTCCTGGGTTCCATCACCGGTTTGGAAAGCCAAACTCCACAGGCCCGGACGGGGGTATTCCACGAGTAAAACTTTACGGAAAGACTGGCCTCCGGGAGAAAACAAGGTATCGAGGACCTGCTTCACGCCGGTGTAAACGGTGCGCACCAGGGGAATGCGGCTCACGATGCGCTCCCACAATCCGACCAGTTTTCTACCGATGAAATTCGCGACCATCAAACCCGTCAACAAAATCACCGCCAACGTGATGATGACGCCGATTCCGGGAATGTGAAAACCGAGCAACACATCCGGCTGATAGCGATGCGGCAGCAACGAGATGGTGTTATTTAATATATCGACCAAAAATCGAATCACGACAAAGGTCGCCCAGATTGGCAGCCAGAACAATAAGCCGGAAATAAAATAACGTCGAAGACTTGCCATCATTTGATTTTTACCTTTTCAATTAACGATCTGATTTTCCCGAAGACGAGGAGGAATCTGTCTTGGGTTCTTTTGCAGCGCTTTTAGTTTCGCCTTCGCCGCCTCCCTTTTTCTCTTTCTTTTTACCCTTGGCGCTATAGTCGGTAACATACCAGCCGCCGCCCTTCAGCTGAAACCCCGCGGCGGAAACCAGTTTCTGTAGCTGATTCTTGTCGCAGGAGGGACAGGTTTTCAAGGACTTATCCGACAATTTTTGCATGGCTTCCAGCTTATGACCACAGGCAGCACATTGATACTCATAAATAGGCATTCTGACTCTTACCTCTCTCTAGCTCTTGTCAGTTGAAATGGATACACTACAATGCTCGCTATTGTAATCAGATTCCCTCATTGATGGTAGTAGGAGCCAACATGAAAAAATCAATTCTCATTACAGGTTGCTCGAGCGGTATTGGTCTGTGCGCCGCTGAAACCCTGTTTAAACGGGGCTATCGTGTTTTTGCCACCGCTCGCAAGGAAAGCGACGTTGAACGTCTCAAAGCCCAAGGCTTGGAAAGCCTCAAGCTGGACATAAATGACTCAAATTCAATCAAAACCGCCCTGGCTGAAATCCTCGAAAGAACCGGAGGAACCCTGGATGCGCTCTTTAATAATGCCGGTTTTGTCCAGGCCGGCGCGGTGGAGGACCTCTCCCGTGAGGCAATGCGGGCCCAGTTTGAAACCAATGTTTTTGGCCCGATCGAGCTGATTACGCAGGTGATTCCCGTCATGCGCAAGCAGGGGCACGGGCGCATTATTCAAAACTCCTCCATGCTCGGCGAAGTCACCATTCCCTTTGTTGGTGCCTACAACGCCTCGAAATTCGCGCTGGACGGCTTTACCCACACCCTGCGCCAAGAATTAAAACGCAGCCCGATTCAGGTGAGCATCATCGCCCCCGGCCCCATCACCTCCCACTTAAGGACCAATGCCAAGCAGCATTTTAACCGCGAACGGATCAAGCCCGATAGCGCCTATAAAGCCGCCTATAAACGCATAGAGGAACGTTATAGCGAGCAGCCACCGTCCCCCCAGGAACAGCGTCTGACCCAGCCGCCGGAGGCTGTCGTGAAACAACTGATTCACGCCTTGGAAAGCAAGTATCCTAAAACACATTATTATACAGGGACTTCAGCCAAGGTTTTTTCACTTTTAAGGCGCTTCCTGTCCGAACCCATGCTAGACTGGATTCTTATTAAATTGACCTAAACAGGCGTGCCGAGCATCAAAGTATGAGTAAAATTTTAATCTTGTATTACAGCCGCCACGGCGCGGTTAAAGAAATGGCGTAGCAGATCGCGCGCGGCGTGGAAGCGGTTCCCGGCATGGAAGCCTGCCTGCGCACCGTGCCGCCGGTTTCTCCCAACCTTCAAGGCACGGAACCGGCCATTCCGGAACAGGGGGCGCTTTATGCCACCCTGGACGACCTCAAAGAATGCTCCGGCCTCGCCCTGGGAAGCCCGACCCGTTTTGGCAACATGGCCGCGCCGATGAAATATTTCATTGATACGACCAGCAGCCTGTGGTTATCCGGAAAACTGGTTGATAAACCCGCCATTGTTTTTAGCTCGACCGCCAGCCTGCATGGCGGACAGGAAAGCACCCTGCTCAGCATGATGCTGCCGCTGTTCCATCTCGGTTTTGTCCTACTGGGCCTGCCTTATACGGAAAGTGATTTAAATACCACCCGCAGCGGCGGCACACCCTACGGTCCGACGCACCACACCGGAGCGGAAGGCAAAAACGAGATTTTGGCAGAAGAAAAACGGCTTTGTTTCGCTGCCGGGAAACGCCTCGCTGAAACCGCCAAAAAACTGGAGCGCCCCCATGAAACAACAGGGCTTTAATTTAATTGAGCTACTGATTGTGCTCAGCATCACCGGCGTTTTACTGGCCTACGCCATTCCCAGCTACAACGATCACCTCACACGCACCCGCCGCTTAATGGCGGAAACCGCGCTGATGAAAATGGCGGGGCATATGGAAGCGTATTTCGCCGAGCACAACAGCTATGAAGGAGCCAATTTCAACAGTCTGAACTTGCCGGAGCAGGTCGCGGAAAACCATTATCGACTGGTCATTCAAGAAGCCTCCGCCTCACAGTTTAAACTCGCGGCCCTGCCGCAAGAAATACAAGCACGCAATGACGCGCGCTGTGGAAGCCTCATCCTCAATTCCCACGGGGAAAAACATATCGGTGGGTATGGGAATTTGAATGAGTGCTGGTAGCGCTGCTCTCCTGAGCACTGCCCAGTCATCCTGAGTGCCGCCCATTTAACAAGGCAGCAGCAGCCCTCTTTCGTCCCGCAATTCTCCTCTCCGATTGGGGTAGCGCACCTGCCACTGTCCGGCTTGACCCAGCGTCAGCGCCCAGGCGGCTTGGGTTCCGCTGCAATACCAGAAAGTTCCGTTTTCATGATTGGTCGCGCCAGAAGGAAGAAATTGGCAGATTTCACGATTATGGGGGAAAGCGCGCCAATGCAGCAGGCCGCCGGATTGGCTAAAGTGAAAGGCGCGGAGTATTTGCGGCTCCCCACCCTCCGCTTCGCTTAACAGCAACCACCCCGCTTGCCAGTCCCCGCCACAGTTTTCCTGGTCGCGGCTGGCGCAAAGCGTCACGGTTTCCTGCCGCAGCAATGCCTCCTGGCGGGCAAAATACAAAGTCTGTTCCAGCTTCTCTAACCGAGCTTGACTCTGGGTACGGTGAAAAAAAAAGCTGCCAGGAAGGCCAAGCCATACCGCATAAAATGGCGAGCAGTGCCAAGGTGATCAGCAGTTCAAACAGCGAAAATCCTCGAGTTCTTCTTGAAAAACACATATTATTCTTACCTATAAACGATAAGTAGGAGAGTTCCTATGCTGTCAGGCCTTGGACATCTTGGGTTTTTCTTGGCGAAAGCCTTGATCATCATTTTTCTGGTTTTATTTTTAGTCGTGATGCTTTTGGTGATCATCAGCAGAGCACGCGATAAAGTGAAGGGACGTTTGACCATCCGCAATCTTAATGAAAAACTGGACGATATAAAAGAAGATTTGCTTAGCGAAACCTTACCCAAAGAGGAGTTCAAAAAATTCCTCAAGGAGAAGAAAAAACGCCACAAGGAGGCAAAGAAAAATCCCATCACCAAGCCCAAGGTTTTTGTGCTGCAATTCCAGGGCGACATCCAGGCCTCGGCGGTCGCCGGACTACGTGAGGAAGTCACAGCCCTTCTCACCATTGCCACTCCCCAGGACGAGGTAGTCGTGAAACTGGAAAGCGGCGGCGGCATGGTGCACAGCTACGGACTCGCGGCTTCGCAACTCCAGCGCATCCGCGACCACCACATTCCCCTGACGGTCGCCGTCGACAAAATCGCGGCCAGCGGCGGCTATTTAATGGCCTCGGTGGCCAATCGTATTCTCGCTGCCCCCTTTGCCATCATCGGTTCGATCGGCGTGGTCTTTCAATTGCCGAATTTTAATCGGGTGCTGCAGGACAAACACATTGAGTTTGAGCAAGTCACCGCGGGAGATTATAAGCGCACCCTGACCATCTTCGGCAAAAACACCGAGGAAGGGCGAGAAAAACTGCGCCAAGAGTTGGAAGAAATCCATCAGCAGTTTAAGAGCGTCATCACGGAATTTCGCAAAGACCTCGACCTGAAGCGCGTCGCGACCGGCGAACATTGGCTGGCACGGCAGGCCCTGGAACTCAAGCTGGTCGACACTCTGATCACCAGCGACGCCTATCTCCTGCAGCGCAGCACCACGGCGGAAATTTATGAGCTGAACTATGAAATCAAAAAATCCCTGAGCGAAAAATTCAGAATGTCTTTGCAGCATTGGATGGAAAACAAGGGCTGGGACCCTCTCTTACCCCGGGCTTAAAGGGACTCTCATGCAAATTTTATTTTATGATCCCATGACGCCTTATGCCTACGATGCGACAATGCCGCTGACCCAGGCCCTTGGCGGCACCGAAGCCACCGTCATCCGCGTTGCTGAGTCCCTAAAAAAACATCACTCGGTTGCCGTCGCCCAACAGTGCCGTTCTCAGGACAACCTCTCCGACAAGTCAGGCGTTCACTATCTTTCTTTCGAAGCTGCCCAGCAATTGAAGCCCGACGTCGTGATTCTGCTGCGGCAATATCGCAAGCTGGAAGAGGTCGCGCAATGCTTTCCAAAAGCAAAGCGCTATTTATGGCTACACAATATGCCCTCGCGTGAGCTTTACGCAGCGCGGGAGGCGCTGATCCAGCATCGCTACCAGGTGCTTGCCGTCTCGCGGTTTCACCGTACGGCAATCGACAAAAGACTGCAGGGAAAATGGTTCCAGCGGCTCTTGTCCCTACCCCATTCCCGCAAGCGTCAATCCTTGCCGATCGAAGTAATTTACAATCCCATCGACGATGCCCTCCGCCCCGACGCCACGCCGGTTCAAGCGAATCGCTTGCTGTTTATGAGCTCGCCGCACAAAGGCTTGGCGGAAACCCTCCGTTTATTCACGGCCATTCAACAAGAGTTTCCAGAATATGAACTGCTCATCGCCAATCCCGGATACAACAACATGGCGCTTTCACTTCCTAAACAGGCCCGTTTTCTCGGCGCCTTACCGCATCCCCAGATTATTCAAGAGTTGCGACAGGCTTTTTGTGTCTTCTATCCGCAGGCGGTGCGCGTTGAGACCTTTGGTCTCGTTTACGCCGAAGCCAATGCCGTCGGCACGCCAGTGTTGGCTCACGACGCCGGCGCAGCGCGCGAAGTCTTAAGTCACGCCGGCCAATTGGTGAATGGCCGCAGCCTCTTTTCCGTGCTGGATAAATTAGCCGAATGGCGGGAAAAACGGCCACAGCTTCAAGGCAAGGAAGAGTTTCGCCTCAACCGGATCAGCCAACGTTGGCTACGCTTGTTAAGCTAGAATTTTGCAGTTATTCTTGCGCAGAGCCTTAGATGAAGTGCAGAATCACGCCAACCAAAAATTGATTATTCGATGGCGTTATTGCGGTTCCCAGACGCGTCGTGAACTGCTCAAAATTAACATGCGTATACTCTCCGCGGATACTCCAATTTTTATAGATATCGGCTTCCAAACCCAGACCAAAATGAATGCCATTGGTGCCGTTGCTTTGGCCATTATTGAGGCCCAGGGCCCCTGAGGTTTCATAAGTCTTGGTCTCTAAACGGGTATAGCCGCCTTTGAGAAAAAATAGCACGCTTTCACCCAGCTTGATCCCGGGTAAAAAACTTGCACCATACGTCTGCAGAATTTCCGATTTAATATTGTAGACGCCAACATAGCCTTCAAGAAGGCCGATATTCTGGCTGGTATTCGCGCGGCTATAGTTATAGAAAAATTCGGCGCCTAAATACAGCGGATTATCGAAGACCTTACCGAAACCGCCCAGCAACGCGTAGGTCAAGCCCACTGCGTTCAAATCGGGGTTTTGTTGAAAGACGTTCACACCACTGACAAAGGAATTAATATTGCTGTGCATTTTATAAGAATCATAGCCCCCCTGAAGGCCCATATAGAAACCATCGTGTAAACTGTGCGTGCCGGAGGGAGAATAACCCGGACCCTCCAAGGGGCCCTGATAAAGCTCGCTGGTAAAGACTTGCCCGCCGTATTTTCCTTCTTTGGGAACATAGTTGGCAGCGTAGTCGTTGGTTTCCTCCTCGCCTTTGTAAAACTTGCGGGTTGGAACCGAACCTTCCCCTTTGTAATTGCCGGCAACCGGTGCTCCCCCTTGGTCCGCCGAGGACTGCGACCAAGCAGAAGGGGTCAGGGACAATAGAAAAACCACTAGCACCGTCTTCAGAAAGAATGCTAGGTACCACTTGATATTCATCCTAAACTCCCTGCCTTGATTGCCCCACCTGCCTCATTTTACAGAGATAGCAGGACTGAGTCGACTGTATTAACATGAATACTAACGGATGATCATGAGGATAAATAATGGCTGACATTTTAGATATAGATAAAATTAAAACCATGTTGCAAGATTTCGCGGACCAGCGCGAGTGGAATCAATTTCATAATCCCAAAAATCTCGCGATGTCGCTCGCCAGCGAAGCTGGAGAAATGCTAGAAATTTTTCGCTGGATGCCGGAAAGTGAGTCGACGCAAGCCTATCAGGAAAAGGCGCTACAGCAGAAAGTAGCGCATGAATTGGCGGATATCAGCTTAAATCTGATTCGGCTTGCCGGATTGATGCAGGTGAATCTGTCGGAAGCGATCCGGGACAAAATGTCGATTATCGAACAACGCTATCCAGTGGCCTTGGTGAAAGGAAGCTGCAAAAAGTATGATGAGTATTAGGCCTGTTTTACGCCAGACCATTTGAAGATGGCAGAACTAAAGTTTAGAATGAGGGAGATTGTTTCATCCGCTAGCCTGGAGGACTTCATGACCTGCAAACGACTGTTAACCCTTCTGATACTAAGCTCGTTTGGCTTGAGCAGCTTAGCTGAAGCGCGCTTACCGCCGATCAAGCCCGGCGTGCCCGGCAAGAAACGCGGGGATATCATCGCCCCCATGCTGGACGAGCAAGTCGCCGCCTGGTGCGACTTTAATAAGCAAATTATTGTCACCCGGACGAATGTTCTCTGCGCCTACGTGGGAGAAAAAGCCGGCCTTGCTGCTGCGGCCTCCGCCGCCCCCGTGGTTGTCATGGCCGCTCCCCTGGCTCCGCCGACGCCCAAAAAACTGATCAAGTCAAAGCCTGTTCCGAAGGACTTGGCTCCCACGCTCTATGAAATGAGTGAATATGGTGATGCCTGAAGTGAGCAGCGCTTTTAAGAGCTGACTCCTTGCCGGTCTTCATGAACGTCATGACTGCTTGAAGCGCGTCTGGCTCCACAATAAATTCCCCCTGAAAAGGGCGATCAAGGGTCACCAACAGGAAGAGCATCGACGCCGCCATGATCGAGAAGGCGCTAATGGCGAAGAGATGCAAATAAAAATTGACCCGGAAAGCGTAATTGATCCCAATGAGCAAGATGGTTCCAATCAAGATCACCTCCCAAAGCTCGGGGCTAAGCTGGGAGGTACTCATGCTAATGCGCTCATGGCGGGCATTATAGAGTGACTTCAATTCGATTAAGATATCTTGGGTAATAAGCTTATCCGCATCACTGCTCAGCGAATAGCCTCTCATGAGATTTGAAATATTCTGAATAATATAATCGCCGTCCGCATCAACATCTTTGCCTTCACGCATGACTGGCCATTCCACCGTGATCGCCTTGTTAATGTATTTTTCCAGTTGTGCGCGGATCTGCTCCGGAAAAGGATCCTTCAGCCATTGGCTATCCCGATAAACATTGGCCACAGCGCTCGCCTCCCGCAGCACAGCATCACTAGCATGATCATTATTATCAATAAGATAAAGCGCCATAAACCCGACCAAGACGCCATACATGATGCCAATCAAGGAACTAATGCTGCCGATGGTCACATTGTCTCGGTATTTTAGCCGGTAAAAAATAAAGCGTTTGCTAATGAGAATTGCAATGATCGAGAAACCCATCGTAATGCTGGATAAAATAAGAAAGATGGTTAAATCGGGTAAGTGAAACAAAAAATCGATCATGACTTCTCCCTGAGACCTAAAACACTAATCCATTTTTAATGTTATCATTATATAGGAGAAAGAGGACAGAGAGAATGAACCGAACCAAGATCGCAGCCCTCCAAATGACCTCTGGCACCCAGGTGAAAGCCAACCTGACAGCCGCAGCGGAACTCATTGAACAAGCCTGTGCCCAGGGCGCGCGGCTACTGGTGCTGCCGGAAAACTTCGCCTTGATGGCGCACGCTGATGCCGACAAACTCAGCGCTGCCGAACCACAAGGTTCTGGACCCATTCAAGAATTTTTAGCCAACCAAGCCGCCAAGCATAAGATCTGGCTCGTGGGCGGAACCCTGCCACTGGCCAGCCCGGAACCGCACAAGACCTATAATGCCTGCACCGTCTACAATGAGAAAGGCGACCAGGTGGCTTGCTATAAAAAAATCCATTTATTCGACGCGCAGGTGAAACCCGGCGTTGAAGTCTATGAAGAATCCAATACGGTTTGCCCAGGGCAGGACATCGTGGTTTTGGATTCTCCCTTTGGCCGTTTGGGTCTCGCGATTTGCTATGATCTCCGTTTCCCTGAATTATTTCGCGCCATGGCAACGCAAGGTGCGGAACTAATTGCCGTGCCCACCGCTTTTACAGTCAAAACCGGGCAAGCCCATTGGGAAGTCTTGATGCGCGCACGGGCAATTGAGAATTTTTGCTATCTGATTGGCGCCTGCCAGACCGGCGCACATGAGAATGGACGCAAGACCTTTGGGCATTCGCTGCTGATTGACCCCTGGGGAACAGTCCTGGCTTCCTTGCCTTCGCAGACGGGGGTGATTGAGGCCGAGATTTCTCTAGACTATTTGAAGCAGCTACGGACTGATTTTCCGGTGCATCAACATCGGAGATTAGGGCTTTGATCCATCCTGCTTTTTAAGCGGCTTTCGCTGTGGGGCAAAGCTGTTAGCCTATAATTAGGCCGCCAAGCAGCGCAAAAAGTCGGGCCCTCTTTTTTCAAGTAAATTCTGCAAGGGCAAAAAGAGTCGTTCCGGCAGGGCCCCAGGATCGAACCAGTCCCAAGCGGCGATTTTTTCAGGCTCCCTATTTTGAAGCGACTGCCCCAAGGGACAGGTGGCGCTTAAAAAGACTGAGACATAATGCTTGTTTTCTTCCAGGAAAATATCATTGGTCAGGTCAATGAAATGCAGCCCCGATAAAATGAACCCGGTTTCTTCATTGACCTCGCGCCGGCCACAGTCTTCAAAACTCTCGCCGAATTCCAAATGCCCGCCTGGCGGCCCCCAGCTGTAGGCACCGTGCGCCCTCTGTCTTTTGCCCAACAAAAGACGCGGCCCTTTAAAAATCAGGACGCCAATGCCAACTTGTGGGTGGTTTTTCATGGTTTATTGCGCTGAAGTTTGTGCCGAGGTCTGAGCGCTGGGTGCAGGCGTCTGAATATTTAGGGTTTGGGGCTTTTTCGCCGGCTTCTTTTGATTCTGAGACAAGCTGGCTGAATCTTCGTGTATGTCCTGCTTCATCCCTTTAAAGGTATGTTCACAGCCCGTTAAAAACAGGATTCCAAGAATCATTACTAAATCTACCCATAATTGCTTTCTCACGGCCGCTCCTTATCTGTTTAACCCTTGATATTTCCAAGCTTATAACTAAAACTTTTCCTTGGAAAGAGGATCCCTGAAGAATCCTCATAAATATTCACTTATCGATCCAGCCAAAAAAACGCTGTCAGGACCTTGATAAAGACAAGTTTAGCGACTGGACACAGGTTGCGGCAGTGGCAGCTTTGGCGCTGGCGTTGCGCTTGCTGCTGCAGGCGACCTTCTCTCTTTCGATAAATACAGGGCGAGTCCGAAGCCAATTAAACCTGCTATCCCCAAGGCCCCATATTTCAAAGCTTTGCTAGGAGCTGACTTGGCCGGTGTCGGTGCCAATACCGATGCCGGTGCTGATGCCGGTGCTGCTACCGCTACCGATGCCGCTACCGGTGCCGATGCCTTATCCTCTTGCGTTGCGGCAGACTTGTGGCCTTTCAAAGACAAGGCTTTAAGCCTCTTCTGCGTCATTTCAATAACAGGGCCGGGCGCACCTAGTTTCAGGACACAACGCCAACCATCCAAGTCCAAGGGGAAATTTTTAAAGCCGGCGTCTTCATAGATCTTTTCACGCTTAGCGGCTGCAATGATGAAGAGATGCTTTTGGCCTTTCAGGCTGAGAGTGCAGGCCCTATTCATCAGGTAGGCCAGAAGGAAGGTCTCTCGGTTTTTCTCTTTCTCATGCTCGGTCCTTCCTGGAACTTTCTCCCCCAGTACAATTAACTGTTGATTCATGACTTCATCGGACAAATAAACAAACTCTGATCCCATCCGTAAAGCTCTAACCATGCCGCCAATCTGGCGAGTCGTTTTATGCATCATCAAAATCGGCTCGACAAATGCACTTTTAAAGCGCGACATCTTGCCTTGCATTTCTTCCTCTTTATACTCCTGCTGTTTACTCGGAGTAAAATCCGCTTTCTCTAAAATATCGTTGATTTGCGCATAGAGTTCGAGCTCCGTATCACCGTTCATCTCCTCTTGACCATCCAGAAAAGCGTGCTCCCCCACGAGAAATGCATAGTCTTTATCTAATGCTGCGGTCAGTTCTTTGTACTCCTCCGACTCAAGACGGTCCTTGCTCTCCTTCACCAGGCTGGCGAGATCACAATGACGCAGGCGGGGAAAACCCGAGACTTCAGGCTGGGCGTAACCTTCCAGCTTTTCTTCAGAGGGAATCAGAAAAAATTGTTTTGCACCCATCTGTCTGGGCATGACTTCCGCAAATTTCGCCAGAAACTCCTGCGCATGCTCGCCAAGGGCTTGTAAGGTCTCAGGCGAAATCGCACCCGCGACGGTTCGGTCCGTTGGATCAAAGGGAAAGGTTTGCAAAATACGCCCGTTTGACGGCATGGAAATTTGAATATAGTGGGTGTAGTCTTCACTGACATAGGCGTCAATTGAAAAATTGGAACCGGTCGCCAGATTTTGTAATAGCGTTGGCATTTTCCTCTCCTCGCACTAGTTGCTGGAATTTTTCTCGAGGCGCTGATCCTAGCAAAAAATACCAGTGAACGAAAGGGCTTTAAAATTCAGCTGCACAAACGCTATTTTTTTAAGCTTTTCAGTCTCTCAACGATCAGTGGAATACTGCACCAGCCAACCAAGCCTTCAGCAACGAGCACTGCACCCACGATCAGCAAAAACCATTTGCCGGCACCCAAGAGGGCGCCCAAAAGCAA
>Ga0206951_1156_pt1 | contig 12429 bp, 11 predicted proteins | sample Alteio_BWOrgHeat_38_FD_152974 | JGI IMG/M metagenome (GOLD analysis project Ga0206951, IMG submission 152974) | Enriched cells from forest soil in Barre Woods Harvard Forest LTER site, Petersham, Massachusetts, United States -... | ecosystem: Environmental > Terrestrial > Soil > Temperate forest >... | reverse complement strand
GCCCAGCAGTAAATCTTCCGGAGCTTTGACATAGGGATAGATCGGCTCATCCGGTTGCACCAAGCAACCGGATGAGCCGATCTATCCCTATGTCAAAGCTCCGGAAGATTTACTGCTGGGCAAGCCGATGTATTTTGCCACGGCGTTTCCCTTCCCGACTGGGGCAGTTCCAGTGCTGGTGAAGAGCGATGCCTTCCGGCCGGTGAAGGTGGACGGCAACCCGGAGCACCCCTATAACCAGGGCTCATCCGACGCTCTCACGCAGGGGACGCTGCTCGATCTGTACGATCCGGATCGGTCGCAGCATGTGATCTATCGCGGAGAGACGCGGACGTGGGCGGCTTTTCAGGCGGCATGGCGTTCGACGCTGGCCAGCAAGAAGGCTTCCGGCGGCTCGGGAGTTTATATCCTGAGCGGCACCATTACCTCGCCGACCCTGGCCGCGCAGTGGAAGAAGGCGCAGGCGAGTTTTCCGAATGCGAAGCTGGTGCAGTATGACGCCGTGAACCGCGATTCGGCATATGCGGCATCGAAGGCGGCATTCGGCGATTATGCCGATGCGCAGTACAAGCTCGATGCTGCTGATGTGATTCTCTCGCTGGATGCGGATTTCCTTTCCGGTGCGACCCATCCGGGTTTCCACCGGCTGGCAAAGGATTACGCAAACAAGCGCAGGCTTGATGGCACGACTGAGATGAACCGCCTCTACTCCGTCGAAAGCCGCACGACGACGACAGGGCTGAAGGCGGAACACCGGCTGGCGCTGCGGGCGAGCGACATTGTTCCGTTTGCCGCAGCTCTAGCGGGAACGCTTAGCTCGGGAGGCGCAAGCTACAGCGGGTCAGAGGATGCGAGGAAGTTTCTCGCCGCGGTTGCGAAGGACCTGAAGGCGAACGCCGGCAAGTGCGTGGTGATTCCGGGCGAGCAGCAATCGCCGCAAGTGCATCTCGCCGCGATTGCCATCAACGAAGCGCTGGGCAATGTTGGCAAGACCGTGGTTTACACCGAGACAGTCAACCCGCTGCCCTCGATCCAGACGGATGATTTGAAATCGCTGGTTGCAGATATGAATGCGGGCAAGGTGGAGTGGTTGGTGGTTCTCAACGCCAACCCAGTCTATGCAGCGCCAGGCGATCTCAGGTTCGATGAGGCGGCCGCCAAGGTCAAGACGCTGGTCCATCTCGGATCGCATGTGGATGAGACGGCGCAGCTGGCGCACTGGCACCTGAACGGCGCGCATTACCTTGAAAGCTGGTCGGATGCGCGCGCTTATGACGGTACAGTTTCGATCGTGCAGCCCATGATCGATCCACTGTATGGCGGACACACGGCGCATGAGATCGTGCAGGCAATGCTAGATAATCCAGATCTTTCGGCATATGAAACTGTGCGCGACACCTGGAAACAGCAGCTTTCCGGAAAAGGCGATTTCGAGTTCAACTGGCGCAAGACTCTGCATGACGGCTTCATTGCTGGCACAGCATTTCAGCCAAAGGGCGGTGCCGGAAAGGCTGCTGCCGGTGCGGGACAGAATCTTCCGGCGCAGAGCGATGCTCTGGAGATCGTCTTCCGCGCTGATTACAACCTCTACGACGGACGTTTTGCCAATGTGGGCTGGCTGCAGGAATTGCCCCAGCCGGTAACGAATCTTTCGTGGGATAACGCGGCGCAGGTGAGCTACGCGACGCTGACGAAGCTGGGTCTGGCCGAACACGATGTCGTCGAAATCAGCGCATACGGGCAGAAGGTTCTTGCGCCGGTGCTTGCGGTGCCGGGTCATCCGGATAACTCGATTACGCTGACGCTCGGACAGGGGCGCAGCCATGCTGGACGCGTCGGCAGCGGCCACGGTTTTAACGCAAATGCTTTGCGCAGCTCTGCTTCGCCGCTGTTTTTCTCTGGCGCAAACCTGCGCAAGACGGGGGACACTTACGAGTTTGCGGTCACCAAGAGTCACTACACCGATCACCGGTCAATAGCGGCGGGTGGTGACGGCAGCGGAACACATTCGCTCGAAGGAAACGAGGCGATTGACCGCGCCATCATCCGCTACGCATCGCTTGAAGAGTTCAAGCAAAATCCGAATTTTGCGCATGAGGGCGAGGGCAAGGAAGATCCGGAAGCGGACGAGAGCATGTTCCCGGCCTGGCGTTATGACCAAAACGCGTGGGGCATGTCGATCGATATGAACGCATGCGTTGGCTGCAACGCCTGCATCGTGAGCTGCTACGCGGAGAACAACATCGCGGTTGTCGGCAAACACCAGGTACAGATCGGGCGCAACATGCAGTGGCTGCGCATCGATACTTACTTTGAAGGCGATCTGGCCGCACCGCGCGCGCACTTCCAGCCGATGACCTGTCAGCACTGCGAGAACGCTCCCTGCGAGCAGGTTTGCCCGGTAGGCGCAACGGTGCATACACCGGAGGGCCTGAACACGATGGTCTACAACCGCTGCGTGGGCACCCGCTATTGTTCTAACAACTGCCCATACAAAGTGCGCCGCTTCAACTTCCTGCTCTTCTCGGATTACGAGACGGAGAGCCTGAAGTTTATGCATAACCCGGATGTAACGGTCCGCAGCCGCGGCGTGATGGAGAAGTGCAGCTACTGCGTACAGCGCATCAACGGAGCAAAGATCGAAGCGGATAAGGAAAATCGCGCGATCCGTGACGGAGAAGTGGTGACGGCCTGCCAGCAGGCCTGCCCGACGAATGCGATCATCTTCGGCAACATCAATGATCGCGGCAGCAAAGTGCGGAAGCTCAAGGAGCAGTCGCGCACTTATGGAGTGTTGGCGGACAACAACACGCGCCCACGCACGACATATGTTGCTGAAGTGCTGAATCTGAACCCTGAACTGGCCGAAGCGTAGGAGAGGTTGAACGGAACATGGCAACCAAGAATCAACCACTAAATGATCCGATGCTGGATCCGATCACCGGCGAAGACCGGGTCATCGCGCCTGGGCATACCTTCAAGTCGGTTACGGAGAAGATCTCACGCATCGTACTGACGACCCATACGCCGATCGGCTGGTTTGGCGGCCTTTTGCTGGCGGGCGGTGGCGTCTCGATACTGCTGGTCGCAATCAGCTGGCTTTTTCTAAAGGGCGTTGGCATCTGGGCTATCACGCAGCCGGTGGCGTGGGGCTTCGCCATCATCAATTTTGTCTGGTGGATTGGTATCGGCCACGCGGGCACGCTGATCTCGGCCATTCTGCTGCTCTTCAAGCAGACATGGCGCAATTCGATCAACCGCTTCGCTGAGGCGATGACGATTTTCGCCGTGGTCTGCGCTGGCATGTTCCCGCTGATTCACGTCGGGCGTCCGTGGCTGGGGTACTGGCTCTTTCCCTATCCCAACTCGATGAACGTCTGGCCGCAGTTCCGCTCACCACTGTTGTGGGACGTCTTCGCGGTTTCAACTTACGCGACTATCTCAGTAGTTTTCTGGTACATCGGCCTGATTCCCGATCTCGGAACGATGCGCGACCGCTCGACGTCGAGGGTAGGACAGTTTCTTTATGGCTGGGCGGCGCTTGGATGGCGCGGTTCGGTGCGGCACTGGGTCCGGTATGAGACGGCTTCGCTGCTGCTGGCCGGACTGGCAACGCCACTGGTGCTCTCGGTACACACGGTCATCAGCTTCGACTTCGCTGTGGCGCTGCTTCCCGGCTGGCATACGACGATCTTTCCGCCGTACTTCGTTGCCGGCGCCGTGTATTCGGGCTTCGCCATGGTTATCACCCTGGCTGTGCCGATTCGCAAGTTTTACCACCTGGAAGACATCATCACCATTCGCCATATCGAGAACATGGGCAAGGTCATGCTTACGACCGGCCTGATTGTCGCTTACGGATATGCGATGGAAGTCTTCATGTCCTACTGGTATTCGGCAAGCCACTGGGAATACTTCATGATGTGGAACCGCATGTTCGGGCCGATGGGCTGGTCGTATTGGGTTCTCATTACCTGCAATATCGCTCTGCCGCAGCTGATGTGGTTCCGCGCGTTCCGCAGAAACGTGCCGCTGATGTTCATCATGTCCTTCATCATCAATACGGGCATGTGGTTCGAGCGCTTCGTGATCGTCGTCACCAGCTTGTATCGCGATTACCTGCCTTCATCCTGGGGAACGTACAGAGCGACGCGCTGGGACTATGCAACCTTTGCCGGAACGTTGGGCCTGTTTACATTCCTCTTTTTCCTCTTCGTTCGCTTCCTGCCCATGATTCCCATGTCTGAGCTGCGCATTTTGCTGCCACAGGCAAAGATTCATGCGGAAGGCGAACCACTGCCCGAGGCGGGTGACTAATGCCGATACAAGAAGGAACTTACGGATTACTTGCCGAATTCGATACGCCCAGCGAGCTGGTGCGGGCCGCGCAGTCCGCATACGACTCCGGCTACCGGCGCATGGATTGCTACACGCCGTATCCCGTCGAAGAGGCTGCTGCGGCGATTGGCTTTCATCGCGATAATGTTTCGCTGCTTTGCCTGATCGGCGGGCTACTTGGATTGGTGGCGATGTTCAGCCTGGAGACGTGGATTTCCGTCTGGGCGTATCCACTGAACATTGCGGGCCGTCCTTATTATTCGTGGCCTGCGTTCGTTGTGCCGGCCTATGAATGGACGATTTTGTTCGCCGGACTTTCGGCTGCTTTTGGCATGCTGGCGTTAAACGGACTGCCGCAGGTTTACCATCCGCTATTCAACTCGGCCAACTTCCGCAACGGCGCAACTTCGGACAAATTCTTTTTGTGCCTGGAGTCGACCGATCCGAAATTCGATGTGGCCGAATCACGCGTGTTTCTCGAAGGATTCAAGCCGGTCTCCGTGGTGGAGGTGGAGTATTAAGACGATGAGCCGAATCCGCACGGGTCTGGTGTCCTTGAGCGCCCTGGCAGCCATCGGGTTGGTTGCAGGCTGCCGTCAGGACATGCACAACCAGCCGAAATTTATTCCGCAGCGCGGCACGGATTTCTTTGCCGATGGGCGCTCGGCGCGTCCGCAGGTGGAACACACCGTGGCACGCGGACAGCTGCGCGAAGACCAGTATTTTTATACCGGCTTACTTAACGGCAAAGAGCAGGACGCGATGCCATTTCCTGCGACGCTGGCGGTGCTTGAGCGCGGGCAGGAGCGGTACAACGTCTACTGCACGCCCTGCCACTCCCGGGTGGGTAACGGCGAGGGCATGATTGTCGAGCGCGGCTACAAGCCGGCGGGCAACTATCACGATGCCAAGCGGCTTGCGCAACCGCTGGGCCATTACTTTTATGTAATGACGAATGGATATGGGGCTATGCCCGACTACTCCGCGCAGTTGACTCCGGCAGATCGTTGGGCGGTGGCGGCGTATATTCGGGCGTTGCAGCTGAGCCAAAACGCGAAGGAATCAGACATTCCCACGGGTACGCAGGTGCACAACCTGAGCGACATTGCTCAACAGCAGGGACTGCCTGCAAGTTTTGCAGGACCATGGCCGATTGCACAGTCCACCTATGTGGAAGCGAAGCCCGTGGACGAAGGAACTCCGGCGAATGCTCCGGCGCAGAATCCGAACCCGCCGGCTTCGAAGAATCACGCACCGGTTAAACCGAGCACGCCAAATGGCGGCACGAATCAATAAGGATCAGAACGAATGGCACACGCGTATCACGAGAAAACATTGCCCGCTGACCTTTCGGCGCCAGCCTTTGTAAATAGCTGGCGAAGCCGGGCGCTCATCATCGGTGCGGTGTTTTCCATTATCGGCATCATCCTCGGCTTTCTGGCGAACGACGGCTGGGCACACTTCCTGCGGGCATGGCTGATGGGTTTCATGATCTCCTTCGGCTTCTGCTGCGGAGGCATGGCGCTCTTGATGACGCAGTATCTTTCCGGCGGCAAATGGGGTCTGTTGGTACGCAGACCGCTGGAAGCGATGACGCGGACGCTGCCGCTGGTCTTCATCTACTTCCTGCCGGTGGGTATCTTCGGCGTTTCGTTCGGCAAGCTGTATCTCTGGGCGCAGTATCCGGATACGGAGAATGCTTATAAAAACCATCTGATTAACGCCGCGCAGGCGCACGCGATCCATTTCAAGCATGGAATGTTGAATCCTACGACCTTCTGGATCGTGTCGATTGCGATTTTTGCCAGCTGGGCGCTTTACTCAGTCTTGCTGAACAGCTGGTCGCTCAAGCGCGATGCGGATTCGGCTCCGAACGTCTTTTACTGGCAGAAGAGATTCGAGAACCTGAGTGGCTTCGGCGTGGTTCTGTATGCGATAACGCTTACGGCAGCTTCGATCTACTGGGTCATGTCGCTGGACCCCACATGGTATTCAACGGTTTACGGATTGCAATTTCTCGTTGGGCAGGGTTACCAGGTGCTGGCTCTGGTCATCCTTACCCTGATCGGCCTGTCGCCTGCACAACCCATCAAGACGATCTTCCGCGTAACGGAACAGCATGATCTGGGCAAGCTCTGCTTTGCCTTCACCATGTTGAACATGTATCTCGCATTCGCGGCGTTTCTGATTATCTGGTCGGGCAACTCGCCGGAAGAGATTCCCTGGTATCTCGACCGCATTCGCGGCGGATGGGGCGTGATCGCCACGCTCGATTTTGTCTTCCACTGGTTGCTGCCTTTCACGCTCCTGCTTTCGCGCGATCTGAAGCGCATCAAGCGCAAGCTGGTGGTGGTCTGCTGCGTTATGATCTTCGCCCGCTGCTGGGATATGTTCTGGCTGATTGAGCCAAACTTCAAGGACGCGGCACGCAATCTTCATTTCAGTATCGGCATCCTGGAATACATTTTTGTTCCGGCCGGGCTGATTGCTTTCTGGATGGCGTACTACTTCTCGCAATTGAAGACCAGGCCGCTGGTTGCCACCAACGATCCGCATGTAGCGGAGATTCTGGAGCCCGAACATGCACACGCCTAACCCTCACGAGCACGAGTCGCATAACAAGCCGGCGTCGGTCCGCGAAGGCTACGAAGTTACTGACGTCAGCGCACAGGGGATCATGGTCTTCCTGGTTGGGCTGGCGATTTCGGTGGGTGTCTTCTTTGTTTTCTGCTTCGGCATGGGCAAGGTGATCAACAATGCCCTCGAGAAGCGTGACGGGCCGCCTAACCAATGGAACCAGGCGAACTTTCCTGCAGGCAAACGACAGAATATGGAATCGGATCCCGCCATGCGGCAGAAGCAATTGCAGCAGTTAACGGCGACTTTTCCGACGCCCCGTTTGCAGGGAGACGATGGAAATCTGGACACAGCCGATCTCCATGCGCGCGAAGACCTGCTGCTCGAAAACTACAGCTGGATCGATCGCTCGAAAGGCACCATTCGCATTCCCATCGATCGCGCAATGGAATTGATTGCGCAACGCGGACTCCCGGTAGCGCAACAAACGCAGCAGAACGAATCGCTGATGGCGGGCGACAGCAAGATCTCCGTGCAGGTTCCGCTGACAGATGGATTTGCGCGGACTGCCTACGAACAGGAGCTGCGTGAAGGTACCGCCAAGGAGCCGGGTGAGCAGGCTTCGACGAAGGCAAATAACAACTAGGCAAGACTGAGCGTGAAAGCGGCATACATCGCCGGGGATTAGCATAAGAACAGATGCGGGAAACGAACACAATTCGAAAAAGCAAGATGGCACAAGGGTTTTGTGCGCTTGCGACCTGTCTGGTTCTTGCGGGCTCGGCTGCGCTGGCGCAGGTTTCGAGCTATGGCGATAAGCAGATGGGTGATCCGGCGAGTGATCATCTGCCGACTGTCCTGAACAAGGTCAGCATCGTGCAGCGATTGAACACGCGGATTCCGCTTAACGGCGAATTTCGCGATGAGAGCGGCAAAGCAGTCAGAATCGGCGATTACTTCGGAAAGCGGCCCGCGATTCTTGCGCTGGTGTATTACAACTGCCCGACGCTGTGTTCTGAAGAGCTGGATGGGCTGGTCGGGGCGCTGGAGATGGTGAAATTCCGGCCCGGCAAGGATTTCGACGTGATCGTGGTGAGCATCGATCCCAGCGAGACGCCGGAGATAGCGGCCAAGAAAAAAGCTTTTTATCTCAAGCGCTATGGGCATCCGGAGACAGAGAACGGCTGGCACTTCTTAACGGGAGAGCAGCCCGCCATCAACGCGCTGACCACGGCCACCGGCTTTGGCTATGTACGCGTACCCGGACCGGACGGGAAGATGGCGCAGTTTGCGCATGCCAGCGCCATTCAACTGCTGACCCCCGACGGGAGGCTCTCGCAGTATTACCTTGGCGTCGAATATTCGCCGAAAGATTTGCGTATCGGGCTGGTAGAAGCTTCTGAAGGCAAGATTGGATCGCCGGTGGACGCGATTCTGACGTATTGCTACCGCTATGACCCGATGTTGAACAGGCACAGTCTGGTCGTGGCCCGCGTAGTGCAACTTGGTTGCGTCCTGACAATGTTTTGCCTGGGCGGATACATGGTGGTTATGTTCCGGCGTGATTTGAAGCAGAAGAAAGCCATGCCGTTACCAAACTGGAAAAACGTGATCGGATAAAAGGGAACGATGCATTTCATCAGTCCAGTACTTTGGCAGTTTCTAGTTAATTGGCTCACGCACTTCGCGCTGTTTCCGCCCGAAGCCTCTGAGATTGCGCCTTACACAGATTCGCTTTATTTCTTCCTTGTGCTGATCTCGCTGGTGGGCATGACGGTGGTCGTGCTGCTGGTTGTGCTCTTCTCGGTCATGTACCGCAAGGAACGCAACCCAGAGCCGACGCAGATCGAGGGCTCTACGCTGCTTGAGGCCACCTGGACGATCATTCCGCTGGCGCTCTTCATGGTCACGTTTGTCTGGGGCGCGCTGCTTTACTTCCGCATCTACAATCCGCCGACCAATGCGATGAACATCTACATCGTCGGCAAGCAGTGGATGTGGAAGGCTGAGCATCCGGGCGGCCAGCACGAGATCAATGCGCTGCACATTCCAGTCAACCGGGCAGTGCAGCTCACCATGATTTCGCAGGATGTCTTTCACAGCTTTTCGATTCCGGCATTTCGTGTAAAGCGCGAAGTGATTCCAGGACGCTATTCGACGGTGTGGTTTAAGGCGACCCAAGTCGGCACGTATCATCTGTTCTGCACACAGTATTGCGGTACGCTGCATTCGCAGATGATCGGTCAGATTGTCGTCATGACGCCGGACGATTACGAAAAATGGACGAACGGCTCGACCAGCGGCGCTTCCCTTGCGCAGAACGGCGAAAGGCTCTTTACCAGCCTTGGCTGCAGTTCCTGCCACTCGGGCAATGCGGACTCACACGGCCCGAGCCTCGCACAGGCGTACGGCAGCAAGGTGCAGATGGCCAATGGATCGTTTGCCACCGTCGATGACGCCTTCCTACGGGATTCGATCCTGAACCCGACGATGCACCAGATTGCTGGCTATTCGCCGATCATGCCGACCTATCAGGGACAGGTCAGCGAAGAAGGTTTGATTGATCTCGTCGAATATATTAAGAACTTAAACTCAAACTATCGTGTCCAGCAGACGCTGACCACGAGCACGGTCCAGAGCACGACGCCAGCAGCGCCGGCGGCAGGCCAGGGGATGGTGAAGCAATGAGCACAGCTACGATCGTCAAGCTTCCTCCGCAGGAGACGGCCAGTCTCCCCAGGAGGTCGTATCTGAATAGTGAGTATGGACTGAAGAGCTGGCTGCTGACGGGCGACCACAAGCGCATCGCGATCCTTTATCTGATCTCGATCACTTTCTTCTTCTTTATCGGCGGTGCCATGGCTGGTTTGATCCGCCTGGAACTGCTGACCCCGCAGTCTGACCTGATGGCGACCGACACCTATAACAAGGTGTTTACCATGCACGGCATCATCATGGTCTTCCTGTTCCTGGTGCCATCGGTTCCGGCGACGATCGGCAACTTTGTCATTCCCATCATGGTGGGAGCTAAAGATCTGGCTTTCCCTAAAGTGAACCTGCTGAGCTGGTATCTCTACATTGTGGCGGGAATCTTTACTATCTCCGCCCTCGTACTTGGAGGCGTGGACACCGGCTGGACATTCACCACACCGCTGAGTACGCATTATCTCAATACGCATGTCATTACGGCGGGCCTAGGAATCTTTATCGCCGGGTTCAGTTCCATCTTTACCGGTTTGAACTTCATCGTGACCATTCACCGCATGCGCGCTCCAGGTATGACCTGGTTTCGCCTGCCCCTGTTCGTCTGGTCAAACTATGCCGCTTCCATCCTGATGGTTCTGGGTACGCCAGTGCTGGCAATTACGCTGGTGCTCGTCGTTCTTGAGCGCGCCATCGGCATCGGCGTCTTCGATCCCGCTAAGGGCGGCGATCCGCTGCTCTTCCAGCATTTGTTCTGGTTCTATTCGCATCCTGCCGTGTACATCATGATTCTCCCCGGCATGGGTGTCATCTCGGAAGTCATCAGCACTTTCTCGCGCAAGCGGGTCTTTGGCTACACCGCCGTCGCGTTTTCGTCGGTGGCAATCGCGGTCTTCGGCTTCTTCGTCTCGAATTACTCGGCGCTGGTCTTCTCGCTGCTGACGATGCTGGTGGCCGTTCCTTCGGCGATCAAAATCTTCAACTGGGCCGCAACGCTGTACAAAGGCTCGATCACCTTCGAGACGCCGATGCTCTACGCCTTCGGTTTTATGGGTCTGTTCACCATCGGCGGTCTTACCGGCGTCTTTCTCGGTTCGCTCGGGATGGACATCCACCTGACCGAGACCTACTTCATCGTCGCGCACTTCCACTTCGTGATGGTGGGCGGCATGCTGATGGCGTTTCTGTCCGGCATCCACTTCTGGTGGCCAAAGATGACAGGGCGTATGTATCCGGAAGCGCTCTCGAAGCTGGCCGCGCTCACCACGTTCATTGGATTCAACCTGACCTTCTTCCCGCAGTTCATCGTGGGCTATCTAGGCATGCCGCGCCGCTATGCCGCCTATCCGCCGGAATTCCAGGTTCTGAACGTGCTTTCGACTGCCGGGGCCACAGTGCTGGGTATCGGGTATCTTCTTCCAATGCTCTATTTGACCTGGTCGTTGAAGTACGGCAAGATCGCCGGCAGCAATCCGTGGCAGGCAACGGGCCTGGAATGGCAGATTCAATCGCCGCCGCTGACAGAAAACTTTATCGAAACGCCACTGGTAGATCATGAGGCATATGACTACGAGTGGCTGGCACACCAGACGGAACACGAGGTGCAGACCGTTGGATAGTCACGCGATCGCAACCCAGCCTGTACACGATGCGCATGAGGCCCATGCCCACGCGCCTCACCTGCGCCACCACTTTGAAACGGTGGAGCAGCAGCGCGAAGCATCGAGCTTCGGCATGTGGCTCTTCCTGCTGACCGAAATCATGTTCTTCGGCGGACTGTTTACCGCCTACCTGATTTACCGCAACTGGTACTATCCCGCGTTTGTGGTAGGCAGCCACCAGCTTTCGATCGTGCTCGGCACTATCAATACAGCTGTACTGATCTGCTCCAGCTTTACCATGGCCATGGGCGTCTACAGCGCAGAGATGAAGCGCCGCACGGCACTCGTAGGCTGGCTGTTGGCGACGATCGTATTGGGCGGCATCTTTCTTGGCATTAAAGCCGATGAATACCACGAGAAGTGGGAAAAGCATCACGTCCCCGGACTGAACTTCAGTGTCCAGGACTTTACACACCCCACAGACGCTGAACCGGCGCTACCCCTGGACATGGCGCAGAAGACGCAGGTTTACTTCTCGCTTTACTTTGCCATGACCGGCATGCACGCGCTCCACATGGTTATCGGTATCTCAATCCTGCTGGTGCTCGTAGTAAAGGCGTGGGGCGGGGCTTACACCACGGGCCATATGACGACGATAGAAAACTTCGGCCTGTACTGGCACTTTGTCGATATCGTCTGGATATTCCTCTTTCCATTGCTTTATTTGATTAGCCGTCACCAGTGAGGATTTGAAAACTAATGAGCGAGCCTACACGTCGCGAGCAACTCGACCAGGAACCGACCCACCATGAGGAGCACATCGTCAGTCCGAAAGTCTACGGTCTGATCTTTGGAGCCCTGATGGTCTTCACTGCGCTGACGGTGGGAGCGTCCTACCTTGAGCTAGGGATATTCAATCCGATTGTGGCCATCGCCATTGCCGTGACGAAGGCAGTCCTGGTCATTTTGTTCTTCATGCACATCAAATACAGCTCGCGTCTCACCAAGTTGACGGTCGCTGCCGGGTTTTTCACTTTTCTCGTTCTTATTACCATGACCATGACGGATTACATCAGCCGCGCATGGGGGCTCTGGTAGGCAAATTTGTGCTCGTAATGATGGTGGCCCGCGGGTCGCCGTTTTGCTTTTTGCGCTGATCAAATCTGATACTTCCAGATCGTCGGGCAGGGGGACTTGAGCATCTACCATC
>Ga0206951_1136_pt1 | contig 12584 bp, 11 predicted proteins | sample Alteio_BWOrgHeat_38_FD_152974 | JGI IMG/M metagenome (GOLD analysis project Ga0206951, IMG submission 152974) | Enriched cells from forest soil in Barre Woods Harvard Forest LTER site, Petersham, Massachusetts, United States -... | ecosystem: Environmental > Terrestrial > Soil > Temperate forest >... | reverse complement strand
TCAGAAGATTTTGGCAGACGAGATGCCCGCTATCAATCTCTGGTATCTGGACACGGTACTTGTGCACAGTCGAAGGCTTCAGAATCTTCATCTGTCGCCATCCGGCAATTACGATTTTTTGCGTGATGCGACGCTGAAGGAATAAAAAGGTACGCATGAAAGCTCTGTTGCTCTCGGAATACAAGAAACTTGAAGTCGCCGATCTCCCGCGCCCGGTTCCCGGACCTGAGGAGGTACTGGTGCGGGTCGAGGCCTGCGGTATTTGCGGCAGCGATGTACACGGTTACGACGGAACCTCCGGAAGACGTATTCCGCCTATCGTAATGGGACATGAGGCGGCCGGCGTAGTTGCCGAACTTGGGTCCGGCGTCAGTGATTTCAAAGTGGGCGACCGCGTGACCTTCGATTCCACCGTGTATTGCGGAGCGTGCGACTACTGCCGCAGCGGACAGGTGAATCTCTGCGACAACCGGCAGGTTGTTGGCGTCTCTTGCGGCGACTACCGTCGTGCCGGAGCTTTCGCTGAGTATGTTGTTGTGCCGCAGCGAATTCTCTACCGCCTGCCTGAGGAGCTTTCGTTTCCGGAAGCTGCGATGCTTGAGGCTGTCTCCGTTGCGCTGCATGCCGTGGCTGTTTCCGAGTTCAAGGGCGGCGAGACAGTGTTAGTGATTGGAGCAGGCATGATTGGTTTGCTCACATTGCAGGCGGCGCGAGCAGGAGGCGCATCACGGGTCATGGTCGCGGACATTGACGCGACTCGTTTGAAAATGGCGAAGGAGATGGGCGCGAATGAGGTTCTCGAGCTTTCCGGCGCTGCGCTTGTTGCCGAGGTGCTGCGGTTGAACTCAGGCAAAGGTGTGGACATTGCGCTCGAAGCCGTAGGAAGAAATGAAACAATCTCCGCTGCAATTGATTGCGTGCGCAAGGGCGGTACGGTGACGCTGATCGGCAACATATCTCCGGAAGTCACCCTGCCGCTCCAAAAAGTGGTCACGCGGCAGATCCGGCTACAGGGAACAGCCGCTTCATCTGGCGAATATCCACAGGCAATAGAGTTGATGACAAGCGGAAAGATTCGCGTGAAGCCGCTGATCTCTGCAGTGGCGCCGCTCGATGAAGGCCCGCGATGGTTTGAGCGTCTTTATGCACACGAGCCAAACCTGATGAAGGTCGTGCTTGCGCCGTCTGAGGCAGCGCGATGAGCGGAAAACTCTTCGATCTGTCCGGCCAGATCGCGCTCGTGACCGGAACCAGCCGTGGACTTGGTCAGTATTTTGCGCGAGCGCTGGCAGAAGCAGGCGCGGATTTAATCTTGACAAGCCGCAAGCGCGAGACGCTTGCAGATTTTGAAGCTGAAATCAAAGCGATGGGTCGGCGCGTTGTTTCGCTCGCGCTCGACGTGCGCGATCAGGCGAGCATCACGCAGATGGCCGCCGACGCATACGAGGCTTTTGGGCAGATTCACATCCTCGTAAATAATGCAGGTTGCAATGTGCGCAAGCCTGCTCTCGACGTGACGTGGGACGATTGGAATCTCGTGCTCGACACGAATTTGCGCGGCAGCTTTTTTGTGGCGCAGGCCATTGCGCGCGGTATGGTGAAGCACAATTATGGCCGCATCATCAACATCGGGTCCGTAACCAGCGTTGCTGGTTATGCAGGTCTCGGACCATACACTGCGAGTCGCGGTGGCATCAAGCAACTCACGATGAGCCTTGCCGACGATTGGGGACGACACGGTGTCACAGTCAACTGTCTTGCGCCTGGGTGGTTTAAGACAGCGCAGAACAAAGTGATGTACGAAAACAAGGAGTGGGTTGACTACCTTGTAGACCGTATTCCGTTGAAGCGGCCCGGACAGCCGGATGACCTTGATGGAGCGATCGTCTTCCTGGCATCGGAGGCGAGTCGCTACATGACTGGCCAGACCCTGCTGATCGATGGCGGCATTTCTACCGGCGCAACCCGCGCTATGTTGGCAACAAAGGAGCAATGATGGGCAAGGTAAGAAGCTGGATGATGCTATGCGGCCTGATGGTCTCGATGTGCGCCGCTGGTACCGCGCAGGATAAAGGAAAGCTGCGAGTGTATTTCATCGATGTGGAAGGCGGCCAGTCCACGCTATTTGTTACCCCTGCAGGCGAGTCGCTACTTGTCGACACAGGCTGGCCCGACAACAACGGCCGCGACGCCGACCGCATTGTGGCGGCTGCGAAGAAGGCGGGCATCAGCAAAATTGATTACGTGATGTTTACGCACTTCCATACGGATCACGTCGGCGGCGCGCCCCAGCTGGCGGCTCGATTTCCGATAGGCACCTTTATCGACCATGGCCCGAATCGTGAGCTCAACGACAAGCCCACGGTCGAAGGATACGAGGCGTATCAAAAGCTGCTCGCCAGTGGAAAGTACAAACACCTAACCGAGAAACCCGGCGATGTGCTTCCTGTGAAAGGCATCCATGCGCTCGTCATCAGCGGCGACGGCAACCTGATCGCTCACACTCTGCCCGGCGGCGGAGAACAGAATTCCTTCTGCAAACAGTCAGAGAGACGTCCTGCGGACCAGACAGAAAATGGACGCTCACTCGGCATCCTGATTACGTTTGGACAGCTGCGCATCCTCGACCTCGGCGATCTTACGTGGGACAAAGAGATGCAGCTGATGTGTCCGGTGAACAAACTTGGCCACGTGAATATTCTCGTCGTCTCGCATCACGGCTGGTACCAGAGCTCAAGCCCTGCGCTGGTGGATGCGATTCATCCGCAGATTGCCATCATGGACAACGGGGCGACGAAAGGCGGCTCGAAGCCGACGCTTGAAACATTCAAGAAAGATCCGGGCCTCGAGACACTCTGGCAGCTGCACTACTCAGAGGAAGGTAAGAGCGATAATACGCAGGATGCGTTTATCGCGAATCCGCAAGGGCCGGATGCCGGACACGATATCGAGCTGACTGCGACGTCTGCTGGCAGCTTCTCTGTGCTGAATTCACGTATCGGCGAAACGAAAACCTACGCAGCGCGCTAAGCTTCACCGGGGATGCGCTCGATGTCTCCAAGCAGGAAGACATATCCGGCGATGCCAATCACCAGGTAGATGGCCGCGACTCCAAAAGCAAGCGCAAAGGAATGCCGTGCCGTGACCAGATATCCGGTCACAATCGGCGCGGCAATTCCTGAAAGCTGATTCGCGAAGTTGAGAATGCCTCCCAGTGTGCCGACGCTTCCGCTCGGGGCAATCAACGAGGGGATCGACCAGCCCACCGGCGCCGCCGCTGCCAGGCCGCCGATCGAAAGGCTGATCCAGAAGAGAGCCTGTGTTGGCGTGTGCGCGTCGCTTGCGCCAAAAATTCCCAGCCCCAGCGCAGTGCCGCCGATCAAAACAACCCGTCGCACAAGATTCGCGTTCCATCCGCGCTGAATCAACGAATCCACCAGCCATCCGCCTACGACCAGATCGGTAATGGTCGCAAAGAGCCAGGGCACGCCGGTATAGAGAAACGAGTGCAACAGGTCGATGTGAAGTGCGCGTGAAAGATAGCTGGGCAGCCATGTGAGCAGCAGATAGAAGACATAGTTATACGATCCAAAGCCAAGCGCCAGACCAATCACCTTACGCCGCCGTAGCAGGTATCCAAGCGACGCATATTCCACCCGGATCATCCCCGCATCGGTTCGCGTGTTGTCAGCACGGATGTAGTCGTACTCGACGTCGCTGAGACGTGGGTCGTCTTTAGGATCGCGGTAAATCCAATAAAAAATCAGGAAATAGAGAAAACTGATGCAGCCGGTAGCTGCAAAGCTTAGTCGCCAGCCTACGTGCAGCAGCAAAATTCCGATCAGAGGCACGCCGATGGCGGACGAAAATTTCGCCATCGAATCGAAGATGCTGGTGGCGAGGCTGCGCTCTTTTGGCGGGAACCAGTAGCCGATCGCCTTGGCATTCGCAGGAAAGGTAGGCGCTTCACCGATACCGAGAAGCAGCCGCGCGCCGAAGAATCCGCCAATGGTGGGCGTAATGGCGGCGGCAAAGGACGCGATGCTCCACACCAATGTACTGATGCGTCCCACGCGGCGCACGCCGAACCTGTCCAGCACAACACCGATAGGTAGCTGGCAGAGCGCGTATGTCCAGTTATATGCACCCAGCAGGTAGCCGAACGTGATGTCTGATATGCCGAAGGTTGCAAAGAGATCGTTATGCGAAACTGATAAATTGACGCGGTCAAAATAATTAACCAGTACGCCTAGACCGAGGAGGAAAGCGATTCGCCAGCGTCGGCGGGGAATGCGGTCGATAGACAAATCCGTTTCGGCTGGCAACAATCGTCTCGCTTTTCTTAATGCAACAGTCTATCCGCTTTGAAGTCCACTAACATGGTGGAAGAGCCGATTTCATGCAACGGGCATCTTTACACATCCTCATCGCGCAGGAAGCAACGGCCGCCGGCTTCTCAGCCGCGGGCATCTCAGCCGTGCCTGAGCCAGGTTCGCCGGAAGATCTGAGCGACCGCGAGACGTTTGCGGAGTGGATTGAGCGGGGTAACGCGGGCGAGATGGAGTATCTCAAGCGCCGCAACGACGCAGGTGAATTAGTCCGATCCTCTCTGCGGGTGGCTGTTCCCTGGGTTCGATCTGTGATCGTATGCGTTACGAATTACAACACAGCGCAGCCACGCTCCATTGATCCCGCACCCAGCGATACCGGATGGATCGCGCGCTACGCGTGGACAGGGCAGCCGAATGGAGATGGCCTGGCACCATCGGATTATCACAAGGTCATCCTCAAGCGCCTTGAGCGAATGGAAGCCGCTCTGAAGAATGACCTCGAACCATTTGAGTCAAAATGCTATGTCGATACCGGTCCGCTCGTCGAGCGCATTTATGCGCGATATGCAGGGCTGGGCTGGACCGGCAAAAACACCTGTATCCTGAATCAGAAACTGGGCTCGTGGCTTTTTCTCGGCGTCATCCTCACCTCGATCGAGCTTCCTTCCGACCAACGTGCAACGCTCGCAGCCGACCGCTGCGGAAGCTGCACACGGTGCATCGATGCTTGCCCCACTGGTGCGCTCACAGGACCGCGGCAGATGGATGCAAGCCTCTGCATCTCGTATCTGACGATTGAAAAGCGTGGGCCTGTTCCGGAGGAGTTGCGGAGTGCCGTAGGTCGGCAGATTTTCGGCTGCGATATCTGTCAGGATGTCTGCCCTTGGAATCGTAAAGCTCCCATCGCCGCCGATCCGGAGTTGCAGCCTCGCACCGAGCTGGTGAATCCCGCGCTCGACTGGCTCGCGGAGCTTGATCAGGAAGAGTTCGGACAACGCTTCTTCGGTTCGCCCATCAAGCGCGCGAAGTTTGAAGGCCTGCGCCGTAACATCGCAATCGCTATGGGGAATAGCGGGCTACGACAGTTTCTTCCTAAGCTTCAGGAGTGGACAGCGAGCGGCGACGGTGTACTCGCGGAAACATCCGTATGGGCAATCAAGCAAATTGAGAATCGCATTTCTTGATTTTGAGCTCTTGAAATCCGTTCAAGAGCGCACAGCTTCTTCCATCTCGAGAGATGTTTCCTGAGTCCGTAGTCCACACACAGCCATAAAGGCAGACGTGCGCCGTATCGCTGCAATGATGAGCACAACCGCGCTCAGCGCAAAGACCGCGTGGCTGATGTTTTTGGAAAGTGCGCTGCTTCCGGTTAAAGAGCCCATCAGGAAAGCATGCCAGGCATACGCCAGGGCTGCGCCCGCTCCCATCGCGACCGTCTGCTGTTGATTCCAGTTTTCCCGTTGCCCCCAGATAATCCCCAGCGCGCAGAAGATAGCATCGACACCGACGATGAACGCGACCGCTCCCCACTTCCAGGTGCGAGGAACCATCATAACCCCCGAACCCGCAACCAGGGCAATGGCGCCGCTCAGCCACGCGTTCGGTGCCCATCCACGCTTCTTCTCAGCTTGTGGATGAGGCAGGCACAAAGCCAGAACGATCAAAGCAACACATAACACGCCAGCGCTTGTGAACTGCATCGGCGACGAGAGAAAGTGATCCTTCCTGCAGCTGATCACGGCGACTGCGCCAACTGCGGCAACAAACAACGCCGACACGACGGCAATGCCAACTCGCCCCAGCCACGGCTGTTTTGCCTTTTCAGGAAAGAGTCCTTCGATCAAGGCGATAGGTGTCGCAATGCTCCACACCACATGCAGAGTCAACACATAGACTGTCCACGAGCCGCCAATACCGAGCCGTGGAATATATGCAGGATCGAGCAGGTGCATATTCATCGAAAGATAGTTGGGGTTAAACAACGACTGCGTAGCGAAGCCCTCTTCGATGAGACCGTAAGCCAGTCCGAGTATCAGGATCGAAAGCCACCCCAACCCTCGCCTGCGAACCGTTTCACGTGTCAACAGCGCCGCCCCACCATACATGGGAGCGAGCACGATAAGAATCGGCAGCATCTTCAGCGGGAAAATGCCAAGTAAAAACTCCGCAATCAATGGTGCGGTAAAAAATAAAGCTGCTACGGCAGGCAAGTTGGATTGCTTTCTGGCGCATTCATCGTGAATCCCACAGGCGTCTCCTTTGAACACTCTCATCATGCAATCGCCTTCAGAGGGGAGCCAGTTGCGAATATCACGAATAGAGAGTGACAAATGTCACAGTGACGCTTCTAAATGGGCAGCCCGATCGATCGCATCAGCTCTAGCGCGTTGGTGGTCTGCACCACGCCAGGCGTCAGCTTGTAATCGAAGCGAAGTTCGCCGTCTTCAACCTCGTCGCTGAAGTGGTAGTTTGCCGCCTTGCCCGGCAGGCTTTCGGCAATCTTTGCCAGTGCCAGATCGTGTGTCGTAATAAGGCCAATGGCGCCCCGCGACAGAAGATGGCGCACAAATGATTCCGTGCCGACGCGGCGGTCGTGCGAGTTCGTGCCCGACAGAAGCTCATCCAGAAGAAATAGAAGCGGTGCCTCTGCCTTGCTCAATGCTTCGATGGTCTTCAACCGCAGTATTTCCGCATAGAAACGCGAGAGGCCGCCTTGAAGCGAATCAAGAATGCAGATTGAAGCGGCCACTGTAAGCGGAGAGAGCATGAGGTGTCTCGCGCACACCGGAGCGCCAGCCTGCGCCAGCACCACATTAATTCCGACACAGCGAATGAAAGTGCTCTTGCCCGCCATATTCGGTCCGCTGATGACCAACAGCTGAAGATCGACATCGAGCTGCAGATCATTCGAAACTGCTTTACCGCGTGGCAACAGCGGATGCGCCATGCCTTCTGCGCGAAGCAAAGGGCCCGTTTCTGCGAATTCGGGAAAGGTATCTTCAGGATGCTCGTAGCGGTAGCAGCCTAGAGCCGTGAGTGCTTCGATTTCTCCCGTGGTTTCGATCCAGCGTCGCACGTCGTGCGCGTGCAATTCGCGCCATGCTTCGACGGCGAGCAGCCACTGCGGCGTCCAGAAGACGAAGAGATCAAGCACCTTCACGAACCAGTTCTCATGGGCGTCGAGCCATGTGACCCGCTTATTGAGGCGGCGAATCGCATGCGAAGAATAAGACTTTCCTGAGCGCAGGCCAAGCTGTAGATTCACCAGCTTCGGTGAATGAAATGGCATCGCCTCAATCTCTTTCAGTACGGCAGCCAGCAGATCGAGATCGTGCGATGCCTCATCCACCGTGCTCAGTGAGCTTTCCGCACGCGCACGCAGCCTGTAGGTAAGTGCCAGGTTCACCATGCTGATCAATAGCGCAGCCAATCCCCAATCCCATAGAAGCCACGCGAGAAGACTCGCAACCCAGCATGCCGCCAGCAGCGGTAACACAATGCGCAGAAGTTTATGTGGCTCGAGCCGTGTCTTCGATTCGGCCCACTCCATCAGAGCTTCCGGGTGCACACCGCTGCGGACCCCTTCACCTGCCAGCATCAACCGCTCACGAAAATCGAGTTGGGGCGCAAGCTCCTGCACGGCTTGCTGTCGCTGCCGAATCTCTTCGATCGCTGCATGCGATAGCAGCCATGCCGCCAGCGTTGCTTCGCCAGCACGTGTACGCGCTGTACAGAGCAGCTCGAAAAGGCCACCCTTGCCGAAGAGATCGAGATCGCGCGCGTATGGATGCGCGGGATCGAGAAATTGCTCGCCCGACTGGCCGGTTCCTGCCCAGCGGCTTTCAATGCGGGCTATCCCTTTCTCGTAAAACGCATGCAACCGGCGAGTGCAGTGCAACTGCCGAAGAAGGCGCTCATGCCAGACAAAGAGCAGAATCAGAATAGCAATGGGAATCAGGGCGTATGCGATTTGCGAGCTGTGATATTTCGCCAGCCACACGACGAGTACAAGTGCCACAAGGCCGGCGGCCAGCTTAACCCCTACAAAAAGACGGTCCTGTCGGCGGAGATGCGCTTCAGTGACGGAGAGGGCTTGCAGGCGTGAGGCATATTCCCGGGCGGGTTCAATCTTTTTCTGCGTCTCGACCACATAATCATTATCGCAAGCCGAGCACTTTGCTTGTTTTCAAATAAAAGAACTATACGTGTCGGATTAATATATGTTGTAATGCAACATATGGCATCGCAAGTATTTGACCAGCAGCTAAAAAAGGGAAGCGCCGAGTTATTGATTCTCACACTGGTGGAACATCGCTCACGCCACGGCTATGAGATTAGCAAGCTGATTGAAGAGCGCTCTGGTGGCGCGCTTAAGTTCAATGTGGCCTCGTTTTATCCCATGCTTTATCGGCTTGAAGAGCGAGGCCTGATCGCCGGGCGCTGGGTAGAAAAAGCAGGCCAGCGCCGTCGCCGCTACTACAAGCTGACGGCGCAGGGCAAAGATGTTTTGAAAACACAGCGCGCCACCTGGCTCAATTTTGTAAATGCCATCCACAGCATTACGGAGGCGGAAAATGCCTGACTGGTCCAAAGAAATACGCGCTGCCTTGGAGCGGCTGAACCTTGAGCCGACGCGTGAGCATGATGTCATTGAAGAGCTGAGCCAGCATCTCGACGATCGCTATGACGAACTGATGGCGCACGGTATGGACGCGCAGCAGGCCTATCAAACTCTGCATGCGGAGCTCGAAGACGGGTGCCTGAGCCGAGAGTTGAAGAGCATTATTCGCAAAGCGCATGAGCCGCTGTCACCGGGGAGCAGCGGGCCTAAGAAGAAGCTCTTCGGCGGCCTGGGTCGCGATCTGCGTTACGGAGGGCGTCAGTTGCGGCAGAGTCCTGTGTTTGCCGCTGTTGCCATTCTCTCGCTCGCTCTGGGCATCGGCGCGAATACGGCCATCTTCCAATTGCTCGATGCTGTGCGTATGCGGCTGCTCCCGGTAAAAGCGCCGGAGCGACTAGCCGCAGTCCAGATCGCGCATATTCAGAATGGCCGTACCGGCAATTTCCTGTCGGATCACGCGGACCTTACAAGTGGCATCTGGAATCTGATTCATAGCCAACAACAAGGTTTTTCCAGCATAGCGGCATGGGCAGTGGTGGGGAGGAATCTTAACCAGGGAGGGGAAGAACGGAATGCCAATACGCTGATGGTCAGCGGCGACTTCTTTCCCATGCTTGGCATCACTCCGGTACTCGGACGCCTGTTATTGCCCTCGGATGATTATCGTGGCTGCGGCACGCAGGGAGCGGTTCTGAGCTATGCCTTCTGGCAGAGTGAATTCGGCGGACGCGACTTGGCATTGGGCAGCAAGATTGCGCTGGATCGGCAGATATTTCAGGTCATTGGCGTAACTCCTCCGTCTTTTCACGGAGTGAATATAGGCAAATACTTCGATGTTGCCGTAGCGCTTTGCTCCGAGCCAGCTTTCGATGCGAAAGACTCATGGACCGACAACCCGCAAACGTGGTGGCTGGCTGTCATCGGACGACTGAAGCCGGGTTGGACAACCGAGCGCGCATCGGCGCAACTGACGGCTATTTCACCGGGCATTTTTGCCGCGACATTGCCCCCAAAATATGATGCGATCAATAAAAAGGATTATCTGCGTTTTCGCCTTGGCGCGTCCCAGGCAGACAAAGGCGTTTCTGACTTGAGACGCAGCGAGGATAACCCCCTCTACATTCTGCTGGCGCTATCAGGACTGGTGTTGCTGCTGGCTTGCGCCAACCTGGCCAATCTGTTGCTGGCCCGGGCCAGCGCGCGCCAGCGGGAAATGGCGCTGCGTCTTACACTAGGCGCATCTCGCACTCGCCTGATGCGGCAGGTGCTGGCTGAGAGCCTGCTGCTGGCTATTCTGGGCACGGCGGCAGGCGTGGGCCTGGCACAACTGCTTAGTCATGCATTGATCGCCATGCTGAGCTCGCGGGACAATCACATTGTTCTCGACATGGCGCCTGATTGGCGCGTCCTGTGCTTTGCTGCCGGACTAGCGGGGTTGACCTGTATTCTCTTCGGGCTTGCACCGGCGATGCAGGCCTTTTACACCGATCCGGGCGCTGCGATGAAGGCGAGCGGGCGCGGCACTACCGCAGGGCGTGAGCACTTCGTTCTGCGTCGCATATTGATCGTGGTGCAGGTGGCGCTTGCGCTGGTTTTGCTGAGCGGGGCGCTGCTCTTTACCCAGAGCCTGCGCAATCTGCTGACGCTCGATGCGGGTTTCCAGCAGGACCATATTCTGATAGCTAATTTCAACTACCCGGCTCTGCATATTCCACAGGAGAGAAGGCGGCCTTTTCAGCGAGACCTGAAAGGGCGCATACAAGCTATCCCAGGCGTTCAGTCGGTAGCGGAAACGTTTATCGTTCCTATCAGCCATTCAGGCTGGGATGACAATATCGATGTTCCCGGCGGCCCACAGCGTCAGGACACGTGGTTCAATTCGGTTTCTGCCGGCTTCTTTCAAACGCTGCGCATTCCGCTGCTTGCCGGACGGGATTTCAACGATCAGGACACGCCGGATTCGCCACGCGTAGCTATCGTGAACGAGACATTTGCCAGAAAATATTTTCACAGCGCAAATCCTGTCGGCAAGATCGTCAGTAATTCTGAAGAGCCGAGCAAAACCTTCCAGATTGTGGGCATGGTAAAGGACACGAAATACAACAGTCTGCGCGAGGAGCCACGGCCGATACTTTTTGTCTCGTTGTCTCAGGATAAAGAGGTAGGCGAGGGGATGACTCTCATGATCCGCTCGAATGAATCGATGGAATCGCTCGCTGCCGAGGTAAAACGGGTCGCGACAGACATGAGTCCAACCATGATGTTGAGGCTTTCTGTTTTCAGAACTCAGGTGACAGAAGACCTTGCCGGAGAGAGGCTGATGGCAAGGCTCACGGGCTTCTTCGGCGTGCTGGCCATAGCTCTCGCCATAGTCGGAATCTATGGCGTGATTTCATACATGGTCGCGCGGAGAAAAGGCGAGATCGGCGTTCGCATGGCGCTCGGTGCTGCGCGGCGCAATATTCTGGGAATGATTGTGCGGGAAGCGTTGATCCTGCTCGGAATCGGCACGCTGATTGGGGCAGCCATTGCGATTGCCGTCGGAGCCATGGCCAGATCGATGCTCTTCGGACTGAAGGCATACGATCCCGTGATCCTCGGCAGCTCCATACTTGGCCTGGCCGTGATCGTCATACTCTCGAGCCTGTTGCCGGCGCGGCGAGCCGCATCCATCGATCCGATGGTCGTACTGCGCGAAGAGTAAACAGAAGAAATCACAAACGGTCTCCCTGTGAAAATCAGGGAGCCGTTTGCAGAAGAATTTTTTTTGTATAGGTCTTAGGCGTTGCGCGTTACATTTGCCGCATTCAGGCCCTTTGGACCCTGCTGGCATTCAAACTCTACGCCTTCACCCTCGTTAAGCGTCTTATATCCATTGTCCAGAATCGCAGAGAAATGGACGAAAACGTCCTCTCCGGTGGAACGCTGGATAAACCCATAGCCCTTGGCTCCGTTAAACCACTTCACAACACCGTGCTCTTTCACTGATACTCCTCTCTGCTTTTACTCCCAGAAATCCCCCTGAAGACACCAAAAGCCGCCGTTACCGCTCTGGCAGCTTTACGCGTGGACAAAGTTTTCCAGGATACTGAACCACAACTGACAAATGGCCTTCCAAACAAATACACAGCCCCTGAATGGAGAAGTGTGCATATGTTATGGCAGGAAAATCTTCAGGAGGCAAGTAAAAAATCGAGTAAAGTCAGCGGATACTTTAAGTTACGAGAGGACACTGTACTGTCGTAACCTGGTGACAGAAGCATGTGGGAGTATTGGAGATAAGACGGGCGCGTGTCGCGGTTTGTTAGCATCGGGCTAGAAGGTATGCCCGAAACCTCAAAAAATGCCAGAGCCGTACTGCCCACCCAGCCTCGCTTCGGATCTGGCCTGTGGCGACAGGTGAAGTCCTTGGCACTTTATCTCACGCAGACTGAAGTCCACACGTATGCCTTCAGTGTGGCGGCAAATGCCATCCTCTCACTTTTTCCGTTCATCGTAATGATGTTCACCGTGGCGCGTCGTGTCTTCCACTCTACCGCCATGGAAGAGGTTATCGTCGACATGTTGCACTATTTCCTGCCCTCCAATCAGGATTTCGTCGTGCGCAATATGAGCCTTCTGGCCAATCCACA
>Ga0206951_1193_pt1 | contig 12614 bp, 8 predicted proteins | sample Alteio_BWOrgHeat_38_FD_152974 | JGI IMG/M metagenome (GOLD analysis project Ga0206951, IMG submission 152974) | Enriched cells from forest soil in Barre Woods Harvard Forest LTER site, Petersham, Massachusetts, United States -... | ecosystem: Environmental > Terrestrial > Soil > Temperate forest > O... | reverse complement strand
CTGGCTTGCCCACATAGCCCCGTGCACGTCCTGGGCCTGCGATATACAGTTCTCCAGGAATGCCGATTGGACTTTCGTATTGGGCCTTTGGGTCGAGGACATAAAGCTGGGTATTGCGAATTGGCCAGCCAATGACGGTATGCGGCGAGCTGAAATTATAGCGATGCTCGGTCGAAAAGATAGCAAATTCCGTTACGCCGTATTCGATGCGTACGGTCAGGGGCGAGGTCGTTGCTCGGCGTTGCTCAACCAAAACGCCTAAACGCTTGATCATCTCCTCATTCGCGATCGCGCCCATAAAGAGAATTTCATTTAAGCTGGGAAGCTTTGAAAAATCCAAATGGTTGCCGACCAGCGGTAAAAGGGTCACGACATTAATCGCATGATCTTTAATGAGGGTCTGTAAAACAGCGGGGGAGAGACGTCCATCCTCAAAAACAAGATGCAATTCTCCGCCGGTCATGAGGGCCTCGAGGACTTCGAAAATGAAACAATCAAAACTAGGCTTGGCCGTGCACAGCACTTTGCTGCGAGCTTTGAGTAGGCGGTCCTTGATTGCGAGGGCTGCGTTGGTCAGGCCAAGGTGGGTACTCATGACGCCTTTGGGCTCGCCGGAGGAGCCCGAGGTATAGGTAATATAGGCCAGATGATGCAGTTCCAGGGCCTCCAGGTTTGATGTGATACCCTGCTTGGTTGCTTGCTTGCGGAGTTTAGGCCAATCATCGATATTGATGATTGGAATTGATTTGCTTTTAATGATTTCCAAATCCTTGGTGGTATTGTCCACGATAAGGACTTTGGAGCGGCTCTCGTTGATTTTGTGGTTCAATAATTCACTGGAATCGGTTTCCAGCGGGAGAAAGACTCCCCTCGCTTTCAAGATCGCCCAAAAGGCGGTAAGTAGATGGGGGGAGCGTGCCAGACAAACGCCCACTCTTTTATCCGGTCGAACACCGTAGGAACGAAGAAGCGCGGCTAAAGTTTCAGACTGATTATCCAGTTCTCTATAAGTGAGCGCTTTGGCTGCCGTGGGGGATTGGTGAAAAACAACAGCATTTCGAGTTGGATGGGCTTTGACGGCTGCACGAAACATATCCACTACGAAATTGTCGCCAAAGACGAAATCCCGTCTCGTATCGTTAACGCTGCTAAAAAGGGCGCGCTCTTCAGCCGTTAATAGAGGAAGATCTTCAATGCGGGCTTGCGGATCAGTGGCGATGGCGGCCCAAATATTTTGCAAGTGACGGCTCATGCGCGTGATGGTGCTTGCTTTGAATAATTCGGTATTGTATTCGATATAGCCTCGATAGCTTCCATCCGGCTGCTCGTCGAGGTTTAAGCCAAAATAGCGGAACTTCGTGTGGCTAAAATGGACTTCCCTGGGGTAACTGGCTTTTCCGCCCACGGGCTCGAAAGCTGTTTTTCGTGTATTTAAATCAAAGATAATGTCGAAGGGCGAGGCGCTGATTGTTCTGAGTTTTTCCGCTTTCCCCATGGCTTGTGTGGCGAGCGTATTGAACGGAATCTGCGTTTTATAGGCATCCTTACAGATTTTTGAAAGAAGTTGCAAGACCTCGCAGAAGCGGAGGTGCCCTTCAATGGGCGCGCGCAGGGGAACCGTGTTGACAAAGTCGGATACGACCTGTTCCACGTCTGCGGAATAATTGCGGCGATTTGCCGAGGCAGTACCGATACAGATGTCCTGGTGTTCCGTGTAACGATGTAGCACAATGAAAAGACTCGCTAAAAATAAGCGATGCAGCGTGGCCTCGAGAGTCGTGGCCAGGGTTTTAAGCTGGTTCACCAGGTCTTTATCGACCGTGAAAAAAACGTGGTTACCCTGGGCTTTAAACTCGCCTTGCGGCATGAAGTCGGTTCTTAGAATCAGGGGATTCAGGCCGCGCAGTCTTGTTTTCCAAAGCTCAATATTTTTTTCGTCAACCTCGGGAGGCCTGAGCTTGGCAAGATCGGGCAGCGCTGGCAAATCATGGGGTCGATGTTCCCGATGGGCCTGGTAAAGCCTGTTTATGTCGCGCATCAAAATATTCATTGAGACCTTGTCAACGATGAGATGGTGGGCCATTAATGCCAATTGATAGCGGTTTTCCGCGAACCGCAGGATGGCGCAGCGCCAAAGCACTTCGCGTTCGAAATTGAAGGGCTGAGTGAGGAAGTGTTCTAAATTATTTGCCGCTAAAGTCGCGCGCAGTTCTTCAATAGGGGGCCTAGCGCTGTGGCGGAGGTCAAACTCGGAAAGTGGATCGGTAGAAGAAAGGGAGCTGCTCGAGGAAGGCGGCGATAAATAGAATTGCCCGCCGGATTCCTCTAGTCTATACTGCAGGTTTTCATGGCGTTTTGCTAAGTCGGAAATGGCCGCTCGAAGCAGGCCGATATCGGTGTCATCCAGGTCAAAAAGCATGGTGTGGTGATAAGCGGGCGTGCCGGGGTGGTGCTTCTCAAACCACAAGATGCTTAATTGAGCGTCTGATAATCTGATTCGTCGTGCGTCTGACATAATAAGGGGTTTCTTTTAAAAGGTTTGCTGTTCTTATATTGTTCATCGTCTGAAGGTGTGTGCCGAAGTATACTCGAAAGGGTTGTAAAATGAAAATACCAGAACTCCAAGCCGAAAACTTTGGAAAGTACTTCTTAAATCTTGCCGAAAGAAGCCAGGACATTTTCTGGATTCGCAGCGTAGATTATCAGACACAGCTCTATATCAGTCCAGCCTATGAACACATTACCGGGCGCAGCTGCCGCAGCTTATATGAGGACCCGTCTTCCTGGATCCAGCATGTTTCCCCGGAGGACAAAGAGTTTGTGGAAAAGGAAATTGACCGTTTTCGCAATCAGCCTGGTTTACAAGACTCCTACCAGTTAAGCTACCGTATTATACGCTCAGACCAGGAGGTTCGCTGGCTTCAGGAAATAGGCTTCCCCCTCTTTGATCACGGATTGCGCTGTTTTGGTTATGCGGGCATTGCCAAAGATGTGACGCAGGAGAAACAGCGCATTTCAGAGCTGGAAACGGCGAGTCACTTTTTTCAATTTTTTGCCGAGAAAAGTCAATCAGTCTTCTGGGTGCGCGACCCGAAATGCAATAAGCAGCTTTATGTCAGTCCAGCTTATGAAAAGGTGTGGGGGAGAAGCTGCGAAAGTTTGTACACCAATCCCAATGCCTGGGTTGAAACGCTGGCTCAGGAAGATCGCCAGGGCGAGCATGTTTCTTCGGTGCGCTTGCAGCTCCTGGAAGAATTGGGACCGGCTATTAATTACGATAGCCGCTACCAAATTGTACGCCCCGATGGCACCCGCCTCTGGATTAAAGACACAAGCTTTCCGATTCATGATCAGGAGGATCACTTTCTTGGCTTCGCTGGCATTGCCGAGGACGTGACCGAAGAGGTTTTGTACGAGCAGGAACTACGCGATGCTAAACAGCGCGCGGAGCTTGCGAACCGCGCCAAATCAGAATTCTTAGCCACGATGAGCCATGAGCTCCGTACCCCGTTAAACGCGATTCTGGGAATGGCGCAGATTTTGCGTTTAAAAGGGATCCCGCCTGAATTGGAGGAATATGTTGACACCATCGCCAACGCCGGGAACACGCTCTTGTCCTTGGTGAATGATGTCCTGGATTTTGCCCGCCTGGAGGCCGGTAAGCTCTCGTTGACCCAGGAGCCTTTCAATTTACGGGTTCTGGTCACGCAAATCATGCAAAGCCTGTCTTTTCAGGCTAAAGAAAAGGGAGTGGCGCTGGAAACCCGGGTTCCAAAAGAAACGCCGGTTCAATTGGTGGGCGATGCGCGACGCATTCGACAAGTTCTGCTTAATTTATTAAGCAATGCGATTAAATTCACAGAGCAGGGCAGCGTCAAGGTAAAAGTGGCCTGTCTGAAAATCATGGGTGAGCAAGCGTTGATTTGCATCACGGTTAAAGACACGGGCATGGGCATCAGCGAGGACAAGCTCGATTTTATTTTCGAGAAATTCAGCCAAATTGACTCGGACTATAACCGCAAAAATCAGGGCATTGGACTGGGCCTCGCGATCACCAAGGAGCTGGTTGAAAAAATGGGCGGTTTAATCACGGTAAAAAGCGCCGTGGGGAAAGGTTCTGAATTTGGCTTTACCTTGCCTTTGCAGCTGGACACGGAAGAAAGAGTGCCGCGCAAAAAGCAGGATAAAATGAAAAAGCGCAAGGTGAAGTCGATCAACTTAAAAATCCTGGTTGTTGAAGATAATCCGATTAATCAAAAGGTCGCTAAAATTTTATTGGAAGATCAGGGCTGCCAGGTAAGCTTAGCGAGTAACGGGGCCGAGGCCTTGAATTATCTCTACAACGACCCTTCCTTTGCGCTGATTTTTATGGACATTGGCCTGCCGGATTGCAATGGCTTTGATATTGTTAAAACCATCCGTGAGCAGGAGTCGCTGAAAACGATTCCCATCATCGCCATGACCGCCCATATCCTCGAACGCGACAAAGACCGCTGCCTCGCCGTCGGCATGAGTGACATCATCGCTAAGCCGATTTTGCATGAACACTTGATTGAGGTGCTCTATCGCTTTGCGGTGAAATTAACTACTGCAGCGGAGAGCGCTTCTGCGACAACGCATCCGGTGGAAGAAACTGCAGCCTTGATTTCAAACGACGACACAGCAAACTCCTAAGCCCGCCTGCCTCAGAGCCTGCCTGAAACGGCAGGCTCTGAGGCCCTAAATTCTCTAAAGTGCGACAGGCACTTATCCTGAAAAGCCCTCAAAAGTTATATCAGAGGGAGTAAATGTTGAAGAAAATCAGTTAAGCGGCTTATTGAATATCATATGCAGCCCTCCAGAAAAGAGTAATAAATCTCCCTCTGTGAAAGCCCCAACTTCATTAAGCCCATCATCCAACTACTCTATGTATATTCAGCGTCTAGCTGATATTGCCACCTATGCAGGCGATCTTGACATGGGTCAGTTAAGTGCATTACTGAATGTCAATATTTTATTACATGACTCAAGACCTCTTAACAAAGCCGTATCTAGTCCAGTTACAGTAGCCATCAATCATGTCAGGGGACTCACATCTTTAAACGACCACTTTAATACAAAACAAAGCAAAAAGGAGTTTGACGCTGGCAGAGAGCATAGCGCCTTGGTAAAGAAATTTAGAAAACATGTGGATTTTAACCATTACCCTGTGCTTACCAAAGCAGAAATTTTGGGCGTAGTGAAAGAAATGACCACGGGCAGGTTTAGCACTGTGCGAACTTTATTTAGTAATCCAGAGGATAGGGCTTTTATTGCGGCGTTAAGATCCAAGGCAAACGATCCCGAAGCAGCAATGGAGCTACTTCGCACCAGAGAAGCTTCAATTGGTAGTAGTTCTTCTTTAATCAGTTTAGGGCAAAAATATCTTATAAGGCAAGAGGGAGAAGATCAGCGATATGCACAAAAGAATATACATTTACTAGAAGCACTAAAAGAACCCAAACCCGTTCCTGCTTCCCCTGCAGAGCAACGGCGGCGCCAGTTGTAAGGTAAGAGATTAGTCTCTCCTTCATGCTTTTTGGGTGTTGTTGAATAAATCGATTTTCATTAATCACGTTTATTTCCATCTGACTTTTCAAAAGATTATTAGAAAATATTCTGTGTACACGTCCCACTACTTTATAAAAATCAATGCATAAAAATGAATATTAATCAACCACTTTGACTAGGTTGAAATTGCCGTATTTTGAACCATACTTTAAGTGATAGCTCAATGCTTATTCAATCCATAAAGCGAGGGGGGTTAAAATGTACGGCAGAAAACATAATAAAGTTGATAGTTTTACAATGGTTCTTCGCTTTATAGCCTACGCCCTGAATGAAAAAGAACCCGCAGCAAAACCAACTTATGCGATTTATGGTAGCAGCGCTTGTTTTGTGCATGGCGTGGAATTTAAGCCTGCTGATTTTCCAGGAGACATAGATGTTAGCACAGTTAATCTTCTTAAAGCTCGTGATCTGCTTGCGAGCGCGCTAAAAAGAAATATAGCAATGTTTCAAAAAGTTGAAAAGCTGCCCGGTTCGATTATGGTGCATAAATACCGTATTACGCCTCTGAATGGAGTTCCTATTGATATCGATATGACGTCGTCGGATGAGTTTGGATTGGCTGGCACTAAAAAAGAAAAGATACAGAACATTTCGGTAATCTCACTTATAGAAACCTTACAATCTCTGTTTTTAAGAAACCCAAAACGACCAAAGGACCATTACGCAATGCAAATGCTTGTTCAAAATAACTTAGAAAAATTAAACAACTCAAGCCAAGAAATCAGTGCTTTGGCAAATGCAGCATTTGCTCGTTATCTTAAGGAAGTGATTAAAATAGAAAATGAGCGTCAAAAACATCTGAAAATTTCAATTGACGGTGCTGATGAGAAAAGTTCTATAGTAACACCTTTAGCATCATCACCACCGCAGTCACCTTCATCAGCATTATCATCGCCGGAGTCGCCTTCGGCATTATCACTACCGGAGTCACCTTCGGCATTATCACTACCGGAGTCGCCTTCGGCATTATCACCACCGGAGTCACCTTCGGCATCATCAACACCGGAGTCACCTTCCCAATCAGATTCGCCATCTGTCAAATGGCACCCTTAAGCACTTTACTCAAATCAAAACTCGCCATTTGAAACAGAGGGCCGAATTGGCGAATCACTAAGCCTGCCCGTTCAGGCAGGCTTAGGAGTTTGTTGCATCGTCGTTTGAAATCAGGGCTGCAGTGTCTTCCACCGGATGCGTTGTCGCAGAAGCGCTCTCTGCTTGAGTGGAATCCGCGGATTTCAGTGGATCTTTGGGTGAGCGGGGTGAAGCTGCATTCTCTTCATACTGGAAAATTTTCACCACTTTTTGCGCCCCAGAAGTGTGTCGAGCGATATCGACGATCATTTGCTCCTGGGCTTTGGTCACTGTTCCCATGAGATAGACGGTGCCATCTTCAGTGACCACTTTAATAGAGGCGGATTTTAACCCTTTGGTAGCCAGCATTTCGGATTTGATTTTGGTCGTGATCCAACTGTCATTAGTCTGGCTCAAGGTGGAGGTGGGGCCTTGAATGCTAAGGGCATTGTAAATGCGGTTAATGCCGTGCACGGTCCAGGCTGTTTCTTCAGCCTTCTTACGCAGTTCCGCGGTTGGCGCTTCGCCGGTCAATAAAACGACCTGACCGAAACTGGTGACGCTAATATGCGTGTCGTCCCGTAATTCAGGGTTCTCGTGAATTTTGCGCAGGACTTCACGGTCAATGCGCTGATCTTGCAAAATGCTGTCCACGGTGCGATGGTCATAGACGATGGCAATAGCGGCGGCGCCCACTGCGGCGCCGGCAATAAAGAAGCAGCTTTGCAGGCTTAAACTAATAAGAGCCAGCACTAGAAGGTTTAACTTTTTCATGATTCACTTTCTCCGTGCCCAAATAATTGATAGTCAATGATGTCGCACAGGCAATGTATGATTAGAATATGGGTTTCCTGAGCCCGAGCAGTATCGCTCGATGGGACGCGAATTTCAACGTCGGATTCGCGCAGCACTTCGCTCAATTTTCCACCATCCCCGCCGGTCAGGGCGATGACCTCCAGATTGCGGTCGTGGGCTGCTTTGATGGCGTGCAAAATATTAGCCGAGTTGCCGCTGGTGGAGATTGCCAAGAGGATATCGCCGGCCTGACCCAGCCCGCGAATTTGTTTGGCAAAAATATCCTGGTAGGCAGAATCATTGGCGATGCCGGTGATGGCGGACGTGTCGGAGGTTAAGGCCAGCGCCGGCAACGGCGGACGTTCTCCTTTAAAACGGTTCAACATTTGCCCGGCAAAACGCAGCGCGTCACAAGCGGAAGGGCCGTTGCCGCAACTCATCACTTTGTGCCCATTTAAGAGGCAGGCCGTTAACTTTTCGCCGGCCACAAGCAAGGTGGGTAGCAATACGTCCGCGGCCAGGATCTTGGTTTGAATGCTTTCACTAAACTGATGTTTAATTCGGTCATAGAGTTCATTCATAAGGTTGAGCGCCTTGGCTACTGGAGTTTGCGGATTTTAGCATAGATCAAAGACAGGCAGTGAGAGGAAGTTCGCAGCGCCTCCTGTTCACGGATCGACTGATAATTTTTAACACTAGCTGTGAAGATCCGTAAATATTCGGTTTATCCTTCCATATCCCCCTTCCTCCACGTTGTTGGTGGAGGAAGGGGTTAGGGGAAGGAGGTATGAAATTAATCATAATCAGCGGGTTATAATTAATAATACCTCCTCTCCCTAACCCTCTCCTCCACCAACAGCGTGGAGGAGAGGGTAATTTAAAATGAGAACCGAATATATACGAAGATCCTTCAGCGCTACATTCAGGATAGAATCCAGCTGAGGGCATTGCACTTCGCATTTGAATTCGTGCCTTAATCAATTTAAGGGACGACACGCCCTAACGCCCTAGATAAAGCCGCGACTGAAGGCATTTTTAATCCAGTCAAACTGATTCTGTTCGTCAATCCCTATGACATCGAAGCGGCAATTTACCCGGTCTAGCCACTGTTTTTTTTGCAAATAAAGCGTGGCAGTCCTGATTAACTTACGCTGTTTAGAGGGGGTGACGGATTCAATGGCGCTGCCCAGATATTCTTGACGCCGTAGGCGGACTTCCACGAAGACGACTTCGTCGCCGTCCCGCATGATCAAATCAATTTCTCCGCAGGGACAGCGGAAGTTGCTTTCAATAAGCGTCAAGCCATGGTTCTGTAAATAGGCACAGGCATCCAGTTCCGCGGCTTGTCCTTCTTGGTGGGCCTTGGAACAGGCCTTAAATTCGACCGCCATGCATGGTGACCCACGGCAAACGTTGGTGAATTCGCTGCTGGTCCATGTCCAGCGCGCCGGTGGCTCCATAGATGGGGAAGTTAGGCAAGGCGCTCAGGCGCGGCATGGACTGACTCAAGAGATAGGCGTCGCGGCCGATCGCATAGAGTCGGTCATACTGGGCCGGGCTGCCGGCGGAATGCGCCATTTGAATCAGCCAGGGGGTTTCGCAGAAGGTCACGCCATTCAGGTCTCTATCTTTAAGGGGGTTGGGGTGTCCAGAATAGATTGCGGAAATAGAATAAACGGGCACATTGCCGGCATAGTAAAAGCGCAGCAAGGGGACGATTTGTCTCGCCATTTCCGGCTGGGCAAACAGGAAGATCACGTCAAAATCTTTGCGGCGTTGTTCCGCGAGCACGGATTTGCTATTGTCTTCCCGGGTTAAATCCTGATCTTCCTTTGGATTGATATGCATCAGAGCGGCAATGCTCGTCGTGAGATTGGATTGCTTGGTGAAATAAAGCGTGTCCATGATGTCGCCGTCTTTGCTCTTCCAGGAGGAGCTCAGGGCTGAGGTCACGCGGTGGCCCCAGGCATCGTCCGAGGCGATGACCAAGGCATGGGAGTGGCCGGTTTGACGTGCTTTATCAGCCATTTGCTGCGTTTCTTCTTCCGGAGACAAGCCAAACTCATAGTAGTTGGTGGGCAGGGAGCTAAAAAAGGAGGAAGTGCTGTAGTTCAGCGCCAAAACGCGCACATTGAAATGATTAAAGTTGTGCAAGGTTTCCACTTCGGATTTGGTCAAAGGCCCAATCACCAGATCTGCGCCTTCATCGACAGCTTTTTGATAAAGCGAGCCAAGATCGGAGCTGTCGTTGGTGTCATAAAAGGACAGTGCTTGTTTTTCGCCGCTGTGCCCCATGTTATCGTAATAGGCGCTCAAAAAGCCGCTGCGGACGACTTGGCCCGAGGCCGCCATGGAGCCGTGCAAGGGGAGCAGGACGGCAATGTGTTTTGGCTGGCCTTCCGCGAGGATTTGATTCAGGTCGTTGTCACCGGGAAAAAGTTGGCCGCCGGGGTGCGCGGGATAGGCGCTGCGCCAGGCTTGCAGTTCTTTGATCAGTTGCTGCGAATGCGTACTGTATTTTTTACTGATAATTGCCAAATTCAACCAGCCTTTGGCGTTAGGATCCGGGTTGGTGGCCGCCGCTTCTTGTAAAGTGTGCAAAGGCGTATGCTGCAGGGTATGCCAGGTGGCATTCGAGCTTTTACCCCAATTCCCGGGGTCGTTGACCGAAGCCACTGAGGCTAGCTGTTCACCTGGAGGCGAGTAGGAAGAAGAGCCAGCAGATTTAATGGAATTACAGCCAGTCAGGCTGAACGTAAACAACGCTAAAGCAAGAGTTAGTTTTTTCATAGGTCTTTTGATTCGGAGAGGGTTAGTGAATACTTCTATTGTAGGCATTTTATACATTGTCGCAACTCCCATTGGGAACTTACAGGACATGACCTTCAGGGCTATTGACGTTCTAAAAAAAGCACATTTTATTGTCGCAGAAGATACGCGTCATTGCAAAGTATTATTGAGCCATTATAGCGTTCAAACTCCGGTTCTTTCCCTGCATGAGCACAATGAAAAAGCCAAAACCGAGAGTCTGATTCAGCGTTTATTAAAAGGCTCCTCCTTGGCCCTCATCAGCGATGCCGGCACTCCGCTGATCAGTGACCCTGGCTACCACTTGGTCCAGGAAGCCCGCACTGCCGGTGTGACGGTTATCCCTATCCCCGGCCCCTGCGCCGCTATTACTGCCCTGTCCGCCAGCGGCCTGCCCACCGACCGCTTCGTTTTTGAGGGCTTCCTCCCGATCAAAGCCGTTGCCCGACAAAAACATCTGGAAAAGCTGGCCCAGGAGCACCGTACCCTGGTTTTTTATGAGGCTCCGCACCGCATTCGGGAGGTCTTAAAAGACATGAATTCTATTTTTGGAGCCGAAAGAAAAGCCGTTATTGCTCGGGAAATGACTAAATTATTTGAAACGATCCATGGCGCCCTCCTCGGTGAACTGCTGACGTGGGTTGAAGCGGACCTCAATCAACAACGAGGCGAAATTGTATTAATGGTGGAGGGCGCCCCCACTCTGGAACAAGGCTCGGACAATCAATCAGCCGAAAAAGTTCTGGAAATTCTCTTGCAGGAACTCCCCGTTAATCAAGCGGTGAAGCTGGCTTGTGAGCTAACCGGTGAGAAGCGTAATAAACTCTACAAACAAGCGCTAGAGAAGAAGTAAACCGTAGATATCCGCTCCACCCTTCCATATCCCCCTTCCTCCACGCTTTTGGTGGAGGAAGGGGTTAGGGGAAGGAGGTACAAATCAAAGCGATTGATTTCCCTCCTCTCCCTAACCCTCTCCTCCACAAAAAGCGTGGAGGAGAGGGAAATTTGGAATGAGAGCTGAATATCTACCTCCTCCCCATAAAATGAGTTGAAAAAATAACCAAGATCGCGTAAAAAAGCAGTTCTTCATGTAAATAAGCGAGCGAATCCCGCTAACCTTATGCGAAGATAAACAAGCTAACGTTAGCCTAGACAGTCGCTCTATTTGAAAAAATGGGGAGGAAAGTCCGGGCTCCACCGGGCAAGGTGCCAGATAACATCTGGGAGGTGCAAGCCTACGGAGAGTGCCACAGAAAATAAACCGCCTTACTTCGGTAAGGTAAGGGTGAAAAGGTGCGGTAAGAGCGCACCGCGCAAGGGGTAACCGTTGCGGCAAGGCAAACCCCACCTGGAGCAAGACCAAATAGGAACTCCGAGTCTTTGTAAAAAGACTCAACAGCGCGGCCCGCGCCGAGTTCGGGTAGGTCGCATGAGCTGCTTGGCGACAGGCAGCCAAGATGAATGACTGTCCTCGACAGAACCCGGCTTACTGGCTGACGTTAATCTTGTTTATTTTTGCTTGCTTACGTCAAGGTGCTATCGTAAATAATCGGTAGAGGCTAATTAACGGGGTTTTTACCTCCTATCCCTAACCCTTTCCTCCACCAACAGCGTGGAGGAAAGGGGACTTTAGCAGGAAATCCGCTTTATTTAACTTTTGTACAAAATCCCTCTCCGCCACGTTATATTGGCGTAAGGTGGTGAAATATATCAGTTTCGTGGTAAATAGTGGTTTACTGTGGGAGATTGTGGTATATTTTTAGCTATAGGCTGTTATGGCTGCTCCGAAGGGAAGATGAAAGACGGAGGTTGGATGGCAGAGCAAGTGCAGCGGGGTTTAACCGTATTAGCGCAGGTTCTGCCATCCGCCTTCCGTCAGCTGTCTTGGTGTTTTCGGTATGGAGGCTGAGGTGCATATGTTCCGTGGTGCGAATGTAGCAAACATGGATGCCAAGGGCCGGATTGTGATGCCGACGCGCTATCGTGCCTGCCTGCACAGTGGCGGCATAGTGACCATTGATACCGAAGAGCGGTGTTTGTTGCTATATCCTCAGGCTGTTTGGGAGGAAATTGAAGGCAAGCTTGCGACTTTACCCAGTTTTAACACGCAAGCACGCCGTATTCAGCGTTTGCTGATTGGGCATGCCACTGAAGTAGAATTAGACGCACAGGGACGAATGTTGTTGCCCCCCTTATTGAGGGAATATGCCGGTTTAGATAAACGGGCCGTATTGGTGGGGCAGGGCAAAAAAATAGAATTATGGGCTGAGACGCATTGGCAAGAAAGTCGCAGCTTGTGGTTAAAAGAAGAACTTCGCCTTGACGGCGAATTGCCGGAAGTCGTGAAACTA
>Ga0206951_1192_pt1 | contig 12726 bp, 11 predicted proteins | sample Alteio_BWOrgHeat_38_FD_152974 | JGI IMG/M metagenome (GOLD analysis project Ga0206951, IMG submission 152974) | Enriched cells from forest soil in Barre Woods Harvard Forest LTER site, Petersham, Massachusetts, United States -... | ecosystem: Environmental > Terrestrial > Soil > Temperate forest >... | reverse complement strand
TTATTTTCCCTTTAGAATGTGCGGGTTGGGGGATAAAATAGGCTCAGGGGGCTTGACAGCAATTGATGGAATTTTCTGTCTTTTGTGCGCATTTAAGCGCAAATTTCTGTCAGAAATAAGGATTTTAAGGGCAAGGAATTGTCGGTTCGCAATGCTGAAATCGGGAATTGCCCGGGCCTGAAGGCCTCGTGGTGCGAAATGATTATTCACCGGCCTGAAGGCCGGTGCTTCTACCCTGGCGTTGCTCCGCAACGCTTCTGCGTTGTCGGACGGCTAGATATTTTCGTGGCGAAAATGTGCATTTGACGCATCTTTAAGACGCCGTTTTGGTGTTTTCATCAAATTCAAGAGAGATGGGTTTTGAGAGGGTAGAAGCATCGGCCTTTAGGCCGATGGATTTGGACTGCGCTGCGGAGGCTTTAGCCCTGGGCTTTCAAGTGTGTGGGCGTAAGATCAACGGGAATCACGCTGCTCGCCGAGGAATATAGGAAATCTTCTGACCGGGCGCAGAGTTTGGCGCGAACGGGATTTTCGTGAATATAGTTTACGTGGTTCTCGTAATCCCGGGCGTCCTCGATGCGCCGCTTGGTGAATCCGCTTTGCCAGACATCGCGTTTAGATTTTAAGCGAAAGGAGAATCCGCCCTTGACGAATTGCATGGCTTTTTCGATGGAGATATCCGGCGCTGGTGTGATGAGCAGATGGATGTGATCGGGCATGATGACGAAGGCGTGGAGTTGATAGCGGCTTTTCGCGCGGTCTTCGTTGCATAGATTGAGAAGAAGTTCGGCGTTTGATTGGAGCTGGAAGAGTCGGCGACGGTTTGCGGTTACGGCTGTGGTGAAGAAGGTTCTCAGTTCCTGCGGAGCGAGGGACATTGGTTGGGAGTTTAGTTTGTTGCAGGATGGGTTTGAAGATTACGTTGGTGTGGGAACGGCCCAGGCCTGAAGGCCCTTTCTGTTTTGCGGCTTATTCACCGGCCTAAAGGCCGGTGCTTCTACCTAGGCCTCGCTTTACGAGGCTTTGATTTGCACAGACTCTAAGTATTCAGGTTTATAAAGGCACTTTAGGTTGAATACCTGAAGACCACAGAGGAACAGAAAATTCTTCTAATGATCTAGTGGGAATGTATCCGATATCCTTTCTCATTTCCCAAATCAAACGTGTTCGCAGGTTTTGCTCGACTTCATTATCTCTGTGTTTATTACTGATGCTGATTTGCCGTCTGTATGCTTCTAGTGCAGCTAGCACTCCTTTGTTTCCAACCCGTGACAAGGAATTTCCACATCGATTAAATCTTATTTTGATTTCGTCAGTTGCATCTGGTTCGGCCATATCAGACCACGCATTGACAAAACTCTTTATAAAACTCGATTTTGAGATTTCTCCAGTTGGTTTCCCGCTCTCGGGTTTTGGAAATGAAATACCCCATCGCAGCGCTCATGAAAGTTATCAAAAGTGTTCCTAATGACGTGAACAAAACCACTTCAAGACTCGATGGGTGTTGAGCGGCAGCAATTGATGAAATGAGCATTTGCTTCTACCTAGTTCCAAGCTTAAACAAAACCCGGCGCGAAGCCGGGCTTTGGTGTTTGGTGGTGGTGGCGGCGAAGCCGCGTTTGCCCCTCTGGCTAAGAGCAGCCGCTGGTGGAGCCGCAGGACATGCAGCGGTAGCAGCTTCCGTTGCGGACCATGATGGCTCCGCAGGTGTGGCAGCTGGGGGCGTCGCCCATGTCGTAGAGGTCCTTCATGGCGTCGGCGGCGTGATAGATGCCGCGGTCTTCCATCTTCAATCCCTCTTCGGTGCTGGCGGCGAGGTTGGAGAGGATTCCGCCTTGCGGGGCGGAGGTTGCTCCCATGCCTCTGGTGGAGGTGTGCTGCTCGGGGGATAACTGCAGGTCCCTCGGCTGCGCTTGCGCTTCGCTCGGGATGACACCCCGAGAAGCGGAGCTACCTGCTTCTGTGGTGGCGGGGGTGAGTCCGGCGAAGAGCGAGAGCTGCTGGCCGGAGAGGAAGCGGAGCTGGAGCCAGCGGAAGATGTAATCCATGATGGACTTGGCGTAGCCGATGTGCTCGTTGCCGGTCCAGCCGGAGGGCTCGAAGCGCGAGTGCGCGAACTTTTCGCACAGGACTTTGAGCGGCACTCCGTGTTGCAGGGCCAGTGACGTTGCGGTGGCGAAGCTGTCCATGAGGCCCGAGACGGTTGAGCCTTCCTTGGCCATCTTGATGAAGATTTCGCCGGGCTGCCCGTTGGGGTAGAGGCCGACGGTGATGTAGCCCTCGTGTCCGGCGATGCCGAATTTGTGGGTGAGCGAGGCGCGCTCTTCGGGCAGGCGGTGACGGACTGCTCTGGGTGGTGCATTCAAGTCCTGCACGTTGGCGCCCGGGTTGGTGGTGATGGAGGCGAGTGCGGCGGTGAAGGCGCTGGTGGCGTCGACGACGGACTTGGCCGTGATCTCGATCTTTTCCGAGAGCTTGGCTTCGAGCGTCTTGACGTCGGCCTCGGGCGCGGTTTTGCCGGACGCTAATGCGGCGAGGATGCGATCGGCGGCTGCGGTGACGGCGTCGTCGGCATTCTCCCTGGCGCTCTTGATGGCCTTGGCTCCCTTGCCGTCGGAGACGTTGAGGGGCTGCGCGCCCTTCGATCCGTCGCGGTAGATGGCGACGGCCTTGAGGCCCTGACGCCAGGACTCGGCGTAGGCTTCGGCGACGTCTTCGATGGTGCAGTCGTGCGGCAGGTTGACGGTCTTCGAGATGGCTCCGGAGAGGAAGGGCTGCGCGGCGGCCATCATTTTGACGTGGCCCATGTAGTGGATGGAGCGCGTGCCCTTGGCTGGCTTGAAGGAGCAGTCGAAGACGGCGAGGTGCTCGGGCTTGATACCGGGCGCGCCTTCGATGGTGCCGGTCGCGTCGATGTAGCTGACGATGGCGTCGACCTGCGCGTTGTTGTAACCGAGCTTGAAGAGCGCGGCGGGCACGGTGTTATTGACGATCTTGATCATGCCGCCGCCGACGAGCTTCTTGTACTTCACTAGCGCGAGGTCGGGCTCGATGCCGGTCGTATCGCAGTCCATCATGAAGCCGATGGTGCCGGTGGGTGCGAGTACCGTCACCTGCGAGTTGCGGTAGCCGTGCTTCTCGCCGTGGGTGAGCGCCTTGTCCCAGCAGTCTTTGCTGGCGGCGATCAATTCATCGAGTTGCGGCACGACGAACGGCTCGGAGGTGCGCGCTTCGCGCGAACCGGGACGCAGCTTTGCTGCGGGTCCTTCGACTGCGCTCCCTTCGGTCGCTTCGCTCAGGATGACATTCTTTTTTGACTTGCCGATCTTGTTGACCTCGGCGCGGTGCATGCGGATGACGTCGAGGAATGGTTCGCGGTTGATGTAGTAGCCGGGACAGGCTCCGCCTTCGTGGTTCGCAGAGGCGGTGAGCGGCGTGGCCGAGGCGAGCGCGGGGCAGCGTTCGGCGATGCGCGACGACTGCAGGTATGCCTCGCCGCACATGATGGCGGTGAGGGTGGCAGCGAAGTCGCGGCCGGCATCGGAGTCGTAGGGCAGGCCGAAGGCCATGAGCAGCGCGCCGAGGTTGGCGTAGCCGAGGCCCAGCGGACGGTAGTCGTGCGAATTGCGCGCGATGGATTCGGTCGGGTAGCCGGAGTTGTCGACGAGGATCTCCATGGCCGTAATCATCACGTCGATGGCGGCGCGGTAGGCGGCGATATCAAATGTGCCTGCGGGTGTTACGAATTTCAGAAGGTTGAAGCTCGACAGGTTGCAGGCCGAGTTGTCGAGGAACATGTACTCGGAGCACGGGTTCGAGGCGTTGATGCGGGCCGTGTTCTTCGAGGTGTGCCACTTGTTGATGGTGGTGTCGTACTGCATGCCGGGGTCGCCGCACTGCCAGGTAGCTTCGGCGATCTTGTACATGATCTCGCGCGCCTTGCGGGTCTCGACGGGCGTGTGAGCTTTCACGGTGTAGGTGGTGAACTCGCCGTCTTTCTCATAGGCGCGCATGAACTCGTCGGTGACGCGGACGGAGTTGTTGGCGTTCTGGAAGAAGATGGAGCTGTAGGCTTCGGAGTCAGGGCCCGATGAGCCGTCGTAGCCCTCACGCATCAGGGCCCAGGCCTTGGCTTCTTCCTTCATTTTGCATTCGACGAAGTCGAGAATGTCTGGATGGTCGACGTTGAGGATGACCATCTTGGCGGCGCGGCGCGTCTTGCCGCCGGACTTGATGACTCCCGCGAAGGCGTCGAAGCCGCGCATGAAGCTGAGCGGGCCGGAGGCGGTGCCGCCGCCCGACAATTGTTCCATCGACCCGCGCAATGTGGAGAGGTTGGTGCCGGTCCCCGATCCCCACTTGAAGAGCATGCCTTCGGTCTTGGCCAAGGTGAGAATGGAGTCGAGCGAGTCGTCGACGGCATTGATGAAGCAGGCCGAGCATTGCGGCTTGCGGTAGCCGGTGACGGAGAACTCGATGGCGCAGGTGTGCTGGTTCCAGTGCCAGTTCTGGGCGTCGGAGTTGGGCTCGAGGCGGTCGCAGCCTACGTTGAACCAGACGGGCGAGTTGAAGGCGGCCTTCTGCGTCACGAGCAGGTGCGCCAGCTCATCGTGGAAGATGGCGGCGTCTTCGGGCGTCGAGAAATAGCCTCCGGCGAGTCCCCAGTCGCGGATGGTCTCAGCGACGCGGCCGATGAGCTGGCGGACGCCGGTTTCGCGCTCCGAAGTGTTCATCTGGCCGTGGAGATATTTGCTGGCGACGATGTTGGTCGCGGTCATGGACCAGTCGATGGGCGTCTCGACGTCCTTCTGCTCGAAGATGCTCTTGCCACTGGCGTCGGTGATGGACGCGGTGCGGCGCTCCCACTGGACTTCGTCGTAGGGCGAGATGCCGGGCTTCGAGAAAAAACGCTCGAATTTCAGGGCTGCGGTTTGGCTGGCGGCGTCTTTCGTGGGCGCGGCATGGGAGGCTGGGGAGCTGTTGATCTTCTTGGTGGCCTCGGCCATAGGAACTCCTTCCGGGGGTTGCGTATTTTGATGGTCTTGCTTGTTCCGGCAGCTAAAAAGGGCCGGAAATGGGCGCTCAGCGCGCCGCAAAATTTCTTAAAGCAGGTCTGGAAAAGATCTGTTCGGGACTACTCGGGCACCCGGCTGAACCGTCGGCGTCGGTGCTTATGCCTGTTCGGATTCATTGCCAGTAACCTCGGGAAATTAAGAGCTGCAGGTGTGAAAGTAGCTCTGTTAATAGTGTGTGTCAAGCGCGAACCACAACATCTAGTATTTTAGATGTAAATAGGGCTTCGTTTAGTTCAATTTCGGGACTTTGCCTGTGGAGAACTCCGGAAGCGCTTGCGGGACGGGAAAACGAGCGCTGCGAAAAAGACTTCACTGATTGAAGCTATGCCTCGGGTGATCGCAGAACAAGGCGCAGAAGTGGTGCAAAGGGTGTGGACGGCTGTGGAAGTTGTGGGAATGAGGCCATTTACATAATGGACGAGGTGAGATGGTCCCAGGGCTAAAGCCCTTGAGGGCGTTGCTCATATTCACCGGGCTAAAGCCCGGTGCTTCTACCTGAAAACTACGCTTATAAAAAGCGCTTCCACATTTCAAGAGCGTTGTTTCTGTTGGAGGGGCCGAGTGGCGGGGCTGCAGTTTTATTTGGACGGTAACCGCAGTTCTTCTGTTGGGTACCGGGGTCGGATTCACTGACGACGGCCAACAAACAGCCCAATCGGCATAGCGATTGCGAATCTGGATACGCTTCCGATAGGTTTTTATCCGAAGATGATGCTCAGATGTTCTCAGACTGAATGTCGGGGGTGAACAATGCATGACGGTTACAATCTGCAGCGCTTTGTGGATGCTCAGGACTCGGTGTATGAGCAGGTATGCGCGGAGTTGCTCGCGGGACAGAAACGGAGCCATTGGATGTGGTTCATTTTTCCGCAGATTCAGGGCTTAGGGCAGAGCTCGATGGCGATTCGATACGCCATCTCCTCGCTCGATGAGGCGAAGGCGTATTTGCAGCATCCGGTTCTTGGGCCGCGGCTGAGGGAGTGCAGCGGTCTGGTTGCCACTATTGAAGGCCGTTCAATCGACCAGATTTTTGGATATCCTGATGACCTGAAACTGCACTCTTCCATAACTTTGTTTGCGAAGGCTGCTCCGGAAGATCCGGTATTCCAGGAGGTATTACAGAAATACTTCCACGGTGAGCCGGACCATCAGACTCTGAAGCTTCTGAAGGTTTGACTTTCTGACAGACCGACTGCAGACCTAAATGTTTACGGCTACATGGTCTGCCGCTGAAAGCCCATATCGTACAGCTGATAGACAAACGCGGTCATGGGCATATCGAAGATCTGGCCGGTGGTGAAATGCTTCTCTGCCTGATCCAGGATCTTATGCGGGATATTGATGATGTCCGCCAGATACTCGCGAAGATCCAGCCAGGGAATAAACTTCGTGGCCCAGCTCTGTGTTGGGCCGAGGTAGCGGCCTTCCCAAGCAATCGCCATGATGACACCCGGCTCGGTGGTGCGTTGAATACGGAGCTGTACTGTTACGAGCGTATCGGTTTCTTCGGCCATCAGGTTCATGACCGATAGTGCAGGTTGCGGCTCAACCGTTTCGCAGCTACCTGGGTGCTACGACTACGGATTGGTATTGCGAGTGAGTATTGACGAACTCCGCCACGAAGGAACATTGCGGAACAACACGCAGACCCTGCTGGACGGCGTAGTCGAGTGCGGCCTTTGCGAGGGCCGTGCCCACGCCGCGACCGCTGAGCGAAGACGGCACCTCGGTGTGCGTCAGGGTCATAGTCTTATCGCGCATGAGGTAGTTTAGAAAGGCCGTCTTCGATCCCACCTCGACTTCGAAACGATGCTTCAGGGTGTTGTTGGTGATGTTCAACGTCATTGCTTGTATTATGCGGCTTTTCTGCGCTGCGGTGTTCGCTTGGCGCTCTTCGCCGGCTTTCCTTTCTCTGCGAGGCTGCGACGCAGTGCGTCCATCAGGTCGATAACCTTTCCTTTGGGAGCCTTCGGCTCTTCCTGCGGCAGGGGCTTGTTTTTCAGCTTGGCGGTGACGAGAGTGCGCACGGCGGTTTCGTACTCGTCTTTGTAATCGCTGAGCTTGAACTTCTCGGTGTTGCTGGTGATGAGCTGGCGCGCGAGGGCAAGCTGCTTCGCGTCGACTGCGACATCTTTGATGGAGGAGACGTATTCTTTCGCGCTTCGCAATTCATCTTCAAAACGAAGCGTGTAGAGCATGAGGCCTTTTTGTTTCGGATCTGCAGGGGCAGCGAGTGCGACCAGGTGTTCGCGGCCGCTGAAGGCAATTTTGCCGATGCCGAGGGATTGGGTCTGTTCAAGAGCCCTGCGCATGATGGCGACGGCTTTGGCCTGGGCTTCATCTTTAGGCACGACGAAGTAAGGCCGGTCGAAGAGCTCGGGCGGCAGTTCTTCTGCTTTGGCGAATTGCGCAATTTCCATGGTGGTCGCTGTGGGGATGCGCAGCTTCTTGAGCTCGTCGGGCTCGATCTGGATGTACTTCCCTTTTTTGTATTCAAAACCTTTGACGATATCGGCGGCATTCACGGGCTCGTCGTCTGCGACGTTCTGGTGGTGAATGCGCTTGCCGGATTCGCGGTCGATCTGGTGGAACTCGACCTGGCGGGCGGAGTTGCTTGCCGGGAAGATTTTGACGGCGATGGAGACGAGTGAGATCTGAATCTGACCTGACCAAGTGGGGCGTGCCATTGTGGACTCCTTGTCTGTCAGATTCGGGGAGTGGCGATTGGGCTGTCCGGAAAGGCCCGGGGCTGAAGCCCCTTTTCTTTGGTGCCCGATTCACCGGGCTAAAGCCCGGTGCTTCTACCCAACCTGGGGCATCCGGTGCTTTTTTCGTACACCGTGATAGTGGGATTCAGGAACCAAGATGGTTCGGGATTCTTCGTCGCTTTGCTCCTCAGAATGACGGGGTATATATCACGCCTTGGAAGAAACAGAAGAACGGGTGTATCGCGCCTTAGGAGAAATGATCGTAATCCGGGATGGCGGCAGATTGCTCCTCAGGATGACGGCTTCCAGCCGCCGAAGGGTTGCGCTATTGACCTGAACTGTCTTCCGTTGAGGGGATGGCGTAGTAGCCTTTGCGCGCCTGGACCTTCAGGCCGTCGCCTTTGCAGGAGATGTCGAGCTTGCGGTAGCTGCCGTCGAGCTTGTTATTGGTCGGCGTGTAACTGGCGAGGTACTGGGTGCGCAGCTCGTCTTCGATCTGCTGGAAGGCGGCTTCCATCTTTTTGCCGTTGTTGCCGACGTCGATCATGCGGCCGCCGGTTTCATCGGCCATTTTTTTCATGGCGGAGGCACCGGTGTAACCGATGTTCATGCCATAGCCGTATCCGGTGTTGTAGAAGCCGCGATCGGCGATGAGCAGCACATAGATGATGGTATTCGCCTTCTGTGCGGCTTCGATAGCGTCCTGAATTTTGTAGCTGCTGCCCTGATCTTCGCCGTCGGTGAGCAGGATGAGGGCCTTGCGGCCAGTCTCGGAGCGCAGCTTGTCATTCGAGGCCTGGTAGACGGCGTCGTAGAGCAGAGTGCCCTTGGGAGTGCCGCTTACGGGCACAGGCCCCTGGCCGATTCCGGGAACGCCACCACTGCCGCCGCCGACATTAATCTGCGCTTCGTCCATGGCTTTTTCGATCTGGCGCGGGCTGCTGGTGAAGTCCTGCAACAGACTTACCTGCACATCAAAGGAGACGAGGAAGGCCTCGTCCTTCGAACGAAGGATGCGCTTTATGAAAGCGCTGCCGGTCTGCTGCTCCATGGGCAGGACGTTCTGCTGGCTGCCGCTGGTATCGAGCATGATGCCGAGAGTCAGGGGCAGATCGGATTCGGCGGAGAAGTTCTTGATCTTCTGCGGAGTTTTGTCTTCGATGATGTTGCAGTCGTCCTTCGTCAGGTTCGGGATGAGGCCGTTGTGCTTGTCGCGCACGGTGAAGTAGAGGCTGACGAGGTTGACGTTGACCTTGAGAGTGGTGGTGGCCCGGTCTTCCACCTGCGTCGTGTCCGGAGCATTGCTTTCGGGTGAGGCATCGGGCGATGGAGCTTCCTGGGCGAAGACGGTCAGCGCGGCGCTGGAGAGCAGAAGCAGGACGGGGATGATTTTGCGGAATCGCATATTTATGATCGTTTCGAGTATGCGCGATACATTTTCTGCAGGCTGGTCTTCCCCATGCGTTGCTCTGGCGGTCGATGTTTCGAGCAATTCCTTCGCTTGCGCTGGGGATGACAAACCTTGTTCGCTAATCATTGGACGAGGAATTGGGTATAAAGGTCAATTCCTCCCGCTGGTGCTGGCAAAACGATCTGCCGCGTCAGTCTGGTAATCTTACAGTAGCTCAGACCGCTTTGGCGCGACTAACGAAAGAGGGGTCGAGAGCATCTAAAAGCAATGAAATCTTCTGCCGCGCGCCAGACGGCAGTTGAATGTACGAAGTGGGCGGGGGTTTTTACGTGATGCAAGGTGCCTTGGCAGCAGTGCTGGCCTTTTTTATGCTGGGAGCGTTCCAGCAGCAACAGCAGAGTATTCCGGACGCGCCAGCGCCCCAGCCTGCCGGACCGGCCGGCCTATCGAACCTGAAAGACAAGGTGACGCCGGGCAGCAGCACGAGCCGCGATGCGGTACAGAACACGCCGACGCCGGGCGGTGTCCCTCCATCGCAATCTACTTCGTCTTCGGATACGCAGACGGCTCCGCAACAAGACACTACGCCGCAGCAGGAAGCTCCCGAGATGCCCAAGCCGGGTGAGACCGGAACATTCCTGATCCGCACCGGTATTACATACATCGACGTTCCGACTACAGTTCGGGATAAAAAGCATCAGCTGGTGGCGGGCCTGACATGGCGGCAATTCAAGGTTTATGAGGACGGCCAACGCCAGAAAATCGCGTTCTTCTCGGTCGATCCGCTGCCTATTTCTACGGCTTTTGTGATCGATCAGAGCCTGCCGTCGGATGTGATGAACAAGGTCAACCAGTCGATGTCGGCGGTAACGGGCGCATTTACGCCTGCGGATTCCGTGGCAATTTTTGCCTACAACAGCAGCACGACCATGGTTACAGACTTTACGGGCGCACAGGGCGCTCGGCTTCCCGCTGCGTTCCAGCGCGCGAAGTCCTCAGGCCGCGATATGGGCGTAGTTTCACCCGGTGGCCCGCTCGACAACGGAATCACCATCAATAGCAAGCAGGTTGATCCGAACCTATCTCCGCAGCGCGGCAATGCCGGATTTATCGTGATCCCGAAGGAAGTCCATCCGCTCAACGATGCGATTCTGGCGGCAGCGAAGCAACTGGCGCAGCAGCCGAAGGGGCGCCGCCGCGTGCTGTATGTCATCAGCGATGGCAAGGAGTCGGGCAGCAAGGCTACGTATAAGGAAGTGGTTCGCTACCTGCTGACGAATAATATTTCGGTTTACGGCACCCTGGTGGGTGATTCGGCGATGTGGGGTGTCGGCTATCTCGACAAGTGGCATATTCCGCTGCTGCCGACGATGCGCGATAACATTCTTCCGAAATATGCGCTTGCCACAGGCGGCGCTCTGGAATCACAGTTCTCTGAGAACGGCATTCAGAACAGCTTCGCCAAGATCACCGAATCGGTGCGCGCTGCCTACACGCTGGGCTATTACAGCCATGCAGGCATGATGAGCGACAAGTTCCACAAGATCACGGTGAATGTAGAAGTGCCAAATCTGGATGTCACGGCCAAGGATGGATATTATCCTTCGGCCTCCATGCAGCAATGACGGTGACCGGCGGCGAGGCTTCAGGGCTTGCCCTGCTCGCCGCAGCAGTCTGGGGAACATCTGACTTTCTGGGCGGCATCGTGACGCGCAAAGCGTCGCCGGGCATCATTCTGCTGATCGCTCATGGCATTGGGCTGCTGGCTCTGCTGGCTATTCTGCTGGTCCACCCGGTGGGCCCTCCTACGCTCTATACAATGAAATATGGCCTGCTTGCCGGGCTGGCCGGCGGCATTGGTCTCCTGGCGCTTTATAAGGCGCTTTCACTGGGATCCATGGGGCTGGTCGCGGCGCTTTCCGGTGTGATCACAGCATCCGTTCCGGTGCTGGTTTCCTTTTTCAGTGAGGGCAGGCCATCGCCGCTGAAGCTCGCGGGTTTTGCGGTGGCAATTGTGGCGATCTGGCTGATCGCCTATACCCCGACGGCTGAGGTGCATCCGCATGGGCTTTGGCTGGCGGTTCTGGCGGGTGTCTGCTTCGGGATTCTGCTGGTTTTTCTGCATATCGCGGGAAGAGACAGCGTGATGTGGGCACTTACCTTCTCGCGTGTCGCTTCAGTTTCCTGCGCGGCGGTTTTGACGCTGATCACACTAAAAACCCTGCGCGCTCACGAGCCGGCAGAGGGGGCAGGCATTCAGTGGCGGATGGTCTTGCCGCTGGCAGCTGCGGCTGGGTTGCTCGATACCTTAGGTAACCTGCTTTATACGGCGTCTTCCCTAGCGGGACGGCTGGATGTAGCGGCAGTACTCTCATCGCTTTATCCTGCGGGGACGATTTTGCTGGCAGCGTTGGTGCTGAAGGAGAAGGCGACGCGCAACCAGACGGCAGGAATGGCGCTGGCAATGCTTGCCGTGGCTATGATTTCAGCTTAGGATGGTAGCCAGATTTCTGCGAGTGCCTTTCGATCAGGGAAGTCCTCTGCGATTTCCCAATTGGGAAATGTAACCCTTACGATTCCCATTCGTAACATGCAAAAGCAGAAACAGGTTATCTAAGGGTGACAATGCGGCTCTCCTATGATTACCATTGGATAATGCTTAACGCTCAGACCCCCGAGCGGACTCAGATACTTGCGGCACTGGAAAGGGACCTGGCAACAAAGAAAGATCAGCTCAATCTGCTGATTTCAATGTTCCATGGTATGCCGCGGATGTCTCGTTCCTACATTGTTCCCGTCTTTCGCTCCACGCGGCGAGAGATTGCGACGCTGCGGCGGCAGATTCGTGGCCTGCGGCACTACTGAGTTTCTTCCCTTCTTTCATTCTGAGGAAAATCCAATCATCCGAACCGGCAGGAACTTGCTTTCGCGCCAGAATCTCGGCACAAATCTGCTGATTGTTCTGCTGCTCTCTTTCGGGCTGGGCGCGGCTGCCGTTCTCTATACCGCGCTGGAACGATTGCTGCTGCATCCGCTTCGCGTAGCTCAGCCGGAGACACTGGTTCGTATCGTCGAAAAGCGACCGCCGATTACAAATTCGGCGTGGTTTTCATACAGCACGTATGAGGCGATCGGGCAGATGCGCGGTCTGGGAGCGGTTGCGATCGAAGACAATTTCGATACGGCTATTACCACGAACAATGCCGTGCAGCCGATTGTGGCCAGCATGGTATCGGGAAGATTCTTTTCCATGCTGGAAGTCTCGGCGGAGACCGGGCGCACTTTGAATCAGGCCGATGAGAAGGCGCAGGCGGGCGTTCCCGTTGTCCTGAGCCATCGCTTCTGGGTCAGCGAATTTGGCGGAGCGGCTGCGGCGGTCGGGTCGACGCTCATGGTGCAGGGCCAGCCCTTCACAATTGTCGGCGTGATGCCGCAAAGTTTCTTTGGCACGAAGCTCGATGCCAGTCCAGATGTGTGGCTGCCTTTGTCGGCGCAGCCGCTTCTCTCCACCACGCCTTTGAACGCCAAGGAT
>Ga0206951_1191_pt1 | contig 12747 bp, 11 predicted proteins | sample Alteio_BWOrgHeat_38_FD_152974 | JGI IMG/M metagenome (GOLD analysis project Ga0206951, IMG submission 152974) | Enriched cells from forest soil in Barre Woods Harvard Forest LTER site, Petersham, Massachusetts, United States -... | ecosystem: Environmental > Terrestrial > Soil > Temperate forest >... | reverse complement strand
CGCACGGATATTGATTTTGAAAATCAGAAATGAACTTCAGCGAACGGCGAGAAGAATTCGCAGGTCGCGAAGATTGTTCTCCGTAGGGCCGGTGACGATCGTGTCGCCCAGAGCGCTGAAAAGTGGGCAGCTATCAAAGCGGGCGAGATTTGACTCGGGGTCGAAATGGTATGCGCGGGCGCGGGCGATTGTGGTGGTATCAGCGGCGGCGCCGGCAGCCGGGCTGTTGCCGTCGATTCCATCGGAACCTGCGCTGAAAACGGCGAGGGGCTGATTTTCATACTTTGCCAGATCGAAGGCTGACGCGAGCACAAGCTGCTGGTTGCGGCCGCCACAGCCTGGGTGAGGCCCAAGTTGCACCGTTACTTCGCCGCTCGATAAAAGGCAGAGGCGCGGATGCTCGGCGCGCAACTCGTGAAAGCGTTTGAGCAGATAACGGGAGGCGTCGGCGTAGTCCCAGTCGTCGCAGGTATTGTCGATAACGACGCGGAAGCCGAGCTCTCGCGCGCGGTCCCGCGCCGCGTTTACGAAATCGTGGTTTGAAAGCAGCGTATCGAACTGTGAGTGCGCAAATGCTGTTTCTGCTCCTGTGCTGTGTGTTTCTGCAAAGACTTCAGGTGGAAGTGATTCAAAATAGTCGCGTACGGCGGCGGGAAATTTTTCGAGCAGGTGATAGCGCTGGAGGATCTCGGCGCAATCCGTTGCTGTAGATTGATCGGGCAAGGTGGGAGAAGACGCGACGGCTCCGAGGTCTTTAAGCGGGACATCAGCGAGGAGCAGCGATAGTTTTTCCGCGTCGGGCGCTGCCACGGCGAGCCTGCCGCCTTTGACGGCGGAGAAGTATTTGCGCACCGTATTGATTTCAGTAATGGTCGCGCCCGAGGCGATGAGCGTTTCGTGAAATGCAATGGTGTCATCGAGCGAGATCTTCGGATTACGCGGCAGCTCCATCATGGCGGAGCCGCCTCCGCTGATGAGAAAAAATACAAAGGTATCTTTGCGCGCGCGTTTTAGCAGTTTCAGCGTGGCTTCCGCGGCGGCAAAGGAATCCTCGTTAGGTAAGGGATGGCCGCCGGTAAAGTAGCGGATGCGCCAGTTGCGTTTTTTGGGCGATGTGGGCGCGGAACAAACGCCACGTATGTGAAGCTTCTTCGGTAAACGTTCGAGCAATGCGTTGAGCATGCTCATGCCCGCTTTACCGAAAGAGACCACAAAGACTTTCTTATATCGATCCAGCGGAATAGAAACTGGCTTCAGCGCAGTGGAGGGATGCCGGATTAGGGTTGTGCCATTGAAATGAAGGTGGCGATCAAAGGCTTTGCCGATATCGCAAGCGTCGAGCGCATGGTGAAAGATGTCCTGCGCTGCGGCATGCAGTTGCTCGAGTTGTGTTGCGGCGTCAGAGGACATGGAAGTGGGTTTGCAGCCAGTTGCGCATCGAAGACTGCACCCGATCCAGTTTACCTATGAAGAAGTGCTCCGCGTCATCGACCCATACCACTTCTTTTGGCTCAGCAGCAGCATGCAGGACCTCCTGCAACTGTTCCTTTGGCCCAAACTGATCGTTTGTGCCGCTAATGAAAAGCTTTGGCTGTTGGCAGGAAGCAAGAAACTTATAGTGATAATCGCGGCCCTCGGCGTGGACTGGCAGTCCGAGCGCGATCATTCCCTTGACTCGGTCATCGCCGCAACAAGTCCGGAGGCTCATTGCGGCTCCGAAGGAAAATCCTGCTGACAGGATGGGGAGCTGAAACTCCCGCGTGAGCCAGTCGAGCGCTGCGCGCACATCCTCCTGCTCGCCGCGCCCGTCATCGTGTGAACCCTCGCTTAATCCAGTGCCGCGAAAATTGAATCGCAAAACCGGGATTCCGAACGACTGGAAGACCTTCATGGCGTGATAGACGACCTTGTTGTGCAGGGTGCCGCCGCCAAGCGGATGCGGGTGGCATACAAGTGCGGCATAGGGCGCGTCTGCAGCACCGGCATTAAGAATCGCCTCGAGCCTGCCCGCAGGCCCATGCAGATCTTCGATGGTGCGGAGCACGGCGGAACCGGAAGAAATCGTAGACATCGTTCTTCAACATTGTAGCGGTTCTGTTCCCGTGGGCTCTGGGGTATCCTGAGACACGATGACGCTCGATCCTATTCAACTGACGCGGCGCCTGATCGATATCGAATCGATTACGTACAACGAAGGCGCGGTAGGCACATTTCTTGCTGAGTTTCTGCCCGGGCGCGGTTTCGCTGTGGAACTCACGCCGGTGAAGCAGCACGCCGAAAGCCGATCAACGACTGAGCGTTTTAATGTATATGCCGGATCGCGAGGCGAGACGCCGGATGTTGTCTTCTCGACGCACCTGGATACGGTTCCCCCTTTCATTCCAAGCAGCGAGGACGAGACTTACATCTACGGACGCGGCGCGTGCGACGCGAAGGGCATTATCGCGGCCCAGGTGGCGGCGGCAGAGCGTCTGCGAGATGCGGGCGTTAAAGTTGGCCTGCTCTTCGTTGTTGGTGAAGAGCGTGATTCCGCCGGTGCAAAGGTTGCGAATGAACAACCAAAGGGCAGCCGATTTCTGATCAATGGAGAGCCGACGGACAATCGGCTCGCGATTGCCTCCAAAGGTGCGTTGCGGGTGATGATCCAGGCGAAGGGAAAGATGGCGCATTCGGCATATCCCGAACTGGGCGAGAGTGCGACGCATAAGTTAGTCGAGGTGCTAAACCGGTTGCTGAATATTCCGCTGCCAGTTGTGAAAGATATAGGCCCTAGTACATTGAATATTGGCTTGCTCGAAGGAGGGCGGGCGACGAATGTCATCGCCGACCACGCGGAGGCACAATTGCTGATCCGTTTAGTTGGTCCGTCAGAGGAGACGCGCAAGGCGATTCTGGATGCCGCTGAAGGTTTGGCCGAGGTCGACTTTACCCTGGAGATTCCGTTCATCCAGATGAGGCAGATTGATGGGTTGCCGACAATGGTAGCTGCGTTTACCAGCGATGTTCCTGCGCTTACAAACTGGGGTGAGCCTTTGCTGCTTGGCCCGGGATCGATTCACGTAGCGCATACGCCGCATGAAAAGCTTGGCAAGCAGGAGCTTTGGGATGCGATTGATCTCTATGAGCAAGTTGCGATTCGCCTGGTGAGGTGACACCATGACGCGCTGGCGGCAGTGGGGCAAAGCGACGCGGGCCACTATGCTGGGCTGGGCGGTGGCTTTCCTGCTGACATCGCCGATTCAGGTGATCCAGGTGATTCGCAGTAGCGGGCATGATCTTCAGCTGATTCTGGCTGCGCTCGGTTTTGGTCTTTTTTTGTGGCTCGTGCTCACGCTCGTCGGCGTTCTTGTCGTATGGCTTTGTGTTGTTTCCCCTATCGCGCTTCTAGGTTCCCGGGAGTGGCTGCTGCGGCATCGGTATTGGGCCATTGCCGCGGCGATTGTTGCTGGCGTTCTGGCTGCGAGTTACATCTCTCATCTCTGGTTGACTTTCGATCATGCTGGGGCTGGCCCTATGAATTACTGGGCTGGGGTATGCTTTGCCATCATCTTTCCCGGCCTGACTGTGTATCGGTATCTGCGCAGGCTGACCCCGCCATCCTAAGTGACGGCGTTGGCGGTTTTCGTCCGCATGCCGACAGGCGATAGACTTTGAGAGATGAGTTCATACAATTCGCTCGAACATGCGGCATCTTCTTATCTGCGCTCTGCAATGCACCAGCCAGTGCGGTGGCATGAGTGGTCGGCGGAGGCTTTTGCACTGGCCGCGAGGGAAGACAAGCCTGTGCTTCTCGATATCGGCGCGGTGTGGTGCCATTGGTGTCATGTCATGGACCGCGAATCATATGAGGATGCCTCGCTGGCGGAGGTTATCAACGAGCACTTTGTCGCCGTAAAAGTGGATCGCGATGAGCGGCCTGATGTGGATAGCCGCTACCAGGCGGCGGTGCAGGCGATGAGCGGGCAGGGAGGATGGCCGCTGACGGCGATTCTCACTCCTGATGGCAGGCCGTTCTTCGGCGGGACATATTTCCCACGTGATGACCGTTATGGCAGACCGGGCTTTGAGCGCGTGCTTCGTACGCTTGCGGATGTGTGGAAGAGCAAGCGTGGCGATGCGCTTGAGACTGCGGGCAGCGTGCTGGCGGCGATCGAGCATGGTGAAAGCTTTTCCGGGCGCGGCGGCTCGCTTGGTCTGGAATTGATCGACAAGCTGGCGACGAGCGCGGTGAACCAGTTCGATCCGAGGAATGGCGGATTTGGCACCCAGCCAAAGTTTCCGCATCCGGCAGCGCTCGATCTGTTGATCGATCTTGCTTCCCGCACTGGCAATGAAGCGGCGAAGCAGGCTGCCGCGGTGACTCTGAGCAAGATGGCTGCCGGTGGGATCTACGATCACCTCGGCGGTGGGTTCCATCGCTATTCGGTGGATGACCGCTGGGTGGTGCCGCATTTCGAGAAGATGCTCTATGACAATGCCGAGCTACTGAAGAACTATGTGCATGCCTTTCAGTCGTTCGTCGATCCAGAGTTTGCGCGTGTCGCCAAGGACATCGTGCGCTGGATGGATGAGTGGCTTACGGATCGCGAGCTGGGCGGCTTTTACGCTTCGCAGGATGCCGATGTTTCTCTGGATGACGATGGGGATTACTTTACATGGACGCTTGAAGAAGCTGCGGCTGTTTTGACGGAGAACGAGATGGCAGTCGCCGGAGTGTATTTCGATATCGGCGAGCTGGGCGACATGCACCACAATCCGAAGAAGAATGTGCTGCATATGAAATACACGGTGGATGAGGTTGCGCAGCGACTCTCACGCAGCGTGGATGAAGTGCGGCACGATCTGGAGTCGGCAAAGAAAAAGTTGTATGAAGCGCGGTTGCAGAGGACGACTCCGTTTGTGGATAAGACCGTCTATACGAGCTGGAACGCGCTCGCTGTTTCCGCTTACCTGGAGGCGTCCCAGGTGTTGCAATTGGCTACTCCGCGCGATTTTGCGCTGAAGACGCTGGACCGCATCTTGCGCGAAGGCTGGAGCGCTGAGGCAGGGTTGGCGCATGTGATTGCTTATTCGGATCAGCAGCAGGCGCGGCAACGGGTGGCCGGCGTTCTGGACGATTACGCATTTCTGGTGCACGCCTGTGTGGATGCGTGGCAGGCTACCGGGGAGATGCGTTACTACACCGTCGCGATGGAGATCGGCGAAGCGATGGTTGCTCGTTTCTACGATGCAACTGGTGGCGGATTCTTCGATACTGAAACATCAACCGGCGAAGTGCTGGGCGCTCTCGTCGCGCGCCGCAAGCCGCTCCAGGATACGCCGACTCCGGCGGGTAATCCGTCAGCTGCGGCTGCACTGCTGCGGCTGGAGGCTTTGAGCGGGCGAGAGGATTTTCGCGAGAAGGCTGAGGATACGCTGGAGCATTTTGGCGGTATTGTCGAGCACTTCGGCCTGTATGCCGGGACGTATGGGCTGGCTCTTGCGAGATTGCTGCTGGCTCCTGTGCAGGTTGTCGTCATCGGCAGTGACGAGCACGCTCCGCACTTAGCGGCTATGGCTACGGCGCGTTATGCGGTGAACAAGAGCGTCATTGCCTTACGACGTGAACAGGTACTGGCCGAGAATCTCCCTCCGGTGCTGACGGAGACGCTGCCCGCGTTACCTATGTTGCGGGAGCAGGGAAGTTTCGCGGTTGTCTGCCAAGGGAATAGCTGCAAGCCTCCTATCCGGGATGCTGAGGGATTGTTGCGGGAGCTGAGTGGGGTCTGAGCCTGCCTTTTTACCGAAATCGCTTTCAAGGGTTTATGACGGAAGCTTCGTGCGGGACCGCGAAGATTTTCAGTGGCCTGTAGGACTGAAGAAGCAGGCCTAGCTATGCAAGGCTTCGCATGGACGTTGTCCGCGCGGGTCCTTCGACTTCGTGCTTCGCACTCCGCTCAGGATGACGGCATACTGATAAGGCTGCGTTCAGAATAACGACATAGCGATGATGCTGCGCTCAGGGTGGCGACAGAGCCCGGCGATGGATTTTGCCCTACATGCCTTGGCCGGTGAAGGGATTGATCTCGTTAGGTTTGGCGGTGGTGGGGTCGATAGCTGTGACTTTGGCTCCGGCTTCGGTGGTTTGCAGGCTGATGGGACCTTTTGAGCCGTAGACGCGAAGAGGATCGCCGGGGAGCATCCCGTGTTCGGCGAGGGCGATGCGGATGCGTCGCTGGGTTTCACGCATGGCGGCCCATTGCTGGTCGGCCTTGGTTTTGAGCTGCAAAGGATAGATGACCTGTGAGCCTTTGATGTTATCAACGCCAAGCAGGACCGGATCGCTGATGAAGACGTCTTTATAGGCAGGATCGTTGCGGACACCGAGGGCCACTTCCTTGAGCAGAGCAAGCACTTCGTCGGGATTTGCGGAGAAATCGACCGAGACATTAATCGTGGCGACGGAGTAATCGCGAGTAAGATTGGCGACGGTAGTGATCTGGGAATTGGGTATGACGTACAGTGTTCCGTCGCCGTCGCGAACGGTGGTTTTGCGGAGAGAGAGTGATTCGACAATACCAGTGAGGCCAGCGAGACGGACCTTGTCGCCGACGTTGTACTGGTCTTCGACAAGAATGAGGACGCCGTTGAGGCAATCTTTTACTATGGTCTGCGCAGCAAGGCCGATGGCGACTCCGGCGACTCCGGCGCTGGCGAGGAGTGGCTCAAGTTTAAAACCGAGCAGCGGCAGCACTTCGAGAGCGGCGAGGAAGACGATGAAACCGATGCCGGTGGCGCGAATTACGGACGTGAGCGTCCGCACCTGTGCGAGCCGCGCGCCGCTGGCGGAATGGCGTTCGGTGACGCGTACGATGCGGTGTGTAATGGCTTTGAGGACGCGGACCATGATCCAGGCGAAGACCGCGGTGACGGCGATTTTCGGGAGTACACGGTAGGCGAAGTCCAATACGTCGTTGAAGAACTTGGCGTCGAGCCGGGAGAGAGGGCCACCGGGAGCGAGAGGCGAGAGTGCAGAATGCATATACATAATGACCATAACCGCTGTTTCTATAATGATCTGATGCGATGTTTCGATGCGAGTCTGTACCGGCTCCGATTGCTTGCCGTCGTGATTATTTTCGGTGGCGCCCTTTCCTCAACGCAGGCCCAGGTCCAGCCACAGACCATTCCGGCGCCACGCATTCCGGGCTCGCCTGCACAGGCTCCCAATTCCAGCGATGAAAACGATCAGGACCCGATGGCGCACCGCGCCATGGTGCAGCAGGCGCAAAGACGGAATGAGCTTCGACAGCAGGATATCGTGAAGGATACCGATAAGCTATTTTCACTGGCGCAGGAGTTGAAAACCGAGGTGGATAAAAGCAATAAAAATGAGATGTCAGTCTCGGTAATCAAGAAGGCAGAGGAAATTGAGAAGCTAGCAAAGTCGGTAAAGGAAAAGATGAAGGGAAACTGACTACCTGAATTTTGCTTCGCCAGACGGAAGATGGGTCGTATGATGTTTCGACAACCCGGGAGCAGTTACGGTTGTTGCAGTGCCTTGTTGTGATCACATTCTCAACGGAGGTCGCATGTCAGCAGAAACACTCAGCAACACTGTCAAACGTGGAACCGGACTGGCGATTGTCTGGGCCATAGTTCTGATTCTTTGCGGCATTATCTCGCTTACACTGCCGATCATGGCTGGAATCAGTGTGGCCATCGTCATTTCCATCTTGATTATGATTTCGGGTGTCATTCATTTGACGACTGCCGCAGTAGCCGGAAGCCTGGGTGGTTATCTCTGGCGGACGCTGGTCGGGATTGCTTACATTGTCGGCGGCATCTGGCTCTTCATGCATCCGGTCCTAGGACTGGTGTCATTCACGCTGGTGCTCGGCCTCATCTTCCTGATAGAAAGCGTGTTTGCGATTATCAGCTACTTCCCGATGCGGAGCATAGGCGGTTCGTCTTGGCTGCTTTTCGACGGCATTATCACCTTCATCCTGGCGTCTCTTGTCCTTATTCACTGGCCTTCGAGTTCGGCCTGGGCGATTGCGACGATTGTGGGCGTGAACCTGATTCTCAGCGGTATTTCGCGTTTGATGGCGCAGTTTGCGCTGCGGTGCGTTGCCGGCGCGCTAGCGTGAGAGCCGCGTGAGTTGCGGACATCGTGTTGTCTGCCTTTAAGAGGGCAAAGACGTTGCGGGCATTGGCCGATACGCAACGCAATCTTCATCAAACTGGCGTAGGATGTTCCGTTGACCTAACAGAAGCACAGGAGCATCCTCACATGGCTACTGCTACCACCACTGTTCTCGCCAAAGTTGTTACAGGCGGCAGTTTCCTGATTGAAGAACGCCAGCCAGCCGATGTTTTCACACCCGAAGATTTTTCTGACGAGCAGAGACAGATTGCCGAAACCGCAGCGCAGTTTGCGGCGAACGAGGTCCTTCCGGCAGCCGATGACATTGAGGCTAAGCATTTTGATGTGACGCGTGGCCTGCTGAAAAAAGCCGGTGACCTGGGATTGATGGCGGTTGATGTTCCGGAAGAGTATGGCGGGCTGGCGATGGATAAGGTCACGTCGGCGATTATTGCTGACCGGATGTCCGTGCTGGCCAGCTTTTCAGTAGCCTTCAGTGCACATGTTGGCATCGGTACGCTGCCTATTGTCTGGTACGGGACGGACGCGCAGAAGGAGAAGTATCTTCCAAAACTGGCGAGCGGTGAGTGGATCGCGGCTTATGCGCTGTCGGAGGCGTCATCCGGTTCCGATGCGATGAACATTCGAACGCGTGCTGTGCTTTCGGAAGACGGCAAGCACTATGTGTTGAATGGCGAGAAGATGTGGATTACGAATGCGGGCTTTGCCGACCTATATACCGTATTCGCAAAGATTGCCGATCCCAACGATCCCGAATCAAAGAATGCGAAGATGTCGGCGTTTTTGATTGAGCGCAATACGCCGGGACTAACGGTTGGCGCTGAGGAACACAAGCTGGGGATACGCGGGTCATCGACCTGTCCGCTGATTCTGTCTGATTGCACGGTGCCTGTCGAAAACCTGTTGGGCGAGGCAGGGAAGGGACATCACATTGCGTTCAACATTCTCAACATTGGACGCTTTAAGCTGGGAGCAGCCTGCGTGGGCGGCGCGCGGACTTCTCTGGCAAACGGGATCAAGTATGCAAAAGAGCGCAAGGCTTTTGGGAAATCGATTGGTGAGTTCGGGCTAATTCAGCAAAAACTCGCGGATTCAACGGCGCGCATTTTTGTGGGCGAGGCGATGACATACCGGACGGTGGGCATGATTGATGCTGCGCTGACTTCGATTCCGGAGGGCGAGGCGCACAACTCGCGTGAAATACAGAAGCGCATTGAAGAATACGCGGTGGAGTGCTCGATTCTGAAGGTGTGGGGATCGGAGATGCTGGATGCGGTGGTGGATCACGTGGTGCAGATCTACGCGGGATACGGTTACGTAGAAGAGTATCCGGCAGAGCGTGCGTATCGTGATTCGCGCATCAATCGAATTTTCGAAGGCACGAATGAGATCAACCGGCTTATTATTACCGGCTTTCTGATGAAGCGGGCGATGACGGGGCAGGTGCCCTTGCTGGCCGCAATCAAGCAGCTGATGGATGAAGTGATGTCGCCACCTTCGCCAAATTTTGATGATGCGGCGGAGGATGCACTTTCGCGCGAAGCGGCAATGCTGGTAAATGCGAAGAAGCTGACGCTGCTGGCTGCGGGGGCTGCGAGCCAGAAGTACATGAACTCGCTTGCGGACCAGCAGGAAATTATGGCCGACCTGGCCGATATGCTGATGGAGATTTATGCGGTGGAGTCGGCGATTCTGCGGGCTCGCAAGATGGGCAGCCATGCTGCGGCGATTCGAGCGACACAATACTATGCCGCCCATGCGATGACGATTCTTGAACCGGCGGCGCGGAGGGTACTGGCTGCGGTAGCCGAGGGCGATATGCTGCGGACACAGCTAGCGATTCTGCGGCGGCTGGTGAAACATGAGCCAGCGGATACGATCGCGATTGGCCGCGAACTGGCTCGAACTACGCTCGATGCGGGAAAGTATCCACTCTGAGCATTAGTCGATTGCGTAAGAGCTGACGATGGTGTCAACGATGTGGCGTCCAATGGCCAGCGATGCGGTGGCTGCGGGTGAAGGGACGTTGCAGACATGAACGATGCCATCGGTGTAGGCGAAGCGAAAATCATCGACCAATTTGCCGTCGCTGTCGAGAGCCTGTGCGCGGACACCTGAGCCGCCGGGGACGAGGTCGTCTCCAGTTAGTTCCGGCATGAGACGCTGCAGTGCGCGGACGAAGGCGGCCTTGCTCCAGGAGCGATGGTATTCTCCCACAGACGTGCGCCAGTATTTTGCGGCCATGATCCAGAAGCCGGGGAAAGTCACGCTTTCAACTAAGTCGCGCGGCTGGAAGGATGTCTTCGAATAGCCTTCGCGCTTGAGGGCGAGGACTGCATTGGGACCTGCTTCTACGCCGCCTCCGATGCGCCGGGTGAAGTGCACGCCGAGGAAGGGAAAACGCGGATCGGGTACCGGATAGATGAGGCCCTTGACGTAGTGGTGTTTTTCGGGGGCGAGGTCGTAGTATTCGCCGCGAAACGGGATGATGGCGAGATCGAGCCTGGCGTTGGCGAGGCGGCTGATGCGATCGCTGTGCAGTCCGGCGCAGTTGATGACGAGATGGGCTTCCAAGGCGCCCTGTGACGTTTCGACGACGGTGCGGCTGCCATTTCGCTTGAGGCCGGTGACTTCGTGTGAGAGGCGGATTGTGCCCCCGGCGGCGATGATAAGTTCTGCGTATTTCTGTGCGACGCGGGAGTAATCGACGATGCCGGTGCGGGGAACGTGGATACCCTGAATTCCGGCAGCATGCGGCTCGATTTCACGGATCTCGCCGGCGTGGAGCATACGGAGGCCTTCGAGGCCATTGCCCTGGCCGCGGAGGTAAAGCTCCTTGAGGCGGGGCAGCTCATCATCGCTGGTGGCGACGATGACTTTGCCGCAGATTTCATAGGGGATTTCGTTCTGTTGACAGAAATTGGCCATCGCCTTTGCGCCCTCGACGCAGAGGAGGGCTTTAAGGCTGCCGGGCTTGTAGTAGATGCCGGAGTGGATAACGCCGCTGTTGTGGCTGGTCTGATGACGCGCTACGGCTGCTTCTTTTTCGATGATGCTGAGGACGATGCCAGGAAAGCGGCGCGTGAGTTCAAGGCCGGTTGCGAGCCCGACGATTCCGCCCCCAATAATGGCAATTTCGTTTGGTGCCTTAGGCATAGGTTTGTAACAGCAACAGGCTCAAATGGAGGGAGGATTTATTCGGAAGCGGCGCGCAAGGTGGTGCCATTTGGCCGCTGGCTCGGGCTTCGGAGCGGCGTCGGGCCAGCCTTCTGGCTCTTCTTGAGCCATTCGGTGGCCAGCTGCTCTGCTTCGAGGAGCTGCTCCATAGTAAGCGCTTTGCCTACGCTCTTGCTGGTACGGGAAATCTGATGGCCTGCGATGAGATACCACTTATAAGCATGGATGAGGTCTTTTGCGTCGGTGCGGCGGGTCCAGTAATAGCGGGCGAGTTCAAGCTGCGCGGCCGGCACGCCCTGCTCGGCGGCGCGCTCGTATCCGACGAGGATGGAGGCGTTCTGCAGGTTCTTACCCACGTCTGTAGGCGCAGGCTCAGAAGAACTGGCGCGGCTGAGTGTCATAAACAGCAGTTCCACGCGGCTGGATACGCCGAGCTTGTCGTAGACGCGAAAGAGGTAGTTTTTGACGGTGTGTTCGCTGAGGGTGAGCTGCTTTGCGATTTCGCGGTTGGTTAAGCCCTGGGCGACGCAGGTGACGACTTCCATCTCGCGTTTCGAAAGTTGGTCAATACTCTGGGCGAGCGCGGCTGAGGGATTGGGCGAGGTAGCCAGAGCTTCGACGACGAGGCCCATCTGTTCGCTGTTCGCCCATATCTGGCCCTGGTGGACGCGCCTGATGCATTTGCTGAGGGTTTCGATCGAATCCTGTCGGCTGAGAACGCCACGGGCTCCAGCGCGAAAGGCGCCGAGAACGGATTCGGAGCGCGAAGTGTCCAGCAAAAGGACAGCGCGAAGATTCGGGTGTGATGAGTGCAGCTGTCTCAGGACCTCGAAGCCGCTGTCGGGCTGCCCGTTCAGGTCGGAACTGACAAGGAGAACATCGGCGCCCGGTAAATCAATCCGCGAGACAAGTTCCTGCGCATCGGTGCTGATCACTTCCAGATCGCCGTCGCGTCTGAGCGCGTCGGCGAGGAGCTGGGTGTGCAGCCGAGTGTCGTCGGCTACGAAAACCCGGATCGCGATCTCTGCATTTCTTGCGGACGTGATTCTACTCATGAAACCTCGATACCACTTCAGACAGATTCTCGGGGGAGTTGGGAGATGCCGGGATCAAACCAATGTTGCATCATACAATTCATGGGAGACGAATGTTTCCACTCCCCCGCAGATTGTGCAATCACGATGAATGATTGCGGATGTGTCAAAAAGCTGCATGATGCATTCATCATCACATGTGGTAATGGGTAAGTCTATATATTTTGCGGCAACTACACAGATTTCTCGAGCATGAAATCATATGAAAAATTGGCCGGTGATGCGTAGAAAAACACTGTTTTCATACGTCTATGGTTCTCCGGAGGCCATGTTCATTTGATTTCGGCGGATGCCATTTATGAGAATATCGTCTCTAAGTCGTATTCCTCC
>Ga0206951_1188_pt1 | contig 12844 bp, 11 predicted proteins | sample Alteio_BWOrgHeat_38_FD_152974 | JGI IMG/M metagenome (GOLD analysis project Ga0206951, IMG submission 152974) | Enriched cells from forest soil in Barre Woods Harvard Forest LTER site, Petersham, Massachusetts, United States -... | ecosystem: Environmental > Terrestrial > Soil > Temperate forest >... | reverse complement strand
AAGTGATTCGGGATTTATTGGAGAAGACATTGCGGCACCGGTGTCCGCCGGGCATCAAAATGGAATTTAGCATGAAGGAAGGCGGCTCGCCGTATGCGGTGATTCCGCCGAATCGCCCGAACACCCCGCCGGACCAATCGCCGGTGTTGGCGCGGGCGTTTGCGTCGGCGGACGCGGCGATTACGGAATGTTTTGGCAAACCGCCGCTGTATTTGCGCGAAGGCGGGAGCGTGCCGATCATCGGGCAAATCAAACAGCAGACGGGGCTGGACTCGCTGATGATTGGATTATTTACGCCGGAGGATAATCTGCACGCGCCGGACGAGAGCTTCTCGCTGGATATCATGGAGCGCGGCGTGAATGCGTATGCGAAACTGCTCAAGGGTTTGGCAGCGGGATAAGGAAATTTTTATTTATCCAGTGTTAGGATTTTTGCGTTTGCGGGCTTGTCATGGGTGAGTGGAAAAGACAGCCTTATTGGGTAGTTTGGTCGCTGGCTTAACCGCCAGAGCAGTTCAATTCCCACGCGCAGATCGTATGGTGGTCGCGCGCTGCGTTTGCTCGCCACGGCGGCGCTTTCTTTTGGGGTGAGCATCTTGCTCACGATAGTTTTGCTGGCCAAAGCCTCACCGATGCGAGTCGTTGTATTTGACAATTATCCCACACCCGATGGCACCACGGTTGGCTTTACTTTACTGGCCTTGTTCGTGGCGTTTGCGGCCCCACTGGCGGCACTCATTTATGGGCTGCGCCATGGATGGATGACGTGGCGAATTTTGGGCGCGTCCTCGGCGCTGGCCATCGGCACGTTCATTTATTTGGTGATGGACGATGCGGAGGTGATTTTGCCCGCAACGCTGGACGAACTGGCCCCAGCGCGACCGGGTGATGGCGAGAGCAACCAGGTAGTGTTGCGGTACGCCGGAAAGAAGCCGCAGGAAGTTTTAAAGTTGGATGATAAAATCTATTATAATAGTCGATGGACCACCGATTTAAACGGGAAGGAAAGTGACGCAGCCATACTCACCCAGCATCGGGATGAAATCGAAACCGCCTGGACGCAGGTGGCGGAGTTGCACCAATGGTTCACCGAATTGTCGGCGTTCCCGCGGATAGGAGATTTAACGCAGGGGGCCGCTGACGCAATACCGCCGTTTGCGGTCATCCGCACTTACGTGCGGGTGGCTTGTGCCAAGGCCGAATTACTGGCGCTCGATGGCAAGGGAGACGAGGCGCTGGGTATTTTGCGGCAGGTTGAAGATGTTGCCCAAAAAATGCAGGCCACGTCACGTACTTTGGTGCGGATTATGATCGTGATGGTGATGGAAAAGGCTGTGCTGGATAAAGTGCCCTTTGTTTTGGCGCATGGGGCAAGTACGCCTACGGCGAGGCAGCAATTTGCCACGACATTGAGTGCGGGACTGACAGGAACGGAAGGCGCGCGGCGGATGACGATGGTGGAGTTTGTCGCGATGACGGCGCCACTGCTGCTTAACGAGCCGATTAGCCCGCTCTTGACCGTCACCCACCCCGACAGTCCCGCGCACTACCTGCTGGATGCGCCGCTCAAGTTGATTGATCCGCTATTAATGAATCCCAAAGCCACAGTGAATCTGGCGGGCAATTATTTTAGCACGCTGGCGGACAAGGCGGCGCAACGCGATATCGCCGGGATGACCGCGCAAAGCGACCAATTTGAACTCACGAGCCGCGGGGCCGTGCCCGTCAAAAATATTGAAGGACGTCAGATACTTTCCATGATCGTGCCCGCCTATGCCAAACTGGTAGGGCAATACTGGAAGGTTCAGGACGAAATTGGCGCGACGCTGGCCAACCTTAAGGCCACGGAAGCAACCCACTAACGTGGACTGGAAAAGGTGCCGAAACCCGGTTAAAAACCCTATGGCGGGCCGTAATATTTACTATTGCCAAGGGGGGAGGGGGTGGCATACTCCGCGCCGGATGCGGAGGTATTCGGCCTTTGCCATGGTAAATTGTCAGTTGATTCCAAAGTCAGGGACAGTTTGAAATCCGATGGACGGAAACAAGACAAGGCCAACTCCCCCCAAAGCTCAGACAAGTCAATGGAAAACAAGTTGTTTGTAGGCAACCTCTCGTGGGATGCCGTGGAAGATGATCTGCAAGAACTGTTCGGCAAGGCCGGCACCGTCTCGGAAGTCGCCGTGATGCGTGACCGTTTTACGGGTCGCGCGCGCGGATTCGCGTTCGTGACGATGTCGTCGGAAGAAGAGGCCAATGAAGCCATTCGGCAGCTCGAAGGGCAGGAATTCATGGGTCGTCCGCTGAAGGTCAACATTGCCCGCCCGAAAGAAGACCGCCCCGCGTACGGTGGCGGTGGTGGTGGCGGCGGCGGTTACGGTGGCGGCCATGGCGGCGGTCACGGTGGCGGCCATGGTGGTGGCCACGGTGGCGGTTACGGCGGCGGTGGCGGCCAGCGCAAATCGTTCGATCGTCGGCGCTCCTTTGACCGCGGTGGTCGCGGCCAGGGTGGCGGTGGCGGCGGTTACGGTGGTGGCGAAGGCGGCGGCGAACAGTACTAAGTCGGTTTCCGTATTCTACCCCCCGGCGTGGTCCTGCTCAGGGCTGCGCCAGCGACAAAGACGCTTTGGCGAATGCCATGGCGGGAGTGGAATGTTTTCCAATACAAGCCGGTCTGGATGAAAAATCCGGACCGGCTTTTGTGTTTTTATACTCAGCTGGCAGGATGGAGAATGTCCACCTGCTCCATGCCTTAACTTTTTTTGGTTAAAGGCAGGGGCTTGAACAACAGCCACTCGGTTTCGCCGAATTTCACGTGTGAGACGGTCATAGGGCCGTAAGTTTCGGCGAGGATTTTTTCCAGTCCGTCAATCGTCAGCGGGCGGACGCTGGGATCGTCCATTTGGCTGGCGGTAAAGGCAATCAAACCAGGTTTTTCGCTTCCAATGCCTTCGTAAAAATATCCACCATCCAGCGGCGAGGACAGATCCACGGAAAATAACTCATCTTTGATTTGCGCCCATAAAGCTTTGAGCCGGCCCGGCGGTTTACCTGCGGAAGTGGTGGGCGGGGATTTTTCGTCCAGGAAGATGCGGGTGGCGTTGCGCAATTGAAAAAAAGTGAGTTGCGGAAATTCCTTTTGCAGAAACGGATAGTATAGCTGGTCGCCATAATGGTAGTTGCCCCAAAAATGAAACGACGCTTCACCCAAATCATTTTGGCCGGAAGAAGTCCAAAAGGCCAGCCGGGAGCCGGGAACCTCATACGGTTGCAAGCCGGCTTTGGTTGCCGCGATTTCCCGGGAACGAACCTCAACCAATGACAGACGGGATTTGTTTTCCAGATAGACGCCCGCCAGCAAAGTAACGACAGCCAATATCGCCAGAAACCATGACGGGCCGGTCAGCCAATTTTTAGGAGTAGCGGCCGATGGGCGGAGCTGAAAACAAAATAACGCGGCCAGTGGAAAAAACAGTGCGCTGGGCGCAAGGTTGCGCAAGACGACACCCGGGTCTACATCAATATCGAGCGCCGTAGTCGCGCAATAAATAAAGGAAAGTAGCAGCAAGCCGAGAAACGCCGCCGCAGAACGGGCATCAAAAGCGCCGGACGGCAGAGGGGAATCAGATGGATTTATTTTACTTCGGAAAAGATTGAAGGTGGTGAAAATAAACAGTCCGGTGACGATGATAAAAAGCAGGGTTAGGAGGGGATTGGCATTGAACAGTAATCCGGCGGCATGGGCCAGGGCGGCAGGGACACCGCGGCTGGCCACATGGGCATCCGGTCGCTGGAGGGTTTTATACCAGATGGCCAAAAACTTCAACCAGGAGGGGGTGATTCCGAGTATAAACGCAGCCGTCAAGCCGATGGCCAGGAACAGCATCTTCCGAATCGCCAGCCAAGCTTTCCCGTGGAAGCCTGTCCAGGGTAAGGCGGGTTGGAGCAATTGGCCGACAAAAATCCCTCCAAGCGCCGCAGCGGCGAAGGGGGCAAACGTCATCTTGACCGCCAAGACCAAACCCAGGCCGGCTCCGGCCAAAATCAACTGACGCCTGGAAACCGGGCTTGGCAGCGTAAAAAGATGCCAAAGCAGCGCACTGACGGGCAGGCCGAGGGCGATGGTGAATGAATCAGCGCCAAAATAATTGCTATAGGACAGCCAACTAGGCCAGCCCAAGGCCAGAACCAGAACCAGCGCCCCAATGCCCAGCGGCAAGTTTTGCAACAGGCGCTTCCAGAAAAAAAGCAAACCGCCGATGGACGCGAGGGCGACGATGAAATAGCAGAGGTTAAAAAAGTGCTGGGTCTGGCCCAGTTCCGGGCCAACCAGTTTTAACACCACGGCCGCCAAATAATAAATCAGCGTGCCAGGGTGGTGGAGTCCGGTGGGTTTTCCGTCCAGGACCAAACGCGCATTGTAGTAATAATCGGGTTCGATATCCGTTAAAAAAACATAATAGGGACGTGGGGAGACGAAGGTGAACAGGGCAAACACGGCCAGCGGAACAACTACGCAAAGGCCGGGGAGAAACCAGCGGGAAATCACCTTGGTGGTTGGCGGAGTTTGGGGCATGGATTTGTGGGGAAATTTAAATTGGTACTTCGATATAACCATGCGGAGACACGGATTCAATGGCGGCAATTATTTCGGGGATTTTCCGCTGAATTTTGGGCCAACTGGTAGAGCGCAATACCACGATGGCAATTTTTCGCTCCGCGAGATTTTGCTGATATTGCAGGCCGGCGTCGGTTGTGACCAGGATTTCGTAGCCCGCCTCTTCGGCCGCTTTGAGCAGTTCACCATTCTTGAGGCGGTCCCAGCCCAATTCGTAGGCGGTGGCAATCGAGTGCGAGGGCAGCAGCTTTCGCAGTGGAACCGGCGTGCCCTGGTCGAAAAGAATTTTCACGCCGAGACCAGGCTTTGGGCTGCTTGTTCCAGCACTGCATCCACCTGGGCGCGGGTGACGCCGGGGAACCATTCGAGAAATTCGCTGACCCGCGCGCCGCTCTCGATATTTTCAAACAACGCGGCCACGGGCACGCGGGTATTTTTGAAAACCCAGGCCCCGCTCACCTTGTCGGGAGAACGCTCCACCGCCGGGCAACGGGACCAGTCCAGCATAGGGGGAAAGTTAGCGCGGATTACTAGGTATTGCAATCTCAACGTGATCCGACATTTGGTTCTAAGTTTTGGTGATTTTAAATTGCAGTCATATCCTGAGTTTGGCAGAAATGAAGTTTGTAATCTAGGTATATGATCTATGTTTGCTGTCTTGAAATCCATCCTCGATTTCTTACGAGAAATTGGAACTAATCTTATCAGCGACTTGATTTGGGTTATTATCACTTTGCTGATTATTGATGTTCGCTTAAAAAGACAGGAAGCAAAGAAATGGCGTCCAGCAAAAGCAGTGCTTTCAAAGCAACTCCTAAAAACATATTTTATTGGGTCTGAGGCTAGTTATTATGTTGTAGCTCCATTTTTAATTTTACCCAAGAGTCCTAGTCCAATACCGCTTGAGAGGATTGCTTTAGAATTGCTTCAGAAGTATTCAAGGCAGCTGGAACGCTGTCATACAGCCCTCGAAGTTAGTAATGTAGCGTTGGATGCCGAGGAAATGTCGCTTGTGTCAGAATTTTTGGAATCTGCGGATCTTTTAAATGGCAGGCTAAAGTTTCTTAACTCCATGCTTATGCCACAAAATAAACAAGTAGATTTCATTTGTGATTCCCCCATACCGTTTTTACAAAAAATGGAGATCGTGGCATCGCATTTTCGTAAATTATTTCCAGAACAATGGTATGACTTTAATGTTGTTCCTCAAAACCCCAAACATATTGATGAACTAAATAATGCATATGAAAAAGCGCGTTTCCCGGCTTCAAATTTATTCCTTACGCCAGACAGCTTTGTTTATAGAGAAGGCAGAGTTCCCTGCGTGCCTGATATAGATCATCTTCGCCGTATCCCCACTGGGAATGTTCCTGTCGGTCTAACGATAGGGGTGCTCGATACAACTACTTAATTGGCGCAACACCCAATCCCTGCTCCAACCGCTCCTGCAAAATCTCCACCAATCCCGGATGCGAACCGAGCGTTTCGGTATGGGCGATTTTTAATTTCGGATGGCGGGATTGGGCGGCGTGGGAGATTTGCTCAATGTCGCCGCCGGGGCCGGCGTGGCGGCCGGGGAGGAGAAATAATTTCGCGACGATGACTTCGCCGGTGGAAAATTCCGGGGCGTCCAAAAGTTTTTCCAAGAGTGGCTCATTGAAATCGTATTCGGGTTCGGGGCGGCGTTCCATGGAGCAGGGGGCGACGACACGCGCAAAGTCGCCGAGCAACTTGTGGGTTTGATGAGCGACAAGTTCGCGCACGGCATTCACGGTTGGCAGTGGTGACCCATGGTCCACGACGGCAACGGCGGGGCGGCCAAAATGATTTTTTGCGGCACATTCGCGCACGCGGTCAGCAAGTATGTGGGCGAGGCGGTTGTCCTGCGGTTTAGTCGTATCCACCAAACAGGGAGCCACGCGGACCCGGAGGGTGGGCCAGGGTTGGCGCGAGTGCCGCACGCGTTCGGGCAGGTAATCCGTCAACGCGCCACTGGGGCCGAAAAATAAGGGCAAAATGAGGATATCCAAAAGCCCCCGCCCAGCCAATTCGCGCAGCGTGGGCACCAAAATCTCCGCGGGTTTATTATCCAGCAAAGCGGGGTCAATGGCGCTGGAATGGAGCATGGAAACGGGCCGGACCGGGCATTGGGCGGCCTGGGCCAACTGCTGCGCCAACGTCCGCAGGGCGAGGGTGGCGGCGGGTTCCAGCGAGCCGTTATCGACGAGGAGGACGGCGGGTTTGGGCGCTGGGGGTGGATTTGGCATGGAGTCGGCTGTATAAAACAACGTTGCGTGGGTAAAATCCGCGTGAAAAACTACTTGCACGCCCGCGTATTTTGGGCGTACTTAATCCCTTTAATCCACATCTTTTCAATGCGCAAACACTACCAGCTCACTCTCGCTCTCTCATTCGTACTACTGCTGCTCGGCGGTTGCAAGGGCATGCAGTCCCCGGACAAGTCGTCGACCGTCACCTCGCCGGGCACCTTTGGCCCCCGCTATAATCCGAATGGAGACAGCGCCTTTGTGTCGCCGACGAATGGCGAGCCCATCAACAGCATTTCCCCAGCCGACGGTACGGGACGCGGTGATTCGTTGCCGGGCAACATCGATTGGTCAAATCCCCCGGCGAACCTGGTACTGGCTACGGTGCATTTTGGCTTCAATCAGTACAACATTGAGGCGGCAGACCGCAAGTTGCTCGACGCAGCGGCCAAGTCCCTCGCGGCTGACCCGACGGCGCACGTGGTGGCCGTGGGCCATTGCGACTGGTATGGCTCGGAGCAGTATAATCTGGCCCTGGGCGAACGGCGCTCGAACAGCGTGAAAAATTTCGCGGCCAAGAGCGGCGCCTCCGCTGCACAGATTGAAATTTTGTCGATGGGCCAGTATGGCGCCACACCGGATGTGAAAAAGGATTCAGCCGAAGCCAAGCACGACCGCCGGGTGGACTTGGTAAAGATTCCCACCGGGGTGACGTTGCCGAGCGGCCCGCCCGCCAGCGCAGCGGCTCCGGTTACGGCGGCTCCGTAAGGAACGTCGCCCACAGGCGGCTAAGCCCGCCAGGCAAGGAAGAAGCGGTCGCGCCGGGACAAATCCCGCGCGCTTTCCGTTTTCGCATAAGCCAGACGCCCACCGAGGGTGGTCGCGGTGGCGATTTCCGACAGTGGCGCGTGGTGCGCGAGACCGGTTTCCAACGCCAGCAAGCCGCCGGACTCCAGAATAGCAGGGGCAGCCTGCACGATAGCCCGCAAATCGGCGAGGCCGTGTTCATCCGCGACCAAGGCGGCGCGCGGTTCCCAGTCGCGTACTTCCGGCGCGGCGGTGGTCCATTCTTCCTCAGTCAAATAGGGCGGGTTGGCGGCGATGACACCAAAGGAGCCGAGTTGGGTGAGGCCCTCCGGCCAGCGGGAGCAGGAAAAGGTGATGCGGTCGGCCAGGCCCAGCGCGGTGGCATTGGAGCGGGCGAGGGCCAGGGTGTTTTCGTCGGCGTCGATAGCGGTCACTTTACAATCTGGCCAACGTCGGGCCATGGCCAGGGCGAGGACGCCGGTGCCGGTGCCCAAGTCCAATGCTGCGGCGGGCGGGGTGGTGACACGGGCAAAAATCAATTCCGCCAGTTCCTCGGTTTCGGGCCGGGGGATGAGGGCCCGGCGGTCGCACGTGACTTCAAAATCAAGAAAACCAGTGCGCCCGGCGATATATTGCCGGGGTTCGCGACGGCCCCGGCGGGCAACATGGTCACGGAGAGTGGTTAATTGTGCCTCGGTCAGCGATTGTTCGAAGCGCAAAAACAAATCGAGTCGGCGGCAGCCCAAGGCGGTGGCGATCAGTAATTCGGACTCCAATTTGGCTTGGGGAATATCCCGATTGGCGAGGAACTGGGTGGTTTTTTGCAGGACTTCAAGGACGGTGGGCATGGGTGGCTGGGCGCAATATATGCTTTTCTTCCCGGCCTTTTTGCAGCATAAATGTCGCCAGCGCAATAGCCTAGCCAAAACGGGGGTACCCCAGGCTGGGCAGTTAATGTTGGATTATCGGAGACCACTGCCATGACGATGATGACACCGACGGCGAGCCAAGCAGCCGTCAGCACCAAAGCCGCACCGAAAAAGGCTTCCTTCGCTGAGCGCCAGGCCCTGGCCAAACAAAAGGCGTATGAGAAGGCCGCGCATCGGAAGAAGATCAAGCTGGCGGAAGTCACCGCGTTCACGCAGCAGTTGTCCTCCATGTTGCAAGCGGGCTTGCCGTTGGTGAGTGCGCTGGAGGCTTTGATGGATCAGGTGGAGAATCCGGTGTTCAAGATCGTCGTCCGCGAAGTGCGCAATGACATTTCCGGCGGCACGAGTTTTTCCCAGGCGGTGCGTAAATTTCCCAATGCCTTCCCCAATTTGTTCATCTCCATGGTGGAGGCGGGCGAGGCGTCGGGCGCGCTGGCGGACATCATGGGCAAGGTGGCGGAATATTTTGAAAGCTCCCTGAAGCTGCAGAAAAAGGTCAAAAGCGCGATGACTTACCCGATTTCCGTCATCACGATGGCTTGCGGACTGGTGTCCATTTTGTTGATCAAGGTGATTCCGGTGTTCGAGGAAATGTTCAGCAGTTTCAATGCAAAGCTGCCGGCGCCGACGCAGTTCCTGATTGATGTGAGCCACTTTCTGGGTTCGTGGTGGTGGGCGCTCCTGCTCGGCGGCTACCTGTTCATGCAAGGCTTCAAGCGCGTGACGTCGACGCCGAAGGGCCGCGAGATGAAGCACCGGGTGATGTCCAAGCTGCCCATCATCGGCAGCCTGACGCAGAAAATCAACGTCTCGCGGTTTTGCCGCACCTACGCCATTTTGCTCAAATCAGGCGTGCCGATTCTGCGCTCGATTGAAATCTGCTCGAAAGCCTCAGACAATATTTTCATTGAGAACGCATGCGTGGCCATCAACCGCACGGTGTCGTCCGGCGGCCAGTTGTCGGAGGTCATTGCCACGCAGCCGTATTTTCCGAACACAGTGAAACACATGATGAAGGCCGGTGAACAAACCGGCAACGTGGATGGGATGCTGAATAAAGTCGCGGACTACTATGACAACGAAATCGACAACATCGTCGGCTCGCTGACGTCGTTGATGGAGCCGTTGCTGATTTGCTTCCTCGGCGTGGTCGTTGGCGGCATCGTCATGGCGATGTTCATGCCGATTTTCCAATTATCCAACGTCGCGGGCAATGGTTAGAGAAATTTGATTACTTAGCCAGCGCTTCAACACATTCTTCAATCGGGTAGGTCCAGATTTCGGAGAGAGTCGGGTGGTACCAATGGGCGCGCAATAAGTCGTGGATAGTCGCATTCAAGGGCAGGGCGACGGCGGGGGCATGAATAAGCTCAGAGGCGTCGCGGCCCACACATTCCGCACCGAGGAGGTGGCCGTCGGGTTTGCGTGCGAAGATTTTCACGTAGCCGCGGCGGGCTTCCATGAGGATGGATTTGCCGTGGTCGTCGAAGGGGTAGGAGGCGCTGACGTAGGGGATGTGGCGGTCCTTAATTTGTTTTTCCGATAGACCAGCGCTGGCGACTTGCGGGTCGGTGAAAACTACTTTTACCAAATGGCTTTCGCTGACGGGCGTGGCGGGGCGGCCGAGGGCGTGGCGCGCGGCAGTTTCACCCTGCATAATCGCGACGTGGACGATTTCGTGCGGGCCGGCGCAGTCGCCCGCCGCATAGATGACAGGATTGCTGGAGCGCTGAAATTCGTCGGTCTGAACATGGCCGGAGGGGCTGAGGGCGACTTCGGCAAAATTAAGCCCAAGGTGTTTGGTTGCAGGCTCGCGACCGAGGGCGTTGAAAAGAGTTTTCGCTTCGCAAGTTTGGCGTTGGCCTTGGTGCGTAAAAACCACACGCGCGCCGCCATCCGGGAGTGGAGAAATTTCTTCGAGGTGTGTGCCGGTAAAGACGGTCATGCCATCGTCGCGGAGGGCTTTTTCGACGACCACGGCGGCTGCGGGGCTGTGTTCTTTGAGGATGTGCGGGCTGCGCTGGATGAGTGTCACTTTGCTGCCGATACGCTGGAGGAATTGCGCGAGTTCGCAAGCCACCACGCCACCACCGAGGACGATGACGGACTCAGGGGCGTGGGACAAATTCAGCACGTCATCGCTGGTGAGGGCGGTAACTTTATCCAGGCCTGGCACGGGCGGGCGGGCGATGACCGAGCCGGTGGCGACGAGGAAATGTTTGGCGGTGAGGATGGTGCCGTCGGCGAGCGTGATTTCGCGCGGACCGGTGAAGCGGGCGCGGTGACGGAATAATGGAAAGCGGCCGGACTCGAGCTGCTGCACACGGCATTCTGCAAATTCGGCGACGAGGCGGCGTTTGCGTTCTTGCAGCGCAGCGAGGTTGGCCCGGGCGGAGGGAATCTCGAGGCCGAAGACCGCGGCGTGTTGCGCTTGGTGGAGAACTTCGGCGGCGTAAATTAAAATTTTCGACGGCATGCAGCCGCGCAGGATGCACAGGCCGCCGAGCTCGGATGCGCCGTCGACCACCGCGACCTTGGCGCCGGCGTCGCAGGCGGTGCGGGCCCCGGCGTACCCGGCGCTGCCGCCGCCGACGACAATGAAATCAAAGGATTGAGGCATGGGAGAGCGTGGTTTTTCGTTCTATCGCGGGGTGGCTAAAAGTGATAGGATAAACAGTGTGATTAACCCCAAGGTTGAGCCAAGGCGCGGTAAAACACAAGTGTACGTGCCATGGACGTGGCGGGTAAGCCTCGTCGTGGTTTTGATAATGAGCACATTGCGGCTGGCTGCAGCGGATTCGCCAGCGGCACTGCCGTTACCAGCGTCGTATGATTTTCGGAATCCGCCGCAGGGGATATTTGACGACGAGTGGATGGAGGTGTTCATGGCTGGGCAGAAAATTGGTTATACCCATGATTTTTTTCGACGTGATGGCGACCGGATTTTCGGCGAACAGCACCAGTTGATGCGCTTGGGGCGGTTGGACAGTGTCCTCGAAATTTCCAGTGCAGTGCAGACGGAGGAGACCCTGGCCGGCGAGGCGCGTTCTTTCCATAGCGTGAGCCAACTGGCCAGTGCGCCGACGGTGGTGGATGGCCACGGCGACGGGAAGACTTTCACCGTCACGATGCAAACGGGCAATTATCACGAAGAAAAGCAAGTGACCTTTCCGCCGGGCACCTTGCTGCCGTGGGGCGAGGAGCGGCTGGCCCGCACCAAAGGATTTGCCCCCGGCACGGCTTATGATTTTCTGACTTATGACCCGTCGGATGATCCGTTTCAACCGTTGCCGGCGAAGGCAACGATTGGCGCCCAGGAGAAACTGCAGATCCACGGAAACTCGTTTGAAGCCGCGCGGATGAATACTCATGTGGCCTCAGCCAACGGGAGCGGGGGAATGGATTTGCTGTCCTGGGTGGATGGGGAGAATCGGACGATGCGGGCGACGGTGCCGATGGGCGGAATGACGATGGAGATGGATATGGCGACGAAAGAGCAGGCATTGGCGGATTTTCTGCCGAAGGATATTTTTGCCGGGTCTCTGATTCCGCTGGGCCAGGCCTTGCCAGAAGATGCGGCCACGGTGACGCTGCACTTGACCCGCAAAGACAACCAGCCGCTGCCGGCGCCACCGGAGTCGTTATCCGAGCATGGCACTGTCCAGAAGGATGGCAGCGTGTTGTTGATGTTGACGCATGACGGCGCGAAGGCTTCGGTTGCGCCAATTAAAGATCTGGCGCCTTATTTGGCCCGTAATTCTTTTCTCGACCTCAATGATCCAGTCTTGCACCGGCTGGCCGCCACGGGTGGGGGGAATGCAACTGACCCGCAGATGGTGGCGCGCAATTTGCGCAAATTCGTCGCCGACTTTATTACTGAAAAAGATCTGAGTGTGGGTTTTGCCACGGCGTCGGAAACAGCACAAAGCCACGAAGGCGATTGCACGGAGCACGCGGTGTTGCTGGCGGCGCTGGGGCGGCTGCGGGGCTTGCCGACGCGGGTGGTGGCGGGATTGGTTTACATGCCGGAATATAATGGGCAGCAAGATATTCTGGGCTTCCACATGTGGACGCAGTTTTATTTGAACAACCAGTGGGTGGATTATGATTCGGCAATCACCGACGGAGCGCAGCAGCATTGGCGGCTGGGATTTGTGGCGACCGACTTGAACGATGTCTCGTTGTCGGATTTTACGATGGAACTGATGAACTGGATGGCGGAG
>Ga0206951_1187_pt1 | contig 12894 bp, 6 predicted proteins | sample Alteio_BWOrgHeat_38_FD_152974 | JGI IMG/M metagenome (GOLD analysis project Ga0206951, IMG submission 152974) | Enriched cells from forest soil in Barre Woods Harvard Forest LTER site, Petersham, Massachusetts, United States -... | ecosystem: Environmental > Terrestrial > Soil > Temperate forest > O... | reverse complement strand
GCAAGAATTCCGAACCACGAGGCCACGATGCCGGCAGCCTGCAGTGATTCACGGCTCGGCTGCACGCTTGCAAATGCAAACGGAATCGCTGCCGAAGAACTTCCAAGTGCTCCGTCATAAAACGGGAGCGGAAGCATCTTTAAATCATCGACAAGCTGCAACAGCGAGCCCGAAACCTCAATGCTCGACGTATTATCTACGCGGCCCCACAGCACCGTGTTTGCTGGATCCTCGCACTTCTGCGTGTAGTGGCCCACAAACTCAAGGGTCAGCACGTTATTGCGAACCAGTAATTCCGCGGGCAAAGGAATATCCGCTGTCAGCGGTGCCTGCACATCAGCCACTTTTTCCGGAATCGGAAGCGTCGCGACCAGTGCGCCGTTCATCAGAACGCTCAGATGGCTCATCTGCGGAATCAATCCCGGAGAAAACCCATAATGCAGATGAAGCTTCGCCTCTTGCACCACGTCGGTCTGTGGCAAGGCAAACGGAATATCGCGGGATGCCGCAACACCGCGGAAGAGGATACCGGATGGGATTCCAATATCGTTCAGCGTAAACGTTGATGAAAAAGAACCGGGCGCAGGTGCAGTCGCTGATAACTGCGGAGCAGCTTTCCCACCCTTCTTTTGTGCAAGCGACGGCAGGCAGGCTCCGGCAAGCAGCGCCAGCAGCAGTATCGCCGCCGTTGCGCTTGCGGTTGCCGGCGCATCCGCACTCTTCCGTTTCGGAATCAGCACTCCCAATGCGTACCCCACTCCTCGCACGGACAAACGCATGAGTTGCAAGAAGCTGAGCCAAGGCTTGTCAGCCACGCGTCGCTCGCTACGGCTTAGCCAGGAATCGGCGCGCGAGTAGAGAACGAGCGTCAATAACTCTTCTTCGTGCAGTGACAGTTCCTCGTACTTGACGCGAAGAGCGGTCCCGCTTCCATCCACAACAGTCGCGGGAAAATTCGTCCGCTCCCTTCTCACCGGAAAAATGACAGTCACAGCGGTATCGGGAGGCAGATTCAGCGGTTGTTCCAGGTTGACGGAAGCTCCGCCCCGCGAGAGATTGACCGACTCGCCGAAAATGCTTTTTCCGTCCGGAAGCACGATTTCTACCGGCATATGCAGATCGATGCGCACATCAGAACGCACCTGCTTCGATTCGCGAGCTACGGCATTCGCTGTGCCGACAATGACCATATTGAAAAGTATCCAGAAAGTGTTCATCGCGATCGTTCCCGGATGATCTGCATTCCAGTAGAAGAAGCGGACCGGCGCAATGATCAGGCCTGCAATATTGAGCAGCAGCAGAGCTACATATGGACGCGCAATGCGCGCATCGAAGTAACTTTTTTGCACAATGCCGCCCTTGGCCGTCACATTGAATTTTCCGAGCTTCGGATTGATCAGCGCGAGCAAGGTTGGACCGAGAATGTAGGGTGCAAGAACCGTCTCATACACCTCGTTCCAGAAGGCATACCGGTATTTGCCCTGAATTCGCAGGTTGGTTACGTTGGAAAGGAAGAGGTGCGGCATGGCATACATCAGAATCGCTAGCCACGAGCCGGGAATATTGATGCACCCAAGCAACATATAGACCAGAGGCGCGGTAAGAAAAATCAGGCGCGGCACCGCATAAAAAAAGTGCGCCATCGCATTGAAATAGCAGAGTCGCTGCGGCCACTTCAGTCCCGGAACAAACAATGGATTGTCGGTCCGCAAAACCTGCACCATGCCGCGTGCCCAGCGAATCCGCTGGCCCACGTGGCTGGAGAGACTCTCCGTCGCCAGTCCCGCCGCCTGCGGGATATTAATGTATGCCGTATTCCACCCGCGCGTTTGCATGCGCAGTGACGTGTGCGCATCTTCCGTCACCGTCTCCGTAGCTATGCCGCCGATCTGTTCAATGGCGTCGCGCCTCAGAATGGCGCACGAGCCGCAAAAAAAAGTCGCGTTCCAAAGATCATTGCCATCCTGGATCACGCCATAAAACAACTCGCCCTCATTAGGCACCGTGAACTGACGGAGATTTTTCTCAAACGGGTCGGGCGAATAAAAATAGTGTGGTGTCTGCAGCATGCCCAGCTCGCGTTCCTTCAGGAACCAGCCCAGCGTCACCTGCAGAAAGCTGCGCGTCGGGACGTGATCGCAATCGAAAATTGCAACGTAGGGCGACTTAAGCAGCTTAAGCGCGTGGTTGATATTGCCCGCTTTAGCATGCTTGTTGTCAGGCCGCGTCACATATCCAACATGCGCCTCTTCACAGAACTTACGGAACTCTTCCCGCCTACCGTCATCCAGCACATAGACATGCAGCTTGTCCTCGGGATAATCGATATTGGTCGCGCCGAAAATCGTCGAGCGCACCACAGACAGCGGTTCATTATAGGTAGGGATCAGCACGTCCACTTGAGGCCATTCGTCTACCTCCCGGGGCATCGGATAAGGTGGACGGCGCAGGGGCCTAATCGTCTGGATGTAGCCAAGAAACAGAATGATGAACGCGTAGAGCTCCGCTGAAAAAAGCAGGAGCACGAAAAAAGTATTAACGATATTCAGCTTCTGCGTGGTTCCGGTAACAGCTCCCGCAACAGTCTCAATCCGCCAGTACGCATATCGCGCAGTGGCCAGCATCGAGGCGAACATCAACGCCAGCGTTACCATCTCAGAGTCTGAGATTCTATGGATCACAAACGCGAGAACAATTGTCAGCAAGGCAAGAACGCCCTGCTCCGCCCATCCAAAATCAAGCGTTACGCATTCAAACGCAAAAAAAAGCAGGATGGCATAAACGGCGATGCGTGCAAGACCAGCCCAGAAGCTGCCGTGCATTCCCAGGGTTTCCCATTTCCCTACGAGCCTTCTCACTGCTCACTCCAGCGAACCGCTGACTTCTTCTCCGTCTCAGGCACTGGCATTCTCTCGCGCAGCCAGAAGGCAAGCTGCAAATAATCCTGCGTCACGCCTGCCGTCGGGGTGTGATCCGCCACCGTCATTCTCGCGGCAATCGCGTCGGAAATCTCTTCGCCATACTGGATGCTGATCGGCAGCACCCGTTCGCCGCACTGCCGCTCCACTAACGCCCTCGCCTGCTGATCGACCGGATGTTGCGGATCAAATTCATTGAAGACATAAAAGACTTCCGGCACGTTGTGGCCTGCTTTTTTCATAGCAGCAAACGACGCTTCGATACGCGACACGGTCAGGAGCGAATTGAGATCGGAGAGCAGCGGCACCAGTACGGCGCCGCACAATTCGAATATCTCAGGCAGCAGACCCATCGTCGCTGGACCCAGATCGAAAATCGTGCGTTCGGCGCGATGCATCGCCGGAACAACGCCGTTCTCCAACCACTCCCTTGTCACATCATCCGCGCCGAAGATCTGCATCGGCGGATAACTCGGCTCCGGTGAAACAAAGGTACGCAATCCTTCTCGAAGGTCGGTTGCACCAAAATAAAACGGGAGCAGCCCGCTTCCCGAAGCATCTACCAGGAGCACTCGCTCTTTTAGCGCACAAAGAATTCTGCCTAGATTCGCGCAAAGGGTGGTTTTGCCCACTCCACCAGCCAGCGAGTAGATCGCCATTGCCGTGGATCTCGGTTCGTGCGGCTCACGTTCTGCCGGGCGGATCCCCCTCGGGGTCGTGGGAGCCTCTTTGGGAATAGGTACATGCAATGATGCAGGTATCTCCATCGGCATTGGCGGAGGAAGCAATTCCCCCTCGACTGGCGCCGGATTCGATAACGGAATCTCAACCGCATGCGCGATAGATTCAATACTCTGCGCTGGACCGGAGACGGCCTCGACAGATTCGGTGACAGCATGCATGGCTGAAGCCGTGTGCCTGTGCTGTCGCGAAAAATCACGATATGGAACGTCATCTACCCTCGCCCACGAGTAGAGGTGCGCCACATCCTTCGCCAGGTCGTCCTCTGCCTGACGAGGTCCCGGCTTCATATCGTCACGATTTGTCATCAGTTTAATATCTCAATATTTAACAAAGCGACCGGCACCGGACGTAATACGCAAATATCCTATGCGGTGACCGGAGTAACCCCCAGAATGCGCCAAAAGTAACAGACGCTTCGAATATGCACAACTAGGGAAAGATAAAGAAGACACGGGAATCTCGATAGCAAGTAGCTACCGCTGAAAGGTTTAACAACATTTTATTTTCGATCTTGTTTTCCGATCATACTACTGAATTCCTCGTCTCCCCTAGCACATAATGAAAGCGCATACCCCAAGCCAACCGTTGCACGTTTTCCCGTTTCTCATTCCCCGAGGAGCCATCCTGAAAGCTCAACGATGCCGTTAACTCATTCATTCATCTGGGTCGTATTCATCGTCGGCATCATCCTCATGCTGGTCCGGCCAAAGAAGATTCCTGAGGTCTGGTGGGTTTGCGGTGCGGCAGTGATCCTCATCGTCTGCCGCCTTATCCCCTTCAAAATTGCTGGGCATGCCGTAGCCGAAGGTACAGATGTATACCTGTTTCTAACCGGAATGATGCTCCTTGCCGAACTGGCTAAGAGCCATGGCGTCTTTGACTGGCTCGCCGTCAAGGCTACGCAGAAGGCGAATGGATCGGCCGGCAGGCTCTTTTCCCTGATTTATGGCGTCGGCATCCTGGTAACAGTGTTTCTTTCCAATGACGCAACCGCCGTCGTGCTCACCCCGGCCGTGCTGGCAGCGGCAAGAAAATCAAAAGCAGAGCCGCTTCCCTACCTCTTCAGCTGTGCCTTTATTGCTAATGCTGCAAGTTTTGTTCTGCCCATATCAAACCCTGCCAACCTGGTCGTCTTCCGTCAGGATTTGCCACCGCTCGGCCACTGGCTGCGGGTCTTCCTTATCGCGTCAGTTGTTTCCATTTTTGTCACTTATGTGACGCTGCGCTGGTGTTGCCGTCATGAGATTCGAGACGGAATCGAAGGTGATATTTCAGACGGAGAACTCTCCGCCTCCGGCAAATTCACCATCATCGGCCTCGGGCTTGTAGCTGCGATCCTGCTCATCGCATCCGCATTTGGTCAAGACCTGGGATTGCCTACCTGCGTCGCCTCTCTACTGATGACCGTCGTCATCTGCGCAAAAGAAAAATCCTCTCCGCTTCCCCTGTTTCGGGAAATCTCATGGAGCGTTCTCCCTCTCGTGGCCGGACTGTTCGTTCTCGTCGAAGCCATTAATCAGGCTGGAGCGCTGCATCTTTCCCAGGAGTTGCTGCATGCGAGCCAAAACCTGCGTCCAACAATCGGCCTGCTCGCCGCTTCGCTCAGCGTCGGCATCGGAACGAACGTAATTAACAATCTTCCGCTCGGCCTGATCGCAGGAACCAGTCTGCATCAAGCGCATATCGCGGGAGCTCTGCGGAATGTCATCCTGGTTGGTATCGACCTCGGCCCCAATCTCTCGGTAACCGGTTCGCTCGCCACTATTCTCTGGCTTATAGCGATTCGTAAAGAAGGACTGCACGTGAGTGCCTGGAAGTTTTTTAGGACTGGAATGCTGGTCATGCCAGTAGCGCTGATTCTCGCTGTACTATCCATAATTGCGACGTCCTGACATAATCCGCTCGTAGATTATCTCAGTTAATCCCACGCAAATGACTGAAATTGTGAGATTTAGACGACTCCTCCACTTTCGATCTCATCTGGCGGGATGACGAATGTGATACCTGAGACAACCGTCGCTTTATTAGAAGTCTTCTGTATAGACAATCCTGTCATCCAAGGAGTACCTGTACGGCTCTGAAGCTATGCGAAGAAAATCTCGATTTCCCCATGTGCGCTGTTTCCTCGCTTTATTCTGCTTCGTCACATCTTCATTCTCATTGGCGCAGGTAGCCCCGGCAACACAGGGCGGGAGTGTAGGTCTTCATGTGTTCGGCGAATTTACGGTAGGAAAGCCAAATTACGGCACCGAATACCTACTTGGCCCTTCGCTGGGAGGCTATCTGCAGATCAAGCGATGGTTCGGCGCGGAAGCTCGCGGTTCGGCATTGAAATGGGGACCATCGCCCTATCATCAGGGCACAGCCCTTATAGGGCCCCGGATGCAGTATCCGGTGCATCGGTTCATCCCATACGGCGCTTTCGATGTGGGTGTGGCACACGCCGTGTACCCGCCTGTACCGGGCAAGCTTACCGCAGTAAACAAACTTGCCTGGGAGATGGCGGCCGGTGTCGATTACCACCTGACTCATCGCATCGACCTGCGCCTCTTCGATTTCACTTACGGCAAAATTTATGTTCTGCAGAGCGGCCTGAATCCGAAAACCTTCAGCTCCGGAGTTATCTTTCGCCTGTTCTGAGAAACTTGGCGCTGCTCTCGAGCGTGGCCAGATGTCTGCGTTCTTTTACTGCCCAAAGGCATTTTCGAGAAACTTCACAATACGCTGCCGACCATCGAAACCATGCCACGGCTCAGGGCTCGGGTTGCCAAAAATTCCTCCCGCCAGTGGTCCGTGGTCCTCACGCGGATAGCGAACCAGCTCGGCAGTCACGCCCATCTGGCGCAAGGCGCGATACATTTCCAGGCTCTGTCCCAATGGATCGGTAACATCACTGTCTCCCTGCAACAGAAGAAACGGCGTCTTCGCATGCGCTACTCCGGAAATCGGGCTTTGTTTCCACGCATCCACATCGTGCTCCCACGGTTTGCCGTAGAACCAGCGGTCATACCAGGAGCCGCTCTCCGTGCCGTATTCGCTGAACTGATCGATTACAGGAGCGCCGCTGATAATCGCCTTGAAGCGATCCGTTTTCCCTTCCGCAAATCCGGCCATTTCGCCGCCGTAACTGTAACCCATCAGCGCCAGCTTATCGGGATCGACTGAGGAGTGAGCAATGACCGCATCCACACCGGTCATGATGTCGCGAAAATCTGCGCCGCCCAGGTCATTCTTATTCGCCGCAGCCAAAGCAGCGCCATACCCGGTGCTCCCGCGCGGATTCGGACGAAAGACCGCCCATCCATGTCCTAGTAAAAACGGAACGAGCGGCGAATAACTGTCTTCCCACGCTCCCGTCGGGCCGCCATGTACATCCACGATCAGTGGCACCTTGCGATCTTTCGTCTGCGGAGGCAGATAGAGCAGCCCTTCCAGCGTCTGTCCCTCGTTCTGCCACTGCACAAGCTGCGATGGAGAATCCGTCCATTTCGCGGGAACCATTGACGGCACATTCAGAGGATGCCCCGCATGATCCAGCTTCTCCGCAAAAAAGAGTGTGAGAGGCGCCGTGCTGCCGGTGCCGATCCAAACCCATCCGTTATGCCGCACATTGGTATTCAAACTCGTCGTCACCGGTGTGTTGAATTTGATCGCCTCCGGCGTTCCGTTGCCAAAACGCGCAACCAGTACCCGAGTGCCGTTCTGCACCGACTGCAACACCTTGCCGTTCACACCAATCGGTCCTTCGTGTCCGATCGTTCCTTTGTAATCGCGGCTGAGATTTTTAACTGCGTCGTCACCAGGCGTAAAGACATACAGATCGTCGTATCCCGGAGGCGCATCCTGCTCCGCCTGCGCGTGATAGTAGATTCTCTTTCCGTCATCCGACCATGCCGCCTGCGAAACCGTCGCCGCAATCTGCTTTATTTGCTGCGGACGTTCCGTATCATTCACAGCTAACAGCCACGCAGCTTTCGCAGGACCAAGATCGCCCGCATCGTTCGGCTTCTCTGTAATGACCAGCAGCTTGTCAGACTGCGGTTTCCACGCCACCGACTCCACGTCTGGATCAACCGCCGTCCGCGTCAACTTCCCTGTAGCAGTGTCGAAAAGATAAAGTCGCGATCCGTGCGGATCATGATCCACCCACTCCGCATCAGCCTTCTCCGTCTCCTGCTTCTTTTCTCCCGGCGTCTGCGGATCGTGCGCTATCGCCGCAATCCACTTTCCATCCGGAGAAATAAAGAACTTCTCCACGTCAATGGGCAGAGCATCTTTTTTCGCCTCTGCTTTTTCCTTGCTCGGCGGAATCGCATCCGGCTCCGACGATGAATCGACCGTCGGCTCAATCTTCATCTCATATGGATGAGCCTCACCGCCTTCCATCGGCAGACGATAGAGCTGTGTATGCTCGCCCCGCTTTGCCAGAAAGAGAACCGCGCTGCCATCCGGCAGCCACTCGCCGTTATGCTCTCCACGTTTATCCGACTCCGGTGAGTAAGTAAGCTGACGCGCCGCGTTCTGCTTAATATCGACCAGCCACAAATGGCTGTGCCCGCCATCCGCCGTCGCATCCGAAATCTGTATCAGCACGCTGTCCCCATCCGGCGCAAGCCGAGGCTGGCTCAGCGAGCGCGTATGCCTCAAATCCTCGTTCGTGGGAAAGCGTGTCTCCTGAGCCAGAACAGTTGTCGCTGAAACGGCAGCAGCCAGAGTAAAAAGCAGAGCGATCGTGCGCATGTCACTGAGCATATCGTGAGCACAATCTTGACAACAGATGTAAGTGAATCCTTGTACACTCCCTTAGGCGTTCACAGATCTGCTTATGAATACATCGTCACAATCCGCGAGCACACCGCCTTCATTGTGGGCATCCATCCGCGAAGCTCTGCGCGGTTCGCATCAGGACTACACCGCTGGCAGCCTCAACCGTGCCATTCTTCTGCTTGCCATTCCCATGGTCCTGGAAATGGTGCTCGAATCGCTCTTCGCCGTTGTCGATGTCTTCTGGGTCGGACGTCTCGGCGCAAATGCGGTAGCCACTGTCGGACTCACTGAATCGCTGCTCTCGCTTGTCTTCGCCGTCGGCATCGGCCTTGCCATGTCCACGACTGCCATGGTCGCTCGCCGCATCGGAGAAAAAGATCCGGAAGACGCCGCCATCGCCGGGGTTCAAGCAATTTTTCTCGGCCTGCTTGTCTCCCTGTCGATTGGAATTCCCTGCTTCATTTTTGCGCCCGACCTTTTACGCCTCATGGGGGCGACACCTGAGATCATCGCCATCGGCTCCGGCTACGCCCGCATCGCCCTCGGAGGTTGCGGCGCTATCGTCATGCTCTTTCTCAACAACGCCATCTTTCGCGGAGCAGGCGACGCCGCCATCGCCATGCGGTTGTTGTGGGTCTCGAACATCATCAACCTCATCCTCGATCCATGCCTTATCTTTGGCCTCGGACCATTCCCGAAACTCGGCGTCACCGGAGCCGCACTGGCGACCATGACAGGCCGCAGCATCGGCGTGCTCTACCAGTTCTACCGACTGCTCAAAGGCACGGAGCGCATCCACGTTCTGGCGCGGCACATTCGTCTCAACGTCGCCGTGCTGTGGCGGCTGGTGCGCGTCTCCGCTACCGGCATCCTGCAATTCGCCATCGCGCACACCAGCTGGATCGGGCTCGTCCGCATCATCTCTTATTTCGGAGCCAGCGCACTCGCCGGCTACACCGTCGCCATCCGTATTCTCATCTTCATCATTCTGCCGTCATGGGGTCTCAGCAACGCGGCGGCAACGCTCGTCGGCCAGAACCTCGGGGCCAAACATCCCGACCGCGCGGAAAAATCCGTGTGGCGCACCGGCCTGTATAACGTCATCTTCCTCGGAAGCATCGGCGTCTTCTTCATCTTCTTCGCCACGCCTGCCGTGCGCCTCTTCATTCAGGATCCCGCCGTCGTCCCCATCGCCGCGACCGCGTTGCGCATCCTGAGCTGCGGCAACATTGGCTACGCCTACGCCATGGTCATGCTGCAGTCGTTCAACGGTGCAGGCGATACCATCACGCCGACCATCGTCAATTTCTTCGGCTTCTGGGTCTTCCAGATTCCCTTGGCGCTATGGCTCTCGTTTCATATGCAGATGCACGAGCACGGTGTCTTCCTCGCCATCGTTCTATCGGAATGCGTCATCGCCGGAGCCAGCGTCATCCTCTTCCGTAGAGGACGCTGGAAGCAACAGAAGATCTAGCCCAACGCCGTTACACTGAAAATATGTGGCAGCAGAACACCCAACAGATTCCAGCCGACAAGATCAAGCTCATCGTATTCGATCTTGACGGCACACTCATCGATTCGCGCAGAGACCTGGCAAACTCCATCAACGCCATGCTGACCGAATTCGGCCGTCAGCCGCTGCCTGAAGAGATCATCGCCGAATACATCGGCGACGGCGCAAACATGCTCGTGCGCCGGGCCCTCGGCGATCCAGCCGACGAGCCGCTGATCGACAGCGCCCTGAGCTCGTTCCTCAACCACTACCGCATCCATAAGCTTGACTACACCTATGTCTACGAAGGCGTCTTCGAAGCGCTCGAAGTCCTCAAGACTGGCCGTCAGATGGCTGTGCTCACCAACAAGCCCGTCATTCCCGCGCAGGCCATCTGCGACGCTCTGAAATTAACCCCGTATTTCTTCCGCATCTATGGCGGCAACAGCTTTCCAACCAAAAAGCCCGACCCCGAAGGACTGACCACTCTCATCCGCGAAGCCGGAGTGCTGTCCGAAGAAACCGTCATGGTCGGCGATTCCGACGTCGACATTCTCACCGCGAGACGCGCAAAAACCTGGGCAATCGGATGCCGTTACGGCCTCTCCTCGCATACCGTGGAAACCATACCATCCGATTATTTAGCCGATTTTCCAAAAGACTGGATTTCTGCTCTGGATGCTGCGAATATAAATTCATAGCAGCTTTTCACCGGTGGAAACGTCTATTTAAAATCCGGTGATAGCGCTTAACCTGGTTCGACCACTGGCAACTTCTGCACGTCTTATTTTTCGCCTGAAGGAGACTCAGCCTTGCTGCGCACTGCCTTTCTCTCTGCTCTTCTTGTCTGCCCTGCCGCCTGTGCCTTTGCAGTCGACGCGCCCGCCGCCCCCGCAGCCAGCTCATCTGTCGCAACCATCAACGGCACAGTCACCGATACCACCGGAGCCATCATCCCCGGCGCTCAGGTACAGCTGACTGACGCCACCGGAGCCGTGCTCTCGACCGCGACCACCGACCCATCCGGAAGCTTCCGCATTCAACCTCCGCGTCAGGGCGATTATTCGCTCACGGTAAACCTTCAGGGCTTCCAGACCGCCTCACAGCAAATTCATGTGGGAGCCACAGCCGGAACGCCGGTGGCTTTCGCCCTCTCGATTGCAGAAGCCGTCACCCAGGTGGAAGTCAACGCAAGCTCCAATATCGACTTGACCGCCTCCGACGAAAACGGCGACACCGCCGTCATGACATCCGACGATCTCAAAGCCATGCCGGTCTTCGACAACGATTACGTGACCGCCATGAGCAGCTTCCTCGACTCCGGCGAAGGATCGACCGCTGGCACCGGCCTCATGGTCGACGGCGTCGAAGCCAATCGCGCCATGATCTCCCCCTCCGCCGTACAGGAAGTCCACATCAATCAGGACCCTTATTCGGCGCAATACTACCGCCCCGGCCGCGGTCAGCTTGAGATCATCACCAAGCAGGCAGCCGACGCGTATCACGGCCAGCTCAACTTCCTCTTCCGCGACTCCTCCCTGAACGCGCAAAACGCCTTTGCGCCCAGCAAGCCACACGAGCAGCGCCGCATCTATGAAGGCAATGTCACCGGCCCTCTCTGGCACGCAAAAAATTCAGCATTTCTCTTCTCCTTCAATCGTGCAGAAGAAGACCTGAGCGCCACCGTCAACGCAACCGTCGCGCCCACGCAAGACAATCCCGACGGCATCTTCAACGAGAACGTCCCCGCGCCCACCCGCGACACCGAATTTTCTCTGCGCGTCGGCCACCAGTTCAGCGATAAGAATTCGGCATCCGTCATGTACGCCTTTCAGGACGCGACCAACCGCAACCAGGGGGTCGGAAACCAGACACTCCCCGAAGCTGGATACAACACCGAGACCCGTGAAGATGACGTCATCCTTCACGACGACTACATCGTCTCGCCCTCCATCCTGAACCAGGCATCCATCGTGCTCGAACGCAGCTACGATCCCACTTCGAATGTCGTCGATCAGCCCCGAGTCACGGTGCAGGGCAACTTCATCGGCGGAAGCGCGCAGAACGCGCAGGATCGCACCGAATACAACCTCCGCGCCAACGAAATGGTCTCGTGGACAAAGGGCCCGCACAATCTCAAGTTCGGCATCAACCTGCCGCACATGAGCCGCCGCGTGCTTGAGGACCACACGAACAACGCCGGCAGCTACACCTACGGCCCAACTTATGCAGCCGATGGCACACTACTCGCCACCGCTATCCAGAACTATCAGGCAGGCATCCCCTCCGGATTTTCTATCCAGCAGGGCCAGACGCGCTTTGTCTATCACCAGCAGGAAGTCGGCGGCTTCATTCAGGATCAGATCAAGCTTTCGCCCATCTTCTCGCTCACCCCTGGCCTCCGCTACGACTGGCAAAATTTTCCCGGCAACGATACGAACAATTTCTCTCCGCGCCTCTCCTTCGCCCTCGTGCTCGATAAGGAACACGAAATGGTCGTGCGCGGCGGCGGCGGCATCTACTACGACCGCACCGGCTCCGGCCCCATCTCTGACCTCACGCGCTACGAATACGCTAACCTTCGCCTGTTGCAGCTTTCCTCGAACCAACAGCCACTCTGCAACCCTATTGAAGATTGCGCCGACCTCAACACTCTGCCGCCTTCGCTCGTCGAGCGCGCTCCAAACCTGAAAACGCCCTATCAGATCAACTACGGAATCTCCATCGATCGGAAGGTCGGCGAAAAGGGCACGCTCTCCATTGGCGGACGCATGAATCGCGGCGTCAATCTCTATCGCTCTGTGGACATCAACGCGCCCACAGCCCCCGATTACTCTGTACGGCCCGATGCCGACGTCGCGCAGCTCCGTCAGATCCAGTCCGAGGGTAATCAGAACGGCAGCGCTCTCGACATTAACTACCGCGGCCGTCTCAACAAGCGCTTCACCGGCTTTGCCTGGTACACCTGGAGCC